>JAAUYJ010095722.1_pt1 | contig 11191 bp, 8 predicted proteins | sample 7278031 | NCBI WGS metagenome assembly JAAUYJ01 (sample SAMN14350222, study PRJNA611818) | marine sediment metagenome | isolation source: surface marine sediment (1.8m) | place: French Polynesia: Moorea | collected 2018-08 | reverse complement strand
ATAAGTCGAAACTAGAGGTATAAAACTTAAGACTAAAAATGGCAACAAACACCACAAAGTTGCTGAAATAGCTAAAGTAATATAAGACTTATAATAGTCTCGGTAAATTCTTATAGCAGCAGTAACAACATTTCCGACATTTAGAGGTTCTATGGATGAAATTTGATTGTGAGACATGATTAAATTTTTGGCATTGCATTGTTCTAGGATGATAATTAAATTTGCATAAGCTTAAACAGTTCATCGCTCAGGGCAAATTTTATGGTACATATCAAAATCATCCCATGATTATGTAACGCCAAATTTCTACTACAAAACAATTAAATTTCCCGCTTTCTTAATTCTAAACCCATACCTTCTCGACGAGTTCTGAGGTCATAATAAATCACACCTTTTATTGCTTGCCAAAATGGTAATAAAAATATATTACCTAGTATACCTATAGCATATCCGAGAAGAAATAATAGTAACTGAAAATTTGGATCGGTTGATTCAACAGGAAGACTTGCAGAGAGAATAACCTGTAGTATTCCAGCAATAATTTGTACAATTATACCAATCGGAATACTTACTAAAGTTGCTACCAACAATATCAAAAAAATCCGTCCTACATATCCTTTAGTTAATTCCCAACTACGTCCTAAAGTTTTAGTTGCCGTAATATTTTCTTCAACAGCCAAAGCCATATCAACAATAAAAAAACGAGTTAAGAATCTAATTATAAAACTTAAGCAAATGACAAAAACAACAACTCCGATTAAAATTATCACAGCATTTGTTATAAAATTTGGCTGAAAAGAATTTGCGATGAGAGGAATAATAATACCAACAATAATTCCTATCACCACAGAAAATGCGAGCCAAACTCCAACTCCAATTAAAAATAAGAGAAAAAAGGCTGATAAAAAAGTCCACATTTTGGGGTTAACAATCCGGCGAGCTTCGCGCACTGTTTCTGGTTGATTTGCTAATTCGCCGAATACTAATCTAGCAATTATTGCCCCATTGACAATTGATTTTGCTGAACAGTATAAAACAAGTAATAACCACAGAGGAATTAGTAGTAGTAAAGCCGGGTTTTCTGGCTGACCAAAAATAAATAATAAAGGTACAGGGATTAAAGCTAAAAAAGGGAGAAAAGACCATAAATTTGCTCTAATGGCTAGACCAAAATACGACTTAAAATGGTCTCGATAAATTCTTAGCCCCGCGCTAACAACATTGCCGACACTGAGAGGCCCCATTGGTGGTGTTGGATTTTGAGACATGACAAAATTTATCTAGATATTGTTTGAATTTTAAATTTCATTGTTATCTTATAGCTGCTCAAGATAGCATAGCTATTAGGAAAATTTAATGAATATTAACTGTAGGAAATATTTAGATACTGTTTTTGGTGAGTCAGGAGTCGGTAATCAGGAGTCAGGAGTCAAATTATACCTAATACTATTTTCATAAAATATTGCTAAAGTGGTTGATATTGAGGTGTTATATCAAATTGATAAATGTCTGCTACAAATATTATAAATTTTGGGTTTAGGGTGTGGGGTGTGGGGGGTAGTAAAATAATAGGAAAAACAAATAAAAATTCTGGTTATCAAAGGGATAAAGTGGAAAAAATTGATTAATTAGTTAATAGTTGAAGTTTGCTCAAACATCATATTCTTTTTTCAAAATGGTATTAGGTGTTAGGTGATAATAATTTATAATATTTATTTGTTCTGAGAGTAAAAATTTTCTATTTTTGACTAAAAATAGTTTCATAACTACAATAAATGGTTTTTGATTAAGGCTTGATTTAATTTTTACTGCCTACACTAACACCAAATTTACTAACAGTTTGGTTCTTACTCTACTGTAATTATACCCTGCCTCAGTGAGGGCATGGCTTATTTGAATTTGGTATGATTTGAAAAAATACTGACCAGCACTGATACCTTTATTTAGACCTCTCCATAAAACCTGTCTCTTATAGGGAACTCCTGAAACCCTTTTCTAATAGAGAGATGGGGGAGTGGGGGGAGAAAAGCCTCTAATTAAATACGTTGACTCTACCCAAATATCCAGTTAAGGGCAATCACATAACTTCTATCTAATATCTACCTTTTATCTTCAGAAAGATGTTTATAAACCATAGCCAGAAAACAGGGCTAGGTAGGGTACGAGGGAGAAATAATTGATGTTTTATTTACGATAATTAAGATTGGATTTTTGATGATTGGAAATGTCTATTACTGCTCAAAATTTAACAATCAATCTACTCAGATAAATTTTTAAACCTAGAAACCAATTCCTTTTATTCCGACCCTTCAATAAATTCATTGTGACGAATATGTTCCAGTTTCTGCCTAACTTCTTCCAACAAATCAAGTGACTTTTCCCTTCTCTCTCTAACCTTATCCAACCAACCGTCAAACTCACTCTGAGATTCTTGCAAATTTAATAAAAACTCAGAGTCTATTCCATCAGTTGGTAAATTATCATCAATAACAACATTCTCTTCTACTTCCTGCTTATGTATGGCCATAACTATCAATCCTTTCTTCAACAAATTAACAAACTAACTGTAAAATAGCTGATTTTACACATTATCACAAAAGAAATAAAAAAAAGCTAAATCCCTTTCAAAAGTTCAGACTGAAATTTTATTCAAAAAAAGTATTAATATTAAAATATCTCACTATCTAAACAAAGTATTGTTATGAATATTAACCGTTGGATTCGCCGTCGGGAAAAAAATTGGAAACATTTAGATAGTTTATTAAGACAGGTAGAAAAAAAGGGATTAAAATCATTGCCCGCAGCTCAAATTCAGGAAATGGCCAGTTTGTATCGTTCTGTTTCGGCAGATTTGGCCCGCGCTAAAACCCAGCAAGTGGGAAATATTCTGGAGCAAGATTTACAAAGGTTAACCGCTCGTGGTTACACTCAAATTTATCAGGGAAACAGGAAGCAGGAATGGCAAGCAGTCTGGGAGTTTTTGCAATGGGGTTTTCCGAAACTGGTGCAACAAACCTGGGCTTATACGGCGATCGCGACGGCATTTTTTTTGCTAGGTGGACTGGTGGCCTGGTGGTATAGTTGGCAAGACCCGGTGTTTATGTCTTTGATAGTGCCAGAATCTTTGATTTCTCAGGTGCGCGATCGCCAGGAGTTGTGGATGGGGTCAATAGTTGGTATTGAACCTTTGGCTTCTAGCAATATTATGATTAATAATTTACGGGTTTCATTTACTGTAGTAGCTGGTGGTATTAGTGGGGGTATTTATACAGTTTATATATTGGTATTTAATGGATTATTAATTGGAGCGATCGGTGCTTTAGTTGGTCAGCATAATTTAGCTTTTCCTTTTTGGGCGTTTGTATTTCCTCATGGTGCTTTAGAATTACCTGCTATATTCTTGGCTGGTGGGGCGGGTTTATTGATAGCAAGGGCGATTTTATTTCCGGGTAAATATGGTCGAGTTGATGCTTTAAAGTTTTATGGTTTTCAAGCTGCACAGTTAGTTTTTGGTGTAGTTGGGTTGTTAGTTATTGCGGGAATTATTGAGGGATTTTTCTCTCCGAATCCTTTAATACCGGATATTTTTAAGTATATTGTTGGGATGGGTTTGTTGATGCTTTTATCTATTTATTGTAGTCGAGAAAAAAGAGGATAAAAAATCAGATTATATAGCAATCTGATAAATGTTTGCTACAAATATCTAGGGGAATTTTTAGGAGTCAGGAGTCGCATGGGAATGGCTGCAATACCATTTTTTAGGCCGTAAATCATCTTTTTTGTCACAAGGACATCTCCTGTAAAATATGCATGATTGCCCTTACTATTCGTAACATTCTTTTTTCAAAATGGTATTATATAGCAATCTGATTTCAAGGGATAACCCTTATTAATTTTGTAGGGGTGGTTCGCCAACCACCCCTACAAAAAAACTTTTGTCAGCCAGCCCTAATTAAACCTTAAAAACACATTCGCCCGACGCACTCCAACCTCACTACCAATATTAGTTAAAGTTAGCGATCGCAAGTCTTCAAATAACACTTTACCTGAAAGTTCAATTAATCTTAAAAAAGGAATTTCTCCCTCCAAAAACTGCTGCAACTCTGGCAAATCTAAAAATAGATAACCATCATTAAACTGAGGTAAAACTGCCACACTCTCCTGAAAATCATTACGCTCTAAAAAATTACTTTTCTCAGCAGCTTTCAGTGCTTCATCCATAGCTTCCACCGAAGTTGTAAAAATTTCATATTTGCCAACATTAGCGTGAACACCCTTCACCTCAGCCTTAATGATAGTATCGTCAATTCCTGTTTTCCCCTTTCCCACAAAATTACTTGTTAACTGCGTCCAAGCATAAATTTTTTGATTGTCAAGAGTAAAAGCTCCTAAACTATCATCCTGAGCCGTGGCAATTTCATCCAGATGAGCGATCGCTTCTGTCACTTCTGGAGATTTTTTAACTACAAAAATCAAATCTGGCTGTAGTTGCTCTGGGTTAGGTAACAAAGCTACCGCATATTCACCCTTTACCCAACTAAAAATATCCTCTGGCAGATCGATACCCCAATTTGTTGCCAATTTTTTCACAGATTGATTCACCAAATTAGAAACTATGGTATTATCAGAGATTAATGTCGAAAATTGCTGCCAAAAATTATTTAGGTCAGTGCTAGCAGCTACAAACGAACTAGCAACCGGAATAAATTTTAACGCTGCCACAGGTTCAGACAGAGTAGGAGATGTTGCCGGAATTTTGTCTGCAAAAATTAGAGTATTTTCAGCAACTAAACCCTCTCCTCTTGTCACTTTCAAAATAGTCGCTAAATCTTGCAATGAATTTAACCGAGGAGTTTCTGCTGTAGTTTCCTCAAGTAGTGGCAAAGTAGGCTGTTTCATCCCAGTAGAGTCAAATATCTGAGGAATATTAGCAAATACCAAGCCTATCCTACCCTCTTGAGAATTAGCAAATGCTTTTTGGAAATTCGGATTTCCATTAATATTCAGTTTTGGCACCTGGACATTATTAATAGCATCACGCAATACCTTTGGATGATTGGCAAATAATACAAACTCATCCCCTACTACTGCTGTTGCTAAAGATATTGACTCTTGTGTCTGGGAGTAAATTAACTTCACCCCTTGATAAGACTCAAAGGCCAAATTTTCCCCTGCAACTCCCCGTTTTTGCCAAAATAATTCTAAAATTTCCGTAGTTAACTCAGCATCTTTAGTCGCAACGGCCAACAGTATTCCAGTTTGTTGACCATTACTGCTATCTCGGTCAATATCTGGCGTGGTTACAGCAAAGGTTACTTCGTCCCCCACCCAAGGTTTAATCTCTCGCCGATAGTCAATGTCACTATTTCCTAACAAAGTATTTTTGAGTTGATTAAATTTTTTTGGCCCTACTAATTTCTCTAAACTATTTGGATTTATCAGTAATGATGCCATGAGGGGTGTATCCCTTGACACAAATATACTTGCTTTTTGCTCTGTAGCAGTTTCGACAAAGCTCTCGATTTTACTGTTAGTTAACCAGGAACATCCTCCCAAAGTTAGCATAACTAATAGGAGTAGACAAACTGTGAAAAAAGATACATCAGAACGTAGCTTTATCATAGTTAAAATTTTAATTTTCATACTTAATTATTTGACCATATTAAAGGTAGGTTAAGATGCAGTTAAATTTCACATTCTGAAATCAAGCAAATTAACTCTAAAATTATCTCCATATTTCTGTATCCTATATTTTGAAGTTGTTTCAGCCACCACTAAATTATCTAGATGGATTCACACTCTTAACCTTTATTTATTCATAGGAAGGCAGATATGATGTTTGTTTCACCTCTATAAATCTAGCTATATAATAGTTAGTTAATTTTGATCCCCGGCTACGGGTGGACAAGCGTTTGACTTTTGACCTTTGGCTTAACAAACTAGTTTGAATTTGCTAACTATAGTGTTAACCTCCTAATTGTTGAAGGAGAACAGAAAATATTATCTCCTCCATGCAATGTTATTTATTAACAGTCCATTTTTGATTTTATTGCTATGAGTGCGTCAACTTCTGTTTTATCGGCTTGGCAACTATTAAGAAATCGTGAAATTAGTTGCCAAGAAGCATTGGAAAGTTTGGTAGACAAGCGGGGTATTCTCAACCTAAAATTGCTTGATAAAGATGTGGCCTATCGCTTTTTTAGAGAATTTCCCGATCAAAAAGACTTGCCACCAGTCATTCCACTACTGTTATGGCGTAACTGCTACTACTTAGCCTCTCCCATAGAGATATGTGCGGATGAAATGAAAAAGATGAGCGATCGCACATTTTCTGAAATCAAAATTATTTTCATTGATGAAAAGAGCTATCGTGCATGGTATCATCGAGAACATATTAACCCTCAATCTCTCAAAGCAAACCGTTTAGTTAATCCTCTAACTGGGGAGTTAGAAGAAGAGGATGTTTGTGCTACTACAGAATTATATCTTTCCCAGGCAGCAGATCAAATTGGTAGAATTAAGACAATTATTTCTGGCGCATTGCGTAACCGTGCTAGTGATATTCATCTAGAACCTACTGTAGATGGTCTGCGAGTTCGCTACCGTATTGATGGTATCCTGAGAAATATTACGACCCTACCTGCGGATATTGGTCGTCGAGTAGTAGTGGCGATGAAAGTTATGTGTGAGATGGATATTGCCGAAAGTAGATGCCCTCAAGATGGACGAGTTAGTCAGGAATATATAGATGATGAAGATTCTAATGTAGGATTAGATTTGCGTGTGAGTACCCTTCCTTGTGTCGGTGGGGAAAAGGTTGTAATTAGATTGCTAACTGCTAAAAATCCATTTTCTAGTTTAAAGGATTTGGGATTTTCTGAGCAGAGCTTGAGTTTATACAAAAGTTGGTTGCGTCAACCCCAGGGAATGATTATTTTTACAGGTCCTACTGGATCTGGAAAAACCAGCACTCTATATACCAGTTTATTATCAGTAGCAACAGAAAATGTTAACGTTGTCACTGTTGAAGACCCGGTAGAATATGTTTTACCTGGAATTACTCAAACTCAGGTAAATGAACGAGCAGGTATGACTTTCGCTTCAGGTTTACGGGCAATTTTGCGCCAAGACCCTGATATTATCATGTTGGGAGAAATACGCGATCGCGAAACGGCAGATACTGCAGTCAGGTCTGCTTTAACTGGTCATTTGGTGTTGACAACTTTACATACTAATGATGCTATCGGTGCAATTCCTCGGTTAAAAGATATTGGTCCCGATCCTGCTTTGCTGAGTGATGCACTTTTGGGAATTGTTGCCCAACGTTTAGTCAGAAGAATTTGTCCCCATTGTGGAGAAGTTTACACCCCCACTCAAGCTGATTTAAAAGTATTGGGTTTGGAGCAAGAAGAAGTATCTCCGGCAATGAGTTTGGCTGTTGGTAATGGTATTTCTGCTTTTGCTGCTGCTCATAGTAATGGTCATAGTGTACAAACAATGGTTCCTGTCGCTCCTACTGCTAAGAATAAACTTCGGGGAGAATGGCGTTTAGGTCGCGGTTGTTCTAATTGTTTCCATTCTGGTTATTCAGGTCGAGAGGCAATTGTAGAATTATTAGATGTAGATGATACTGTTCGGGAATTGATTTATGAGGGAACAATGACTCAGTTGCAGCGTTATTTGAAACAAAATGGTTTTGTTTCTTTCCGAACTGCTGCAATTGAAAAAGTGACTCAGGGGATAACCACGGTTGCAGAATTGCAGCGTGTTTTACCGAGAAGTGCTTTATGTGCTAATAATTTTCGGAGAAATTAAAACAGTAAATATCGTTAGTTAAAAGGTTCGTTTTTTGACTTTTTCTAATGAAATAGTACGGTTACAATACAAGCGATCGCCCTGACCAAATTGTGATATTTAACCAGGGCGATATTGTTTTTCAGATCATGCTAATTATTAAAAGTTTTGGTATATATTCTGAAATTAGACATATTCAGATATGGGGTCGAATAGGCAAAAATCTATTGATAATCCATTTAGCAAACATTGACAGTTATAAAAAAAAAACCTATACTAGGTTGAATAATTAAAAAGTTCGTTCATCTTTCCCATAGGCCAAATTGGCTGATAAACCAAGAGCTTGAGGAAGACGGAAGTAGGGTTAGACATATTAACTTAAATTAGAATTTATCTCAAATATTTTTTTTGCTAAGAGGAAGCTATATGTATTCTATAGATATAGCTTCAATAAATATGGCAGGTAAATTTTAGGTAAGATTTAGATTTTAACAAATCATCTATCCCGAAGGAACGCACTACTGCATTATTTGAGGTAGTTGTGATGATTCCAACTTCATTGATGAGTCTTGTCATCTCTTTCTTAGCTGTTTATTTATATTTCAATACTACTGAAGAGATTGTCAAAGTGGTAGCAGCAGGGATGGCTTTACTATGTATATTTTTGAGCATTGTTTTTGCTCCTTGGGCAATTGTTTTGATTTTGCTAGTATCCTTAGTTAGTTTTTCAAATTTTTAGGTATTAAACATCTCCTTAATTCTGGAGATGTCTATTAGGTTGGAAGACTCTGAAGAAACTAAATCACTAAATCAATTAATGACCCTTATTCATAGTCTCTTGACTGTTATCAAATACTGAAAAATACTGAAATAATATTTATCCACTACCTTATTAATTGGCGGTGGATTTTTTTTTAGTTTGAGACATATTCATGTTCTGATACCAAGTGTGATAAATGTTTCCTACAAAGATTATCAATCTTGGGTATACCCGGATTTCTCACAAATTGATTTGATATACTGTTGAATACCACTGAAATTGGATGATTTTTTAAAATAAGAGAAAAATCTGAGTTTGATGAGGAAAAATCTGAATAATTTAGCTAAAAATTGAGTGATTCCTAAGATAAAATTAAGTCAATAAATAAAATTTTTCATCTCAAAACAGGCTGACTTGTTTTAGCCGTCATGTTTCATACTATGAAGGTTGTTTTTTTTCAGTGATATGTAAAATTCTAACAATTATCCAGTATCAGGAACCCATTGAATTTCAGAGTAAGCCATACCTAAAATATCTTGGTAGGGACAAGAACTAGAAATTGCGATTACAATCCTTCTACAGCTAACAGTAATTCTGGCCCCCAATTTCAGAAAAATTAGACGAATTGTTCCGACTGTAGCTTGGGAAAAAGAAGTTTTCTTTAAACAATTTTGTCGAAAAGCTTGCATTAAAACATAAGCCATGGAAGATAACCAAAGTCTTAACTGATTAGTCTCAAAGCTCTGTGTTGAAGTACAGTCGGCAAATAAATCTAATTGTTGTTCTTTAATCCGATTTTCCATCTCGCCTCTTGGACAATATTGAGCTGTATAAAGTAAAGATGGAATGATTTTGGCAGCAGGTAAAGAGGTGACAACATGACGCATTTTTAACCCTTCACTACCATAAAAAACTTTCGTCACAACTCTTCTTTGGTGGCTCCATGACTTCTCAGTTTGATAATATAAAGAACGAAACCAAGTTGAATCGGGGACTATTTTTCCTACTATTTCTAGGTCTTCATTCTTGGAAAAAAGACTATCCATTAATTCAATTACAGGTTCAAGTCTTTGTTCATAATCATTGATTGCTTTGGCAATTACATTGGCAGCTCGTAACTTTAATTGACGATTAGTTGCCATAGCTATTACATAATCAACTCCCACTTGGTTTTCACAAAAATTCATAATTTCTTCACGAGCATAAGCACTATAACCTCTAACTATGATGTTAGTCTCCTGCCATTTGTCTCTAATTAATCTGATAATTCTTTGTAATTCATTTAATGCCCCTTCTGCCGGGTCTACATTGGAAGAACGGAGCTTTGCTGCTAATAAATGATGACCACAAAAAATATACAATGGTGCATAACATACTCCATTATAATATTTGTTAAAAAATGCTCCTTCTTGATTTCCATGAACTGGGTCATCGGTTACATCTAAGTCTAAAATTATCTGTTCTGGAGGTGTTTGATAAGACTGTAGAAATATATCTACAAAAGTTTTTTCAATTTCCGATGAAGAAGGTTCTATTTTATGATAACGACTCTGGCTTTTTTCAGTTATTGTCTGAGGACTATATTCTAATCTATTTAGGGTACTTTTCCCGGCTAAAACATTTTCTATATCCCCCGTTTTATCTAGTTTTTGCAAGGCAATAGTTAAAGCATAATCATAACGTAAATTATCATGGTCGTTGATATATTCGTAACCTAAAATAATACTATAAACTCTTTGTGCAAGTAATTGATGAATTGAGTAATCTACATAAGATGGATGGCGATAATCTCGGAAGCATTTGACAAATTGTTCTGTAATCTTCAGTCGTCTATCTAACTCAGCCATGAAGACAATCCCTGCATTTGAGGTAATTTTTCCTCCCTCAAAATTAGCAATTATTTCTTTTCCCTTAACTTGACCAAGGCTTAATTTATGGGTGGATTTTTTGGGAAAAACTGAACTCATATAATGACTTATTTTCAATACTTTATTATCAAGTAATATAGCAGGTTTTATGTTATTATTAACGGGAATTTTTGTAGAAAAATAATTATTTTTCTACCTTCTAAATCTGATTGATTGATAATTTTGACAAAGCTCTAATCAATGATGATTTTGAGTTGTGACAGATTAACATACTGTTGTTTTCGGGACTAGGTATTTCAAATCCTAAAGCTCAACCCTGGCAAGGTTTACGCCTTTAGCGATCGCTCTATTTGTGAGAAATCCGGGTATAGGGTGTTGGGTGTTGGGTGTAGTTAAATAATATGAAAAACTAGAAAAAAGCTGCTGATGCAACGAATAAATTTCAACAACCCTGTTAATTAGTTAATATTTGAAGTCTTCTCAAGCAGAATATTCCCCCGCCTCCGCGAGAGCCAGCTTTTTTAACGCATGGTATTAAATATTAAAAATAAGATGATAGAGGTAATTTCAGTTATCAATTATCAGTTATTAGTTATCAATTATCAGTTATTAGTTATCAGTTATCAGTTATCAGTTATTAGTTATCAATTATCAATTATCAATTATCAGTTATTAGTTATCAGTTATCAGTTATTAGTTATCAATTATCAATTATCAATTATCAGTTATTAGTTATCAGTTATCAGTTATTAGTTATCAATTATCAATT
>JAAUYJ010034998.1_pt1 | contig 11192 bp, 12 predicted proteins | sample 7278031 | NCBI WGS metagenome assembly JAAUYJ01 (sample SAMN14350222, study PRJNA611818) | marine sediment metagenome | isolation source: surface marine sediment (1.8m) | place: French Polynesia: Moorea | collected 2018-08 | reverse complement strand
TTGAGAATCAGAAAGGGAAATAGAATACGACAGGTTAAAACCTGTCGAGTCGGGTTTCATCCCCCCTTTACAAAAAGGAGGCTCTCACCCTCCCGTCTTTTTCTGGTAGAAAATGTTAAGTAGGCTAAAATATGTTTGTTTGTTGGTCGAGATTCACCACATCGACATAGCCGATGTGGTGAATCTCGACATTAAAATAGACCATATATTATTTTCAAGGGATTATGGAGCGAATTTCCGCCTTAGGTTTAGATGTAGGTAAGCGGCGTATTGGGGTTGCTGGCTGTGATGGAACTGGTTTAATTGCCACAGGATTGACCACCATTGAACGTCAGTCATTTCTGCAAGATGTTCAACAGTTGCAAGAACTGGTAAAAGAACGAGAGGCACAACTGTTAGTAATTGGTCTTCCTTATTCGATGGACGGAAGTATTGGATTTCAGGCCAAACAAGTGCAAAAATTCGCTAAACGCATCTCAAAAGCCCTAGAATTACCCGTAGAATACATCGACGAACGTCTAACCTCCGTCGAAGCTGAAGCTCAATTGAAGTCTCAGAAAAAATACTCTCGTTATAACAAAGGGTTAGTCGATCGCCGTGCCGCCACAATTATTCTACAACAGTGGTTAGATAAGCGTCGCAATTACTACCAACATTGATCTATTTGGTACAGTACGGGCTTCCCTGCCTCAAGAGAGGAGCTAATTTGCTCAACGAGATCTGGTTTCCTGTAACAACCCCTCACAAGCATCCAATAATAAATCAATTACATGATCAAACCCCGCTTCTCCACCGTAATAGGGATCGGGTACTTCTTTGTCCTGATATTGACTGGCATAGTCACACATCAAGCGCACTTTTTCTCGATAAAGATTATCTCGATCTAATCTCAAAATATCCTGATAATTGGAGCGATCCATTGCTAAAATCAGGTCAAACTTTTCAAAGTCAGATACGTCAAACTGTCTAGCTTCTCCCACCAGTGTTATCCCTCGACGGGCAGCAGCCGCTCGCATTCGTCGATCAGGAGATGCCCCAATATGATAACTGGAGGTTCCGGCCGAATCACAGATAATCTGCCCATCTAGTCCTTTTTGCTGGATTAGATAATTCATAATATTTTCAGCCGAGGGAGAACGGCAAATGTTACCTAAACAAACAAATAGCAATTTATAAGACATAAATTTTACCAATGATGGTTAAACTAAGAATCAGTAAATTTTTGCAGGAGACTGAGTTGGAGAATCTTAAGTGGATTCTGAACCCAATTCAATGCTAAGGTTTGACCAATAATTTTGTAAACCTATTTTTATAGAGGCACCATTAAATGCTTAAACTTCCTAAAAAAACCCGTTCTTACAATTCTTATTACAATAGTTCTTACTATAACAAGGGAAAAACTCGCCCTAAGATATCTGTATTTGGCATTATCGTTGCTATACCTGTTTTAATTGTCCTCTCGGAATTTCTAGCCCAAACCTATCTAGCAATGACCGGACAGGGAGATGAGACAAAAGGCACATCCCCCCTCATAGAAGCCTATAAACCACAATTTCGCACTGCCACCAATCAAGCCATCGAAGGCTTGAAAGATCAGGATCAGGGTGAGTTGCTCCTGAAACGCAGTTCAACGACAGGATATGAATTTGCCAGTCCCCAGAAAAGTGAATTTTTCTACATCAATGAACAAGGGCTACGGGATAATGATCCGGTTCCTTTGGCGAAACCCAAGAATGAGATTCGTATTTTTGTTTTGGGGGGTTCAACTGCTTTTGGACAATTAAACCCTAATAATAACAGCACTATCAGCCACCAATTAGAAGCTCGTCTGCAACAACGAGTCAAGCAACAGAAAAGTTCACCCTCTAGTTATCGTCCGGATGTGTTTCCCTTTTTTGTTCCTTCAAGACAACAGTTGATGAAATTACCCCCCAAAATTCGTGAAGGGAATTATCGGGTGATTAATGCTGCAGTTCCTGGTTATAGTTCGGGGAATCAATTAGCGCAATTAGCGACGAAAATTCTACCCTATCAACCTGATTTAATTGTGGTTTTGGATGGTTATGGGGATATGATGTTATCCAGCAATATGCCACAAAGCGATATCCCTAACATCGATGGATTTTTAGCAGATGCTAAGGAACATTTTAAGAATTCTCTCAATTTTTCGGCCGATGAATGGATACAAAATACTGGCTTAGTTCGGACTTATAATTCCTTTACGAATCCGTCTAAAAACACTCGTCCCGTTGTCGATACAAGCTTAGCGACGAATACTGAAGGGAAGGCTTTAAAATACTATTTACCTGAGAATGAAGACGAGTTGAAACTTCGGATTAATCGTTATCGAGAAAACCATAAACGCTTGATTCAACTCTCTGCTAAAATGGGTGTCCCTGTGGTTTTAGCCATTCAACCAGAGATTACTTCTCGTCCCCTGGAAAAGCTTTCTTCTGATGAAAAAGCTGTCCGAGATCGCTTAGGAACGGAATATCTTGAAAAGTTCCCTAAAGCTTACACTGAGTTTGTCAAAGCTACACAACAGTTAGGAAAAGCTTATCCTAAAAACGTTAAGGTTCTCAATTTCTATCAAAGTAATTCTAATTTTCCCACCCCCATGTTTACTGATAGCGTTCACTTAACTGAAAAGTCTAATACTGTATTAGCAGAAACCCTATATCATGCCATTACTGCTTGGGAAAAAATACAAATTGTTCCCCAAAATTTCTATTTGAAAAATTAAGGATCAGCAAGGGATTAGTAAAGTATGCGAAGTACAGGGATAATCAACTAATTTTTACAATTTTTTGTCATCCTTATAATCCCTCTTTTTAATCCCTTTCTAGAAAAAATATTGATCAGTTAACTAATTTCAAGCTAATAATTTACTAGCTTTTAGCTGTTTACTTATTTCATCTCTTTATAAGCTGAATAAACCCCTTGTACGTTGTACCAGTTGAGAAAAATTCGGGCAATTTCTAGACTTAACTGAGGTTTTCCTTGGTCAATTAACCATTGTAGGAAAGGGGCTAAAGTTCTTTCATTTAATGTTCCTCCTAATGATAAAATACCCCATAAAATTCTGTGCAATAATGTCATTTGGATCATCAAACGAACTTCAAAAGTGGGGTGTTTTTGATAAAACAAAACTCCCATTCTTCCCCGTTGAATTTCTTTATCAATTAAGTTAGGAATTTGTGCTAAATTAAAAGGTGGATGCCAATGATAACCAACGGCTTCAGGACATTTAATTAACTTTAAATCCAACTGTTTTAACCTAACGCCGAGTTCTAAATCCTCCCATCCATACAGTTGAAAACAGGTGTCAAATAACCCTGCTTTTTCTAACCATTTACGGGCGATGGCAACATTTCCTGTAGCAAAATAAGCAGCCGAAAAGTCTGTTATTTTGTATGGTTCTGAGGTAGGATGATCAAAGTTACAAGTATTGATAACTGCCCCGTAGGTAAAAAGGCGATCGCTGCCTAATTTTTGCTCTCCTTCGAGCAATTTATGAGCATGGGATTGTAGAAAAGTTTCTGTTACGACTAAATCACTATCAATAAAAATAATTACATCACCTTTTGCCTTTTGTACCCCTAAGTTTCTAGCGGCGGCAGGTCCTAAGTGATCTTGAGAAAAAGGGTAAACATGAGGAAAATATGGCTTATTTTTTCCCAACCATTCTAACGTTCCATCGGTGGAACCATCATCTACTAAAACTACCTCATAATCGTTAATTTTATCATCACTAAACTGTTGTTTTTCTAAAGCCAGAAGACATTTTTCTAAAATTGGTTTACGATTGTAAGTGGGAATGACAATACTTATAAACACAGCCTTTTAAATTAGGATTAAGATAGAATAATCATCTTTAGTTTAGCGCATTTTTTGTAAAAGTTGACGAATTGCATCTGCGTCTTGGGCTGTGGGTAGAATCAATAAATAGAATTGTAGATCGGTGATAGCTTTTTCCCATTGTCGTAATTGATAATATAATAAACCGCGATCGCGTATTTCGATAGGATGATTGGGAAAGAGTTGGAGTAATAATTCTATAATTCTCAACATTTTAGGATATTCTTGACGATTGAGATAGATATATTTCAAATTAGTCAACATTCTTCCTAATATTTGTTGATTACTGACAGGGGCTAAAAAATGAGGTTCTAACTTAACGGGTTGTTGATAAATTTCTTGTAACTTGAGCTCACAATCTTCTTTAAATAAAATTTCTCCTTGGTTAAAAACATCAACAAAAATTCCTACATTCTCAAACTGAGGGCGGATCAGAAAATGTCCAGGCATCCCTATACCCACCATCGGAAAATTTAATCTTTTAGCTATTTCTAAATAAATAACAGATAAAGTGATTGGTATCCCAGTTTTTTTATCAATGACTTGGTTTAGATAACTATTACGAGGATTATAATAATCTTCTTTATTCCCCATAAATCCCAATTCATCAAATAAATATTGATTAATTCTCTTAATAACTTTTAAGGGATATAAATTACTAGGTAAATTATATTTTATTTCTTCAGCTATGCTATCTAAACGGTTAAGATACTCTTTGATTTCTAATTTTGCATATTCATATTTAGCATAAATTAATGCTGCTTTTGCTAAGTTGATTTGATGATCAGGTTGATTAGTTTCTTGTAAAAAGGACTGCATCTCAGGCTTGTGTAGTAATCATATCTATCTTACTATGTTATATCAATTTCCCAATTTATTCATCAATATAGAATCTATAAAAGAGATAGTCGTTTTCAAAGTCATGTTTATCATGAACATGATGAATAATTTTTTTATCAATTAATATTTGCCCTATTTTAATGGATTGTTCTGAAGATATTGATAAATTTTCTATAAGCCAATTAACAAATTCACTACCCACAAAACAACTATTATACAACTTAAGACGATAACGACGATCCTTGATTTCTAAACCTTGAGGACCTCGCATTTTTTTAACTATTTTTTCTACATCCTTGATAATCGAGGCATCATTCTTAGCTTGATGTTGCCAGACTTCTACCTGCTTATTTTCTGTCCAAATGGTAAAACCAGTAATGTCTTCTAATAATAAATATTCTTTTTCTCCTTTATTCTCTAAAAACTGCATTTTCCCATAGTCTTGTGCTTCTTTCTTTTCCTTGATTGGAAAACTTTTATCTTTGATAAATAGTTTATTGTTAAAGATTAAACCAGGTAAATATTCAACGGTTTCTTGTTGACGCTTAACTAAGTTACAGTATCTAACTTGTTTATGATCTAAAATTTTCATAGATTTTCACTTCAATTTAAGCTAATCTTCTTCATCAATTATAATCTTTTCCTGAGCCATATTTCCAGGTATCTAACCAACGATGATAATAATATTGTTGTTGGGATGATAAGTTGTCCATTATAGGCTTAACTATCGTAGCTGTGGGATATAATCCACTATAAACAGCGAGATTGATATAGTGTATCAGCCAATCGAGTAAGGGGGCAATTCCTACTTGTGGCAGGATGGGCAAAACTAATTTAGGATTAACTAAAGGTAAAGTTTTCATTAAGGATTGAAATTGAATTACATCCTGTAGAAAGGGTTTTAAAACATCATCGCCTAGCTTATCCATGACTTGAAAAACACCACTCATTAACTCATTAATTTGATTGGGAGAAATATTTTGGTTGATGCCGACGCTCATGGTTTTCTGGAATAACCAAGTTACAGAAATATTAGGTTGATAGGGTTGTAATAAAGATAAAGAATTATTATTTAAACTATCAACTCTTAAAGCTTCATCAATTCCCAAAGTTAACCTTTTTAAATGACGAACCATAGAGCCGAAACCACCAAAACTAACAGGAGATTGTCCTCCGGCACTATCTCCAATGGGTAATATTCGAGTCCAAGGCATTCTTAAAGGACTTTTTTGATAAGCAGGGAAAAAACCAAACAAAAAGCGTTCAAACTGTATTTTTTCTAATTCAATATTTTGATATTCGGGGAGTAATCTCAAATATTCTTCCATGAAAAACTCCAAACTAAAACGCTCAGCATGAGCATCCACATAAGTAAATAAATAAGTTGTTCTTCCGTCTCTGGCTGGAAAGGCTTCCCAAAAATATTGACATTGATTCATAATAGGGGTAAACGAGGCAATTAAATCCCCAGTTTCATTGTTAGTATATCCTTTTCCACAACTACCAACCACTAAACATACCCCGTCTGGTTTCTTTCCTTGTCTAGCTTGTTGAACAATCGGTGAAAAGTGTCCCATTGCATCAATTAGTAAGCGAGATTTTATGGTGATGTTTCCTGCTTTAACTAACACACCATTGGGGTGAATAAAAGCTGTATCAAAAGGGGTATTTTCTAACAGATTTCCTCCGGCTGATAAAAATTTTTGCTTTAGGGTTTCTAGTAAAAAAACAGGATCAACCCCAATATTAAGTACATCTCTAACCCAAAGTTCATATCCTTGATAAAAACTGACCCTTCCTGGATTATATTCAGTTGCGATCGCCTGTTCAAGTTCTGAGCTTGATAATAAATCAAGTTCAACAAAAGTTTCTAATTCTTGGCGAGAAATATTCCATTCTTGCTGTCTTCCTTTTAAGCTACCTTTTTCAATTAAAATAACTTTATAGCCTTGTTTTTGTAGCGCAGTCGCCATTAAAATACCAAGGGTTCCTCCCGCTATAATAATATCTGCATCCAACTTATCTAATACTTGATCACTTTCTTTTATTACTGTTGGTATGGTTAAACTATTATTTCGTAACGCTGTCCAACGACTATCAGCAATTTTTAATCCTTGACGAGTTTTTTCTGGTAAATAGGAAAGATAAGGTTTCATCTTTAAATTTAGTTCATATATTTTTTAAAACAGTAACATAATCTTCTAGTCCGTGACAAGCCGGTTAATGAAGTCAAAAGTTAGAAGTTGTTTTTGTAACAAGGATTCAGGCATTGCTCCAAAAAATTTTCACTTTGAAAAGCCAAATTTTAGCTCCTATTATCTCGATAAATTTTCTTCTTGTTCATAGCTCAAATGTAATCGATATATAAACTTAAATAAACTGTTTTTCAAGATACTCAATAATTTGATTATGAATATTTTCTCTTGTTTGAGTTGCATCCAATTTTAAAAAATTTCCTTGATAAGATTGAAAAATTTTATGATAGTTGTTTCTCACTTGGTGTAATTTTTCTTGAGTTTCATAAACTTCTTTGTAAGCTGCATTTTTGAGGCGCGATAAAGCAGTCTCTAAAGGAATATCAAGATAAATGACTAAATCAGGATTAGGAAATCTTTGATTTAAGCTATAAACAAAGTCATAGTCTTTTTGATTATTACAGTTATAAGCTAAAGATGAAAAATAGTAACGAGTTGCAATAACATGAGACGAGTCTTCTTGAATCAACTTATATACTCCATCAACATCATTGTATAAATGATAATGTCTATCTGCTGCAAATAAATAAGACATTTGTTCATCAAATCTAGCTTGATTTTTAAGGGCAAAAACAGAACTCTGTAGGGATTCTCTAATTAATTTACCAATCACTCCATCGGTAGGTTCAGAACTAAGAATAGCTTTATTTCCTTCCTTAATGAAATAGCTCTTCAGCAACTCGGCTTGGGTTGTTTTTCCAGCTTTATCAATTCCTTCTAAAACAATAAATAAGGGTTTCATTTCTTTGAGTATAAGAGGTTTATACAGTATACACAAAACAAACACTTTCTAAGGATGCTTGTTAGCTTTTAAATATGGCAGTTCCCATACTTGTGTTAAGTGTACTTTATCAGTTCGGGAGAGGCTATAATTATTTTATCAATACTAAAATCATGCCAATCAAAGAGCCAACCAACAATATTAGACTACTTAAGGAACTAATAGCAAAGCCAATTATTCTTTTCTCAGCAGCTTGATAATATCCTAACGCATATAAAAGACGACCAATTAACCAAAATGTACCAATTAATGAGCCCCAAATTGGATTAACATAAAAACAAAACAACCATAATAAAGGTAAGAAAAATACCATTTGTTCTAAAGTATTTTGCTGCACCCTTAAGGCTCTTTCAAAATTAGGATCTCCTGTGGTTGCAGGGGGAATAACTTTGTACTTAAACCTAGTACGACCAACATTCAGAGTAATTATTAAATAAAGGGTTAAAGCAGCAATTGTTACTAAGCTGGGATAAATTTCCATAATCTTTTTTTAATTCATTCTCTGCGATTTTATCACATTTTCAAAGATATTGACTGAGCTATTTTAGATAGCTTATAGAGATAATTAAATAAGCTATCTTTAGCTGTTATTAAAGTTTATGCTTCATTAACTGGGGCGGGATCAATTTCTCCTTGACAACTGCCTAAAGAAGTTGTGGGAGAATCTTTAATGAGATCCTCAATTAAGGTACTGTTGTCAATTTCGCCTTTGAGATTAATCCATAGTTCCGTGATCATATTTTGATTTTCATCACTATCTTCACGACATTTAACTTTAACTTTTGTTCCTGAATTTTCTCCAAATGCAACATTAAACGGTTGACGAATCTCTGTGGCATCAAGTTCTTCACCAAGATTTTTAACAAATAAATCCCGAACTGGGGAATCATTAATTTGCGCTAATAAAGCTAAGGATTCTTGATAATATTCTTCAGGAGATTCTGAATAACAAGTTCCGTGTTTATACCATTCATGTAGATGTAAACCGGAAGCAGTACCCGGCATTTTTTCTTGTAATTCACTCCAAGTTTTTTCAGATAATTGAAGAGGAGGCATTTTTGGCCAGTCTCTACTCTTTTCATCTAATTTAATAATGTTTTTACTGACACCACAATAAACATTAGATTTCGGTTGTGGCCATAAACCATGTAAGACAAAATGACTGGCTTCAAAGGTATCAGTATCTTTGCTCAAACATTCCTTTTTACTAGGAAGAGTTTCACAAAAAGCAGGTTGCCAACTCAGTGCTAATAAATAATCCTTATTATTGGATGTATTTGTTATAGAATCGGACTCATTTCTGGAGAGATTAGCAACTTTTCCACAGTCTACAGCTACCCAACGGTTTGTTGGTTTATCTCTATCTATTTTAATCAAGTAATGGGAAGCCTCTTTGTTATTTTTAGCAACAATTTCATAGGTTTCTTCAGGATAAACGAACAAATTACCAGGATTGGTTTTTTTTCTAATTGATTGTAGTGCTTCACAAGATTTATCGGCTGTAAATGTGCCATCAATTGAAACCATTGCTTTTGCTGGAGTGCTCCAAAAGGTGATATAAAATACTATCAATATTATTACTAATAAACCTTTTTTCAACATCCTCATCTTCTTGTCTCCTAAGATAATTAAATCTTGATTAGTCTTTTCGATGTTTATGATTGTACGTTCAGAAGGGGTCAAAAAAATTTATTCTTTTATTACGAAATATTACTATTATTTACGTTTATTAAAAACTCTTAAACCTGCTTAAATTAACTGATGATATATTATGTCATAAGTCAGTTTCAATCTTGTATATATTCTGTTCCCTGAATTAATGAGATTTCTGCTTTGACAAACTCCCGTCCTAAATAAGCAGCATGATCTAACATTGTAATGGGACAATTAGGATTATCTTCAATAACTTTAACACATAATTCTTTAGCACTACGTCCCGTAAAAAGGGTTTCCGCAGTACGATTGCTTTTGCCCTTTGCAGCAATCACTTCTCCTGTTTCTGGATCAACTGCCAGTCCTTTTTCATTAATAATATTGCTAAAATGTTTAACACAAATTAAGCTATTTTCCTGATCTAGATAGATAATAAAATAGCCTCCTGGATCTAGATCAATGGGACGTTTTGAGAGTTTATCATCAAGTTTTTTAATGGTTTGCGCTAATTCATTCATAAAGTTTCTTAGATCATTCTGACACTAATGTATTACGATAATAAACCATAAAAGCTTATTAGTAATGGCTGTTCCATTTTGAATATTATCAATAATAAACACCAACTAAACTTTAATAGAACTGGGTTCATTTACTGCTGCAATAATACGATGACAGCCTGAGTCTGGTTTGGCCCATTGATATTGATATTCTTGAGGACTTCCCCAACATAATCCTAAGTATAATTCGGTTCTGGCTGCATCGACTTCTGCCCATTCAACCTCAGCAATAAAATCCTGAATAGAATCATGTGAAATAGGACGACGACGATGTGCCGATAACCAAAACTTCATCCCTTTGGTCATTTTCCACCAAAAATTGATCACAATTTCTTTAGATTTTATCAATTTTTCTTTGTCTCCTGGAACAGCAATTAATTGATTATGTAATTCAGGATAACTGATAGATTCCCCTTGATAAGTACAGGTACGCCAAATGAGACCTGATACTCTATGTTGCATCTGATATTTATGAATTTGGCGACGAAAATCTTGATAAGCAAACACTTGGTTCATTTTATCACTATTTAAGGCTTTGGCAATCACTGGATTATTGATGCGATCTTGAGAAGATAAGACAACTCTCTCTCCCCTCCAAGTGGCCTTTAATTCTTGATCAAGAATACGAATCAGTTGTTGAGTTGTATAGGTCATAGCAAAATCAGCAATATTATTGTTAGGATCGTTATTTATCCTTCCCTTAGTGTATATAGATTTTTGAAAATTGTTCACATTTTTAAGGAATGAATCATAACTAACAGTTCTGTTTGTCAATCATCCCTTATGATGGTGTAAATAGATACAAATTATACCTCTTATTTTAATTTTCTATGGAAAACGGACAAGTTCGCCTTAACAAAGCAACAGGAGAATGGGTTATTTATGCTCCTAGCCGTCGAAAAAGACCCCAAGATTTTCAACAACAAAGTCAAGAGTATTCTTTAAAGGATAATTATCAAAAAGATTGTCCTTTCTGCCCACAAAACCAGAAAGAATCAGAAAAAATACTTTTAGAAATTAAAAAACCTCAACAAGAAATTTGGCAAACTAGAGTGGTTCAAAATAAGTTTCCCGCTTTGAATTTTTATGAAAACCCTCGCCGTAATCTGGAAGGTATTTATATGACGATGCCGGGTTATGGTCATAATGAAGTTGTTATCGAAACTCCTGAGCATCAACAGAATATTGCTAATCTCACTATTTCGGAAGTTGAAGTCATTATTGAAACCTATCGTCAACGGTATTTAA
>JAAUYJ010132099.1_pt1 | contig 11194 bp, 8 predicted proteins | sample 7278031 | NCBI WGS metagenome assembly JAAUYJ01 (sample SAMN14350222, study PRJNA611818) | marine sediment metagenome | isolation source: surface marine sediment (1.8m) | place: French Polynesia: Moorea | collected 2018-08 | reverse complement strand
CTTCGAACAAGCGGCCGTGGATGCCAAGGCACAGGGGGTGCTGCTGTCATTGCACATGAAAGCCACGATGATGAAGGGATCCGATCCGATCATTTTCGGTCATGCGGTTAGCGTGTATTACCGGGATGTGTTCGAAAAGCACGCTGCTACCTTCGAAAGCCTGGGCGTGGATACCCGCAATGGCCTCGGCGATGTCTATGCGAAGATTGCGCAGTTGCCCGATAAGCAGCGGCAACAGATCGAATCGGATATCCAATCGGTATATCAGACGCGTCCGGAGCTGGCCATGGTGAACTCGGACAAGGGCATCACCAACTTACACGTGCCCAGTGATGTCATTGTCGATGCGTCGATGCCCGCCGCGATTCGTTCCTCGGGGCAGATGTGGGGGCCGGATGGCCAGTTGCACGACACCAAAGCCATGATACCTGATCGCAATTATGCCGGCATCTACCAGGCCGTGATCGATTTCTGCAAACAGCACGGCGCCTTTGACGTAACCACAATGGGCAATGTCAGCAACGTCGGCTTGATGGCTCAGAAAGCCGAAGAGTATGGTTCCCATGATAAGACCTTCGAGATACCGGAGTCTGGGCACGTCCGCGTCAGCGATGCAGACGGACAGTTACTGCTCGAGCACAGTGTGGGACGGGGTGATATCTGGCGTATGTGCCAGACCAAGGACCTGCCGATTCGGGATTGGGTCAAATTAGCCGTCACCCGTGCGCGTTCTACCGGCCAGCCCGCTGTGTTCTGGCTCGACAGCGCGCGCGCGCACGATGCCAACTTAATCGACAAGGTTGAAACCTATCTCAAGGATCACGATATCGCCGATCTGGAAGTCAGCATCATGTCTCCAATCCATGCGATAAATTATACGATGGAACGCTTGCGAGCTGGAAAGAGTACCATATCGGTTACCGGTAATGTCTTACGTGATTACCTGACTGATCTGTTTCCGATCCTCGAACTGGGCACCAGTGCAAAGATGCTGTCGATCGTGCCGTTGCTGGCCGGCGGTGGCCTGTTCGAGACCGGCGCCGGCGGGTCGGCGCCCAAGCATGTGCAACAACTGCTGCAGGAAAATCATCTACGCTGGGACTCGCTGGGTGAGTTTCTGGCTTTAGCGGTTTCTCTGGAAGATTTTGCAGAAAAAACCGGCAACGTCAGAGCAGGGGTGATCGCCGCCGCGCTCGACAAGGCCAACAGCCTGTTTTTGAATAACAATAAATCACCCTCACGAAAAGCCGGTGAGCTCGACACCCGCGGCAGTCATTTTTACCTGGCCATGTACTGGGCGCAGGCCCTGGCTGAACAGAATGACGATGCGGAATTAAAGGCGATGTTCGCGCCCATCGCACAACAGTTGGCCGACAATGAAACTGCGATCGTCGCAGAGCTCAATGCCGTGCAGGGTGAACCTGCCGATATCGGTGGCTATTACCGTCCTGACCGGGCACTGACGTCACAGGTAATGCGGCCCAGTGCGATCCTGAACACGATCATCGATGGTTTGGCATCGGCGCATTGATTGTCTGCAGGAGGCTTCAGCCGCGAGCAATACCGCTTTTATCACGACCGAAGGGAGAGATCTCCCGCGCGTCTGGAGATCTCTCCCTTCGGTCGAGATGACCATGCAGATGTTACAGTTCGCGACTAAAGTCGCTCCTACGAAAACAAAAGCACTCTCTGTGCCTCCGCGTCTCTGGGGCTAACGTCTACCTACCGTTAGCACCTGTTTATCTACCGTTTGTGACCAGCTTCGCAGTTTGACGCTTCGGAATCGACTACTATCTGGGTCTAAACATCCTCAAATCTGGAACCAACGACCGATGATCGACAAGACGTCGCTTGACCTCGAGACTTTGCTGAAGCGCCTGCATAACCGCCGTGATTTTCTGAAGCTGTTCGGCACCGGCCTGGGTTATAGTGCACTGGCATCGGTATTGCCGGCTTGCAGCAGCGATGATCCCGCGTCGCCAGCCGCACCTGCACCGTTGATTCCACCGGCTTCTGCCGAATATACCACGCTCAAACGCACCAGTTTTGGTGTCCACAAAGACGCGTTGAATTCGATACAAAGCATCGGCATCGATGCCTATCTGGAGCAGCAACTCGATTACGTCCAGATCGACGATGGCGATCTGGAGGCGACGATTCAAAGCTTGTTTCCGCTGAGCACTCAGAGTCCATCACAGCTGATCACCGGCTTTCCGGATAACATCTACGATGTATCGACCCAGATGATCGCAGCCACCCAGTACCGGCAGATGTTCAGCCGGCGTCAGCTGTACGAGGTCATGGTCGAATTCTGGAGTGACCATTTCAACATTCATTTACTCAATGGTCTGGGGCCGACACTGAAACCCGAGGACGATCTTGAGGTCATTCGCAGACACGCACTCGGCAACTTTCGCGGCCTGCTGCGGGCATCGGCAAAGAGCCCGGCGATGCTGTTCTACCTCGATAATTTTTACAATATTGCCTCCGCGCCAAACGAGAATTACGCCCGTGAACTGATGGAGCTGCATACGCTGGGCGTCGACGGCGGTTACACCGAAACGGACGTCAAAGAGGTCGCTCGCTGTTTCACCGGCTGGTCGCTGCAATTTCCAGATGACACAGCTGGCACCTACGGTACCTTTGTCTATGTCGATGCGATTCACGATGATGGCGTTAAAGTGGTTCTGCAAACCACGATCCCAGCCGGTGGCGGTCAAACTGATGGTGAGCTGGTACTGGATATGCTGGCGGCTCACCCGTCCACGGCTCGATTCATTGCGACCAAACTCTGTCGACGCTTTATCAGTGATACACCCGATCCAGCCACTGTTGATGCCGTCGCCGCCGCGTTCAGCCTGTCGGGCGGTGATATCAAATCGACCTTACGCGCGTTGTTCGCAACGGATGCCTTTCGGAACACAGCTGATCTCAAATTTACCCGACCGGCAGAATACCTCGCAGGTGTCTTACGCGCGCTGGCACCGGGCACCGGTTATCCGACAGACAACGGCCAGCTGTTTTTCTTTGCTCAATCGATACTTGGCCAACTGCCATACTATTGGCCAACACCGGATGGATATCCCGATCAGCAAGACTACTGGGCCAGCACCGGCGGCATGCTGAACCGGTGGCGTTTGTCGTTTTTCAGTTTTGCCGGCTTTATTCCGGAGATCAACGTTATAGAGGTCGACTATACACCGATGCTAAACGGCGCCAATACGCTGAGTACTGTGGTCGATGCCATCACGGAAAGCGTGCTGATGCGGCCCTTGTCGGCGTCCGATCGAGATATCTTGATGCAATGGTTGATCGATGAGTACGGCGTCACTGAGAACGACCCGCTGACTGCAGGCATACCCGAGCAGGCGTCTGCACTGGTTGCCGCGGTCCTAGTGAGCTCAGCCTACTTCCATCTTCGCTAGCTAGGAGGCGATATGAGTAGCAGCAAGCAACACTTCGCATCCAGTTTGACCGTTCCGTCGAACCGCGACATCCTGGTTTGTATTTTCCAGCGCGGTGCTGCCGATGGTTTGAACGCGTTGGTCCCCTTTGGTGATAGTGATTATGTTGCGCATCGGCCGACGATATATGTGCAGGAGGCCGACCTGCTGAAACTGGATGGATTTTACGGCCTGCACCCTGCGTTGGCGCCGTTGAAAGCGGTCTACGATGCGGGTGATCTGGCGCTGGTACACGCGACCGGCGTACCGCACGGCTCACGTTCGCATTTCTCGGCGCAAGGGCTGGTGGAGCGGGGTGTGACTGACAAGGCCGGTCCCGATACCGGCTGGCTGGGACGGCACTTGGCGGCTAGCACACCTGCTTCCGATTCTGCATTTCGAATGGTGGCGATCAGTGGCAATGTGCCGGTCGCCTTGAGCGGCGCCAACGATGAACCGCTGGCGATCAGCAACTTGAGCGAATTCGGCTTTGACCAGGAAATCATCGATTCCGGCTATCCGACGGTATTGGCACAGCTGTTCCGCAGCCCGGTACCATTTTTTGGTCCGGCTGGTGCGGCGCTGTCAGCGATCGAGGAGTTGCAGGCGGCGAATCTGACCGCGATAACACCCGCCAACGGTGCGGTCTATCCAACGACGCCTCTAGGTATCAAGCTCGAGCAAGCTGGCCAGTTGATCAAATCGACGCTCCCTGTCGAAGTGATTTGTCTCGACTCGGACGACTGGGATCACCACGAACGGCTGCCGGAATTCATCCAGGCCTCTCTGGACGATCTGGCGCGGTCGCTCGCTGCGTTCTACACCGACATGGGCAGTGGTATGCAGCGTATTACGGTCGCTGTACACAGCGAATTCGGCCGCAGGGTGGCGGAGAACGCATCACAAGGAACTGATCACGGTACCGCCGGTCTGGCTTATCTGATCGGAGGCGGCGTAAATGGCGGGCAGATCGTCAGTGACTGGCCAGGCTTGCGACCTGCCGATCTCGAACTGGGCGAAGATCTCAAGATCACCACCGATTTGCGCACCGTGCTGACCGAAATGCTCGACAAACGTCTCGGTGGCACCGATGTTTCGACAGTGTTTCCGGGTTTTACCGGGCCCACGTCGGCCAACCTGTTCCTGAGTAGTTGATCCATCTATGTCGCGGCAGCGTACAACTGCACGGTCTTCATCGCATTAGCCGGTAACGCAAAACTTGCCTGAACAGGCCGTCCCCGGTATTGGTCGATTCCATCTGGCCGCTGATGCCTGCAAAGTCACCGGTGCCACCGACGATGCTGATCGTCGACGTGCCCTGGTCGAACTCGCGGCCAGCGACCTGGATGCTGCCGTTATCGAGGGTCAATGTCCATTGACACTGGAAGCTGTGCTCGACGCGCGTTCGAATACAAACGCCGCTGTTGTTCCCAATCGTGTTCATGTCCGCATCCAGCAATGGCTGATCGAATGTCAGTATGTCGCCGACGGAGTCCCCAGCTTCACCTGTGTCGGTAATGTGGGCCGGAAGCGTGCGCGCATCAGCGAACGTGATCAGTGTCTCTGGCGCCTGCGTTGAGCAGGCACTCAACGAGAGCAGCGGCGCAATCGACAAAACTATGTTGGTTAAGCGAGGTGTTGTGTTCATCAGCGATACCAGTTGCATAAAACACGATGTACTTCTTGGAATCTAACCAGACGGCTTGCAAAAGTGCGTTAGCTTTATTCTGACACATCTCAATAAAAATTGGCATTTCTGCATGTATCGCGCGTTAGTCGATATTGCCCCGTCAAAATTACAGAATTCTTGTTTAACCGCAGTTAAGCCGAGGCGCAGCGAGCCGTGCTATGAGTTTATGTCATCTCGACCGCAGGCAGAGATCTCCCGGGTGTCAGGAGATCTCTGCCTGCGGTCGAGATGACACCAAAGAGTAATTCTATTTTCCCAAGAATAAGATCAGGTTGTACAAAATATACCCTTTTCAGAACAAGTGTTCTTCCGCATTAGTTGTGTTATAAACGGAGCAATACTCAGAATTACCGGACTAGCTATGAACGGCGTTGATCCCTATGCCTACATGCAACAGGTCGCGATGCGAATGAATCAGCTCAACAACAGGAATGAGATCGAGACTGTGCTCGACGAGCTCGAGTACCTGTTCGAAATTATCCCGCCGGAGTTGCAGGACAATGCTGAAAAACTGATTGCCATGCTGCGCGACAAACTCAGAGATGCCAGCCAGTAATCAACCGGTTGACGAACCCGATCGCGTCCGTTCTTATGCAATACGGCGGGTGAACCCTTTCCTGGGGGTGTTGCAAATCATAGAAACCGACGGTGGCCGCGCAATCAGCGCCAACGGCGTGGTCTGGGACATCGAAGTTTTGGCAAAACGCAGCAGCAGTGGCTGGGGCAGCCTGAATCGAAACATCCAGGGAAAAGCCTATTACCGATATGGGCTTTGGTCACTGCAGGACGGTCTCGTGGCCCGACCGCTGGCGCCACACCTCGAATCTGACCCGTTGACGCATAAATGCCAGCAATTGATTACCTGCATTCGTCAACGCCTCGACCAACTTCCATTTTGTTTACAGGACAACCGTGAGCTCTGGCTTTTCGACCAGGAATCCAAACATCCATTGGCACTGCTGGCGTCAGCAACAGGCGACAGCCAGTTGCCATCCCCAGAACCGAAATACTGGGCTGCCTGCATAGGCGCAGACGGCGTACCCAGCCAGCGTCGGTTTCCGGCTACACGCGAACTCGAGGCACAGGTCAAGCAACGCGCCGGATTCAATATAGACAAACGCTGGGTCACCCGACAGGACGATGGCAGTGCAATAATCGACAAAAATGGTGAATATCTCGATGCTGCCGACTTCCCGGCTTTCTTGGTCGCAGAGATCTGGTCAGATAAGGAACACGCCCGGCGGGCGTCAGACTACATTGACTGGACATCGCCGGCGTTGCTGACCTTGCAGCATCTGAACTACAGTGAACGCCTTCGATTGGAGGAGCGCCTGACTATCCAGGCGATCTCGGTCGAGCATCACTGGCATTTGTATCCCGACATCATCGACGAAAAACGCGTGAATGCCGCACGGGTACAGTGCCGCTTACAGAAAAGCGGCAACAGCAATCATTGAGCGCTCTTACACTGCCGCGCAGAGGCCACAGAAACGTGCCGCTGGTGTGCTATATATCAGTTTATCGATAGACCAAAACACAATAATAAAACTACGTAAAGCTGAACAGGTCATTTCGTGAACACAGACAATAAGCTGGACCGTTTGAACGCGGTGCTGAACTCCCTGGTGCACAGCGTCATTACCATGGATGAAAGCGGTCGTATCATCGACGTCAATGCTGCCGTCGAAACTCAACTCGGTTATCAGCGCGAGGAGTTGATTGGCCAGGATGTCACCGTGCTGATGCCTGAGCCCCACGCGTCGGAGCATAGCGGCTATGTCGAACGTTACCTGCGCACCGGTGAGCGCAGAATCATCGGCACTGGCCGCCACGTAAAGGCAAAGAAAAAAGACGGCTCCCTGCTCGATATTTCGCTCGCGGTCACCGAAGTCGAACTCGATGGCCAACGCTTTTTCGCCGGCGTTTTGCGAGACATTTCTATGCAGGTTCAACGCGAACGCGAACTCCAAATCCAACGTGATGAACTCTCGATTCAGGCCAAAATCAACCAGATTACCCAATCGTCGACGTCGCCAGAGCAACTGTTGACCGAAGTCATGCAGGCCTTGATTACGCTGGCGGAACTCGAAGTGCAGAGCAAAGTCGGCGTATTTCTGGTCGACAGTGAAGACACCAGGCATTCTGGCAGTTTCGAGCGCTCTCAGACAGATGGGCCCAAAGGATTGCGGCTGGTGAAAACCATTGGTACTTTTAGCGACGAATTTCTCGAACGCGAGGCCTGGATTCCTCTGGGTGCGTGCCTGTGCGGACGAGCGGCATTATCCGGTGAGGTCATCATCAGCAACAACTGTTTCGACGATCCGCGCCATGAACATCGCTTCAACGGAATGACAGTTCATGGCCACTACATCGTACCATTGAAGTCGCAGGAAAAGGTAATTGGTGTCATTTTTCTGTATACCGATCCCGATCCGGCCTGGGATGAACGGCGTATTAGTTTATTTGAGACGCTGGGTAACCAGATCGGAATCGCACTGGACCAGTTGTGGACACTATCGGAACTCAGTGCATCACGTGAACAGCTGTACCGCCTAGCAACCCGGGACGCATTGACCGATCTGATGAACCGAAGAGCCATACTAGAACAACTGACCAGGGAGCGAAACCGTGCACAACGTGACCGACAGTCGCTTGGCGTCATTCTGATCGATATCGACAAATTCAAGTCGATCAATGACAATTATGGGCATCCTGTCGGTGACGATGTCCTGATCGAAACCTCGCGTCGTTTGACCCAGGCCGTGCGTCCGTATGACAGTGTGGGACGTCTCGGTGGCGAGGAGTTTTTACTGGTGCTCCCTAATGCGACGATCGAAATAGTTGCACTTGTAGCCGAGCGCATACGTCAGCACGTTGCCGCCATGGTGGTGGATTACCGGGATGGGGTTACGCTCACCATTACTATCAGCCTCGGTGTGACCGCGACCGAGCAACGCGATGCCGGCAGTGTCGGCAATGAAAAGATGATCGAAGAAGCCGATGAAGCGCTCTACAGGGCCAAGCAGCAAGGGAGAAATCGGGTCGAGATTGCGAAAATTGATTAATTGGGCAAAGCGTGCGAGCGTGTCGGATGGTAGACTCCCGCGTCATGGTAATGACGTGGCACATTTATTCGTACCTGATACTGGCGTTGCTGCTGCTCGGGCTTGGCGCTTGTGATCGCAACGCTGATGAGCAGGCCAGTCCAAACGGGCCAATCCGCTTGCAGGTATGGGCACATGCAGGCCAACAGGCAGAGCGCAACGTGCTGCAATCACAGGTCGACCGCTTCGAACAACAGTCCGACGAAGTTGACGTCCAGCTGACTTTCATACCGGAACGCGATTACAACGCTCAGGTGCAGGCTGCCGCGATCGCTGGCGATCTGCCCGATGTGCTCGAGTTCGATGGCCCCTATCTCTACAACTATATCTGGCAGGGTCATCTACTACCACTGGAAAATCTGCTGCCGCAGACCCTCATCCGTGACTTGTTGCCCTCCATCGCAACCCAGGGAACCTACCGCCAGCATCTTTACGCGGTGGGGGTGTTCGACTCTGGTCTGGGGCTGTACGCGCGTAAGAGCACGCTCGACGCAATCGGTGCGCGCATACCATCGAATGCAGCAGAGGCCTGGAGCATTGCAGAGTTCAATACGATCTTGTCAAAGCTGGCTGAGCAGGATCCGGATCATGCAGTGCTCGATCTGAAACTCAACTACCGCGGCGAATGGTTCAGTTATGGGTTTTCACCGATACTCCAGTCTGCCGGTGCCGACATGATTGACCGCAAGGACTATCAACACAGCCAGGGCGTGTTGAACAGCCCGGCCGCCGTTGCCGCATTACAACAGCTACAAGACTGGATAACAAATGGTTACGTTGATCCCAATCTTGACGATGCCGCGTTCGCCAATGGCCGCGTAGCCTTGTCATGGGTCGGGCATTGGGCGTATTCTGGCTACAAACAGGCTTGGCCGAATGACCTGGTGCTGCTGCCTTTGCCGGACTTCGGGCAGGGCAGTAAGACCGGCCAGGGATCATGGAACTGGGGTATCAGCCGCACGTCAGTCCATGCCCACACCGCTGCGCAATTCATCGCGTTCTTGTTGAACGTTGATGAGGTCTTACGGATGAGCGACGCCAACGGTGCGGTGCCGGGGACACACAGCGCCGTCGAGCGCTCGCGGCTTTATGGTGACGAAGGTGAATTGCGTTTGTTTGCCGAACAGTTGATGCAGGGCGTGTCGATTCCACGGCCCAAGACGCCCGCGTACCCAGTGATGACCATTGCGTTCCAGAAAGCCTTTCAACAGATACGCAACGGCGCCGACGTCAAGCGGGCACTGGATCAGGCGGCGCAACGCATCGATCAGGATATAAAGGATAACCAGGGCTATCCAGCGGTCCGATGACCCCTCATGAGAACGATGTCGCGACAGAAACGAGAACGCCGTGTTGCCTGGCTCTTCGTGCTGCCGGCAATGGTGGGTCTAGTCTGTTTTGTGTTACTGCCTTTTGTGCTGGCCGTGCTGGTGTCACTGACCAACCTGCGCCTGGGCTCGCCGTTACCGCTTGACTATGTCGGAATAGAGCACTATCGGCGCATCTTTTCCGATAGCGCATTTCTGCAGGCGTTGACGAACAACATGCTGTTCGCCCTGATGGTCGTGCCCTTGCAGTCTGGATTGGCGTTGCTGTTGGCCTTGTTAATCAATCAGCCCCTGAGGGCTAGGGTCGCGTTTCGAACACTATTCTTTATGCCGGTGGTATTTCCATTGTCGCTGGTGTCGGTGGTCTGGATTCTTTTACTGGCGCCGGGTTCGCACGGCCTGTTCAATCACGTGTTGGAAAGCCTGAGCTTCAGTAGTTGGGAGCCAGTTGATTTCTTACGCGACAAGGCATGGGCTCTGCCAGCAATCGCGCTGACGTCCATCTGGCAAGGCGTCGGTTTTCAGATGATCGTCTTTCTTGCTGCCTTGCAGTCGATACCGCAGGAGCTGTATCAAGCAGCGAGCGTCGATGGTGCAAATAAATGGCAGCAGTTCCTGTTCATCACGCTGCCCCAGTTGCGCAATGCCATCGTCTTCGTCGTGCTGGTGACGACCATACTGACGTTTCGCTTGTTCGATCAGGTGCAGATCATGACCCAGGGTGGACCAGAACATGCGACGACGACGGTCATGTACGAGGCGGTCACGACCGCCTTCGGCAGCCAGCAGGTCGCCAGAGGTGCTGCAATCACGGTCGTTTTTTTTGTTATCGTGTTGCTACTGACCGTGTTGCAACGCTCTTTACTTAAACAGCAGAGGGAAGTCGAATGAGGCGCAGGTCCTGGCTGACTGCGTTGTTTGTGTATGTCGGACTTTGCGCTATGGCGTTTCTGTTCCTGCTCCCGGTTTTGATGATGTTGTCTGGCAGTATGAAAGCCGATGAACGGGTATTGATCGATACCGGGACTCTGGCTGGTCTGGTAACTATACAGCCGACCACTCAGAATTATCAGGATGTGTTATCACGTGTTCCATTCATGCGTTACCTGTTCAATTCGGCCTTGATTACGTCCAGCATTGTCCTTGCCGGCTTGCTCGTCAATTCCCTGGCTGCTTATGCCTTCGCCCGCTTGCGCTGGCCTGGGCGGGACAAGCTGTTGTTCGGTGTGATTGCATTGATGATTATTCCGCTGGAAGCAATCGCGGTACCGTTGTTCTATCAGGTGACACTGATGGGTTGGCGTGATACCTACCTGGTACAGATCGTACCGTTTATCGCCAATGCGTTCTCGATCTATCTGTTCTACAGCTTTTTTATCGGTTTCCCGCGGGAGTTGGAGGAGGCCGCACGTATCGACGGTGCGGGACCGTTCCGGATCTTCTTTGTCATCGTCGTGCCAAACGCGAAGCCGGTATTCGCGTCGGTGGCGATACTCACGTTTTTGACTCAGTGGGGTTCGTTTTTGTGGCCGCTGATGGTGACGCATAGTGAAAATGTGCGACCTTTGCCGTTAGGCATCGCCGCGTTCTATACCTTGCCACCGCTGCAATGGGGCGACATTTTTGCTT
>JAAUYJ010128901.1_pt1 | contig 11195 bp, 13 predicted proteins | sample 7278031 | NCBI WGS metagenome assembly JAAUYJ01 (sample SAMN14350222, study PRJNA611818) | marine sediment metagenome | isolation source: surface marine sediment (1.8m) | place: French Polynesia: Moorea | collected 2018-08 | reverse complement strand
CTCGTTTGCAACCGGGACAATTACTAATTAAACAAGCCATTTCCCAGTTAGTCCCCGGGCCCGAAATTGCCAGCAACTTCGGAGCGCCCAACGAAACATGGGCATTCCCACGGCCATTGGGGCCAAAGGGTACAAAATACCGGTAGACGCGAAATTAACAATGTATCCAGGGAATTAAATTTAAAAAAGTGAAGGAAGGGTACTTACAGGTATGCTTCATTATCTGCCTTATCTATTGAATTGTAATGTCATTCGCCAGGAAACGTTCGGTAACTTTCTCATCAGGCTTGCTTCAGATTAAACAACGCATTAGCGCTCATAGCAGTTCTCATGAACTTTTTTGTCGTTGTATACTGAACTCAACCTTAACTAATTAGAGACTGCGAGCGACAAGCAATCTCGGCCTCAGTATAGCTTTTTTCTTTGCCATGGACAAGTCTATTATGATGCTTGGTGGAGGCTCTGCCTTTGTTCGGAGGCGACAGGTGAGATACTGCCTGTACCTTGTCATTAAGTTATTCTTTTAATCGATCATTCAAACATCCCCCAGGGCACTGGAGCATCCACCTTGGCCCCTGCGCCACCCACTAAATTCAAGAAGGAGGGCGTACTGGATTACTCTCAGGTGCAGTATAGCCGCTTGCTTCAATTTGTCAAAACGAATTTTCGAGTTTAAATTTTCCAAGGTCTCCACCACCCACGGCATCTACTACTCCCTAGAGCCCGGCGTCACAGTCTTCTCCAACATCTTCTGGATAGTGGCCGTCATTGTCCTGTTCGCCTTCTCCCTCTACCTGACCATCACGGCCTACGTGCAGTGGAAGGAAGACCCCATCCTCACCACCGTCTCCACCACCGGCTACCCGGTCAACAAGCTGGAGTTCCCCGCCATCACCATCTGCGGGCAGGGAACCATCAGGGACACCGTGGACATGGCACTGGCGGAGCAAATCTTGGCGTACTATATGGTAGGAGCTAAGTCTAATTTTCGTTTTCCCCTCAATACTCCTTCAATGAACAGGAGGAGAAGAACCTGAACCTTTCTACCCCACAAAATTCTACCGAAAGAGATGAACTGTTTATGAATTACATGGGGAACTTCAGCCTTGCCAAGTTTCCAGGTAGGGCTTCCAAACTCTCCAAATGCACTGCACAGTGACAAAATTTATGTGTAGGAGCCACCGTAAGTCCTCGTATGATGGTCAACCAGATGGGGAGTCAGGTGAGTGATACATTTTTGCTTTCCACGTTATTGAAAAACTAGTTGGAGGTTACTGACGTTTTTATACAGAACCCTGACAGCCTGGTTCAGGCGGAGGTGTCTGTGGCTGGCGCCGACTACGACCCCTGCTCCCTGGTGGCCGGAGGAGGAGGAACCTTCAACGGAACAGGGACGAACGGCCAGACTGGAGCAACGTGCGCGGGAGGGATGGAGCTCGCCAGGTGAAGAGCGACATTTGAAAAAAAATTATTTTCCCCGAGCGAACATACCTTTACCGTTCTGGATGCAGCACTGTCAACATGTGCTACGGCAGTTACTCGTACTACGGCATGTCACTGATGGAGTCCTACGACCACTGCAGCAACAACTACGGTTCGGTCTTTGAGCTGGACGGCACGGCGGCTCAGCTGCAGGCGCTCAAGACAATATTCCTCAGCGGTACGGACAAACCGTAGTGCTACGTAGATGAGGAATCGATCTCACTCGTTTCAGTCGAACTCTTCCTTGCATTCGGAAAGCGAAAGCAACTTTTGCACGCGCCTTCATGCTTTGCAGGTAACTGGTCCGATCTGAATGACAAGTGGTTCTGGGCCCCGAACGTGTTCAGGGACACGACCGACCGGTTCGTGCTCCAGACGACGGGCGAGTACCTGAATGAGACGGAGGCCTACACCTCGGGCATGCTCGACTTGACCGCCACCGCCACCAGCGACCCCGACAAGGGGTGCTTCTCCGTCAGGTGGAAGCAAGACAGCCCCGGGCAGGTCTTCAAGGGGAGGGAGGCCGCCTGCGACTACGACACCACGCGGAGAGTCCTGTGCCAGGTAACTGCTAGCTTGATGATTCCTCCTCTGGTGTTGCATTATACATTTCATTTACATATGTATTTTTTTGCTGGTGCTATGCCTTTACAAACGGTTTTATCCTTTCTTCTCGAAAAAGTCCTTCCCTGCCGAGCCCCTGAACTGTACTGGCGCTGGCACCGGCGGCACGGCCAGGAAGAAGCGTTCTTCCGCGGATAGTTTGGCCGACTCCAAGCTGGACTCCCTCCTCAATCCTAGCAAGAAGAGCGCAGCGCAGTCGGCCACGGACCAGGCCAGGAGGACCTACCGCGAGAGCTTCAGCAGCCTCAACATGACAGCCGCCTACAACTCCATGTTCGACCTCCTGTGGTACTCCCAGCTGCCCTGCTTCGACGTCAAGAAGTACACGTCGGCGGCAAAGGATCAAAGGTGACAAGTTTTTTCCCTCTCCCTTGTACTTACTTTGCTGATCCTCGTGGATCTTCCGTGCTCCGTTTTCAGATCTCTTCTAAAGATGTGCTGGTGGAAGGGCCTTCCCATCGACTGCTCTGCCATATTCACTACCTATCCCACTGACAGGTTGTGATTGAACACGTAACGTAATTGTCTAAATAGAAAAAGGTCAAATTATTCTAGGGGCATGTGTTGTACCTTCAACATGAGAGCTGCGGACGAGATTTTCATGAAAAGCAAAGTACGGAATTTCTTATTCGCTTCATAGACGTAGTTGCTTGTTATGGTAGAGCATGCATATTTGTTCTATTTCCTATTGCTACTTTTTAGTACCGATACAACGTGAAGAAACTGCAAGATAGGGACAAAAATTTCACTTTTGGCACTTCTAAAGTACCTAAGTGGTACGTCAACAACAGCGAACCAACGTGAGTAAATGCGTAAAAAAATATTTTATCACACTGCAACAAATTACTAATTTTTTCCTCTACGCATAATTTTCTACAGACCCCAGCAGGGGGTGAACAAGGGACTGACAGTGATGCTGGACTCCCATACCGACCAAGTGGCGCCGTCCTCGGTCTACGACTCCTTCCAGGGCTTCCTCTCAGTCATCACCTCCCGCGAGAGCTACCCGCTGGCAAACCAGAACAACATCAGAATAAGGCCTGGACACGACAACCTTGTGGCGCTGTCGGCCACCGACATCAAGGCTGACCACAACATTGACAAGATTGCCCTGGAGAAGAGGTGCTGAATATTCTTGAGCAATTTTAAAGGTGGTGAAATGGCAAAAAGAAATACCCACTTTCAGAGAATGTCTCTTCCCGGAGGAAGGAAACCTCAAGCTGCACAAGAAGTACTCTCACGCAAGCTGCCTCCTAGAATGCCAGGTATCGACAGAACCTCATTATTTTTCTGCGGCGCATCTCAGGGAGATGAAAACCTTGTCCTCCTTGTTGTTGGGGGACTATTTTCAAAGTGACCATGTACAGTGTTTTGGATTGTGAAAGGCAAAAACTTTGTTTGTCTCAAAATTTTTGTCTCAAAATGGGTGTGTAAGAAAGAAAACTTTGTCTCAAAATGAGTGTGAAAAGGGAAAACGAGCTTTGTCTCAAAATGGGTGTGTACTTGAAAGGAATACTTTATCTCAAAATAAGTTGGTCCATGGGTATACCAACATTTTTTTAACTGCAGTCCACGCCGCAGATCATTGAAAGGGTCTTTTTCTTGCATTATCCTTCCCGGATCCCGTGTGGCATTTTTCGTTTTACCTGCACTAGATCAACCGCGTGGTCGAGAAGATGGGCAACCGCTCGTGCATCCCCTGGTACCTTCCCGTCAGTGACGGGAGCGGCATCGGCATGTGCGACCCGTGGGACGCGGTAGACTTCAGGAAGTCTTTCGTCGAGCAGGGGATGGTTGATAACTGCCCAGAGTGTCTGTACGTGAAACTAAATGAGGAGGAGTAACTTTTCTCTCTCGAAATTTTGAGTTCCAAGCATGGGAGCATCTCAAACTTTCACACCCAAAAACCCTTTACGGTACTAATTTGTAGGCCGGACTGTTTTGGGACCCAGTACGACTCCACAGTCACGGCGGTCCCCTTCCGCAAGTGCGACAACAAGAACCTTGGCATCAGCGACATGTGCACCCTCACCGGCAACGTGCTGCCCAACCCGCCAATATTTGGACAGCAGCTCTTTGAGGAGTACGACGGGAACATACCAAAGTACCTAAAGGGAGTGTTCTCGTCCAACAGGAGGAAGTACGATAATTTTCTTTGTAGCACAACTTTAGCAAAAGTTAAGTATACGAAACTGGAATTCCTCCCCGTAATTTGCAGCATATCGGTGGACCCACACGAAGAGGTTTTCCAGTCTTGGGTGGAGGATAATCGCTACTACGACGCATATGAGAACGACATTGCCATGGTGCACTTCTACTTCAAGTCCCCCACCGTTTTCCAGTACAAGAGGGCAGAGAGGATGACGGAGGTGGAGTTCCTTTCGCAGGTGAAATTTACCTCCACAGAGACACCTACCTAAACGTACTTTTTTATTTTTTTGTTCATTTACGTGCCAAATTGTATGTAGGTGGGAGGCCTCATGGGCCTGTGCCTAGGGATCAGCGCGGCGTCCCTTTTGGAGATCCTCTACTGGTTCGGGTACAGAATTTGGTTCGGAGCAAAGAAGCAGACCAAAGTGGGGGACGACGATAAACTCTGAACTAGGCTCATTCTCGGCTCTTGTTGAGATAGCTTTTGCTTCATACTTATCGAATAACCTCAAGAAAAGGCCTTTTTTCATTCGAGCTTATACAGTTTGCTGACGTCGCTACTTTGCGCATCTGTGTCAATATGGGGAGAGTGTCTGTTCAATAGTGAAAGGACCCATTTTCAGCAAATGTTTGATTTCCTGAATTTAGCGTGTGAAAACGGAGGCCAAGTGTACAAAGGCTCTGCATACATGCTTGATCGACTTTACAACTGTGGCGACATTTTTAAATGCATGCTTACCTTGTGCATCGAAAAAAAATTGTACAAAAGCTTTTCCCCTGTAGTATACCTCCTTTCTGGGAAACACAATATAAAATGTTACAAAACACAATATAAAAATATACACCTTGAGACTGAACAGGCAAAAGCCTCGCTGATACGTAGAGCCCAGTCGGTGATAGACTGTCGACCCGAACGCCTCCACTATGCGCTCTCTCCTGCTCCTCCTCCTCCTCGGTCTTATCCACGTCGCCTCGGCCTTCGAATGGATCAAGAATTTCGGCAACTGGAAGTTCGGCGGCGGCGATGGCGATGTCCTGGCTGACGAAGTCACTGACGAGGTAGCGGACGATCTCCCCTCAGATGTCGCTGCCGAGGCAAGAAGAGACATTTTTTCCCCTGAGTATGGGTATCCTATTAGGAATTTAGCCCTTTCTTTTCAAGGGTACTGAGTCTGACGATAGCGGGAACGGCGGATGGGGCAACTTCGACTTTGGCTGGTTTCAAAACAACGGCGACGACGCCACTTGGTGGTGAACTGGTAATGGAGAAGTTCGTAGAGAACGAATAAAGATAATTGGCGATTTATACACAGAGAGGAACATTTTTATTATACACGTCTTCCCTTAAATATGTTTACATTCCATAGTAAAAATCAACATACAAAATGGGACATTTTGTTTAGACTGGTTGTTCATAATATCAACAGTTTGATCAATTAAGACTAGAAAAATGTGGAGCTCGCGAGGTCAAAGCAAGAACTCCGGACGTCAAAATCGTGGCACCCTTTTCTTTCGTTTTTTGTCGTTGTTGTCCGCCCGGATGTCTTCCCTCGAATTTGATATGTTCTCGATCACGCCCTGAGGAAGAGGAGTGACGTCTTGTGATCGTCCACGAGCGACTCGTCCCCCAGCCCCAGTCCGGAGAGCGCGGAGTCAGAGTTGGCGGAGTCCTCGTCCAATAAGAGGGATGGCGTGGGCGCCGTGGTGACGATCTCCCCCAGGTCCACGTCCGCGGTGGCGGTGGCAAGGTCCTGGAAGAGCTGCCGGCTGATGGGGGTGACGGAGGCGATGATCATGTCCTCGTCGCTCTTGGAAGATGACGGATCTCCTGCCTCATCCTCCTTGGAGGCCGCGGCCAGCGCGGGAGCCTCCACTATGGGGAAGAAGGTGGAAGAGATGGGAGGAATGGAAGTTGCCGACTCGGAATTGTCATCCTCTTCCTCCGACAGCTTCTTCAGCTCCTGCTGCTCCAGCAGGAGTCTGGTGGCCTTCTCGATGTTGGCCAGGTGCTGCTTAAGCTTGAAGGCGGGGTCGTCCGGATCTGGCAGCTCAGCCACAACTTCAACCTCTATCGGCTTCTTTACATCTTTCTCCTTTCCTTCTTTTGCCCTGGCTGTGGTCACCACCGTGATCTCTGTGCTGACCTTTTTCTCCGTGTTCACTACGGCCACCTCCTTCGAGGAAAGGGGAGACGGGGATGAAGAGGCGGCAGGGGAAGACGAAATAATCTTCAGTTTAGATAGTATTTCCTCGCTACTCTTTGGCAGGTTCTTCAGTTTTGCTAGAAGCTCCGCGCTGCTCTTCGGCTTGTTCTTCCTTTCTTCGGAGGAGGTGAAAAATCTGGAGAGAAGAAAAACGAATTAAAAGACGTGTCGTGTAATTTCAAGAAACTTGTCATTGACTTGCCTGTTCTTCTTCTTCTTTCCGTTCCTGTTCTTCTTCGATCCTTGCTGCTGCTTCCTCCGCTCCTCCTTGGACTCGCTGAGCTTCTTCATGATGAACTCCCTGCTGGACTCGAGCAGCTTTCGCCGCTCTTCGCTGGAAGCCTTGAGGAAGGCGGAGGCCGCGCTCTTCTGCTTCTGCTTCTCGGAGCTGGAGAGGGTGGGGGAAGAGGACGGCCTCTCGCTCCTCGTAAGCTCCTTCAAAAGAAAACCAGAAAAATCAATGCAAACTAAATTGTTGGCGGAACTTGAACGTTATTCCATACCTGTGTTGTGGCCGTCAAAGACGATGTCGATGCTGATGTCAAAGAATCTTCTGTCGAAAATGGTTTGCTGACATCCTCTTCCTCTTCCAGCTCGTCACTGGCAGCGAGGGAGTTCGAGCCTGAGGAGGACGAGAGGCGGATGAGCTTGGCCTCGAAGCTCTCCCTCCTGAGAGGCTCCGCTCTAAGCGGGCGGCCTCCGCCTTCTGTCAGGATAGAGACGTCGGTGCCGAGCTCGGGGGAACCGAGGGAGTAGTCCTCGCTGGTACCGGAGAGGTCGGTGTCGATCTGGGATGGAGCAATAAAGAAATCAATCAAAAACAGTTCATCATTTAGAGGATAGCTATTTTGCATACCAGCGTGTTTTCGGTGCCCGTTGATGACAGACGTGTGAAGTAATCCTCTGTGGTGAAAACTCGCTGAGTCGTAGTGGTTGTTGTAGTAGTTGTTGTTGTGGAGGTAGTTGTAGTTGCAGTAGTTGTTGAGGACGTAGTTTCCCTCGTGGTGAAGGGACTGGTGGCCGAAGTGGCCATGGATGACATGATCTTCTCCTCCGAAGAAGACTCGGTCGTGGGGAAATAGGTGGAGCTCTCAACTTCAGCCGACTTCTTCTCGTCTCCCCTCCTGATGGCTTCCTCCGACTGCCGCTGCCTCGATTTCCTCTCTCTCGCCCTGTGCCTCCTCAGATTGTCCACTATTGTCCTGATAACGAAGCAAATGATAATAATAATGTGAAGAGCCTGAATTAAGGTTTCTAATATACCTCGTGCTGCTGGGAGCAACCGACATGGTGGAAGAGGAGGCCTCTGTGGAAGAAACGGAAGAGGAGCTGGTCGCCGCGGAGGTCACCCTGGACTTTGGCCTCCTGGACCTGTTCTTGTTGGTGAACCTCTTCTTGGAGAGGATGGCCCTCATTCTCTTGGTGGATATTAGTGCCAGCCTGCCTCTGGGCGAGGGCCGCTTCCGCAGGCGGGACCTCTCGGTGGAGCTCTCAGTGGTGGTGGTGTAGGCCTCGGAGGTGGTCGTGGCGTCGCTGCCGCCGATGGTGATGGGGAGCGGCGAGACTGAGATCACTGGAACGCCGTCCGGGCGGGTGATGTCGTGGGTGCGGGAGGAGACGGCGCCGCGGACGGTGGAGGAAGAGGAGGGGTCCTCGTGGATCAGCAGCACCAGGGTCTGCTCATCATCGCTGCTCAGGTTCTCTTCTGAAAGTCGGCGGCTGTTGGATGACACGTCGGGGTCGTCGCTACTGTCTGAAATTGTGTAGACGAAACAGATAAAAATAGAAAGAAAAACATATAACTGCTGCACTATTTACCGTCTGCCGACAACTCTTGGTAGTCCGGCTCCACCACCACCGACTCCGGGGTCTTCCTGAGGTGCGCCGGTATCTGCACCACCGACACCCCGTCGAAGGTCTCGATGTTCCTCCTGCCGTCGCTCGCCGTCCTCGTCCTCGACGGCCTCCTCGTCCTCGTCCTCACGCGAGAGGCCCTCAGCCTAAGAGCATCGAGGTGCTGGGCCGTCGTCTCGGCGGAGGGGGAGGATGGCGCCGTGGTGTCAGCGTTCGGCCTCCTCCTTCGCACGGGCTTCCTCATCCTCGCCCTGTTGGGGTTGGTGGTGACGGTCGAGGGGGACGGGAAGAAGACCGAATTGGAGGAGGAGGAGGAGGCTTTGGGGGTAGTGTCGGGAGTTGTAGGATTGAAGCTGCTGCTCTCGGTGGAGGTTACGGGGAAGAAGCTCGATCTATCCTCCTCCTCCTCGCTGTCTTCGTCGGAGTACGAATAGTCCTCTAGCGTCGCAGCCGTCGTTCCCACGTACTCCTGGTCCCTGTAAACTTGGTGAATCTGCGTCTCGACCCTCCTGGCATCGTCGACGCTCGGCTCAGTGATGAGGTGCTCAACCCTTTCGCCATCGACGGGGAAATCTTCCAGGTCCTGGAACTGTCCCGATTCATCATAATCTTCATCGGCGGCAAGGGCCCTATCCCTTATTGCTTCTCCCTCCTCTTTCCCTCTATTTCCTCCTCCTCTCAATGCTCCGCTGGGATTTTCGTCTCTGTTGCTCCCATGCTTCAAGGCCTCCTCCTCCTCCCTTCTCCTGCCAGGCGACGCGGAAAACAATTTGCCGTCGATGTTGCCATCGTCCTCTTCCTCTGTCTCAGCCATCGGGAAATAAGTCACCTCTTCCGTCTCCGTGCCGATGCCACCGAATGTTCTTGGTAATGTCCCGCCATCCTCCTCGGATGCAGCGGTGGAGAATGCGGAAGATGTCGTCAATGAAGAAGACTGGAGCAGAGGAGCATCTTCCTCCTCGCTCTCGCTCTCGAAGGAACCGAAGGGCGAGAAGGGATCGAAGAGGTCGAAAGTGAGACCCTGTCCTCGTCTCTCCTCCTCTGCCTTTTTCTTTTTCGCCTTCTTCTCCTTCCTCGCTCTCTTCTTCTCCGCCAGTCCCAGCGACTTCCTCGCCGCCTCTTCCAGCATCTTTGCCCGGTCCTCCTTCTCCAGCTCGTGCTTGAGCTTCTCCACGACTTCGTCCTTGCTCGGGTGCTGGATGTTGCGGGCCAGGACGTCCAGGATGCTGCGGACGACGCTGCGGCCGTCCTCGGCATCCCGACCCAGGATGACGATTTGCTGAGGGCGATCCAAGTTGGAGGGCTGAGATTCCTCGCTACTGACCGTTTCCTCCTCAGTGTCAAGAGAGTTGAACGTGGGAGCGAAGGTGGTGCGTGCTCTGGGCCGTCTACAAATATAAATTAGCTTCATTGGGCAACTTTTTTAAATTCTATTTTCTTAAAAATTAGTAAGATTTTTCGATTTTTCTTTGTCATACCTCACCAATGCACACAAAAACTTTGACACTCACCTCGTGGCCGTCGGTCTTCTTTGCCTGCGAGGGAACGGGGTGGTCGTCGGCCGGGGTCTCGGGCGTATCGTTGTCGTGAACGACGCCGGAGCATTGCTGGGAAGCCGAGGCGAAGGCGTCGTCGTCCTCTCGAACCTATTCTCCGTCGTCCCCTCGAGGGTCTCCTCGCTCGAGATGGTTGACGGCGGATCCTCCCCATCCAACTCCTCGAAGCTCTCCCTGGTGAGTCCGATGTTGAGCTTCGGCTTCCTCGTCGCCTGCTCAACATTGTTGGCGGTGATCCTGGCCGTGCTGCTGAGTCCCGAGCGCGGCCTCTCCGTGGGGTCGAGGAAGCCAAAGTCGGACACGGTGGTCATCTCAATGTTGGGAGAGATCGTGGTGGTCTCGCCAGCCCCGACTGGGGCCGAGAGCGGGAGCCCCTTGGTCCTGGGAGGGATCTTTAGGGGCGCTCCCGGCTGCTGCTGGTGGCGGTGGCGCTGGTGGGCTACGCCGCCTAGGGAAGAGTGGAAGGGAACCACAGTGGTCAGGGGAGGGAGCGTTGGGCTGGGAGTGGCCGGGGCGACGGTGGTGGTGCGGATGAAGGCTGGAAGTCTGGTGGGGGAGGCCGGGCGGTGCGGCCGACGGGTGTCGGGGGTCAGGTTCACCGAAAGCTGCTTGGAGCCCCTCGGCAGCGGAGTGTGAGTGATGGTGTAGCCAAACCTTATGGGGGGGAAAATTCTTACGCTATAGGTAAACGTTTGTGAACGAGGATAAGGTCTGCGAAAGTAAGTGAGAGAAAGGAAGAGTTTCGCAGCAGCCTTTGCTTGTCTTGTTTGCAAAAAGTGCATCGTTTGCTTTAAATTGAGGTGCTTTATTTGTCGCAAGTTATATTTACCTGGGAGCCTTGGTGGGAACATGTCTGACAACGGTGGGACCGACAGGGTTCGGTTGCACATGACGAATTGGATGAGTGGGAGGAGGGTAGGGCGTTGTGTCAGGTGGAGGAGGTCTTCTTCCCTCCTGCAAAGAAACATTTCACAAAACAGCTACAACATATTTTCCCTCCACACGCTCTTAACAGAATATTTACCTGATGTGGTCCCACGATATGATCCCCAGTGTAACTGGTGACCTTGCCGTTATCCAGATCATAGGCGAAGCTGGTGCTGGCTGGTCCGTGGCCCATGCTCTGGAAGACGTAGGAGCTCTTCTTAGACTTGCCTCCTCCGCCCTTGTTCGGGTGGAGATCGAAGACGAAAGGCGCGGATGCCGGCGGGGGGATGGGAGGGCGCGGGGAGACGTGGATGACGCGGAGCTTCTTCCTGTGCTCGTTCGGCTTGTTGTTGTCGACGGGGGCGGTGATGGGGAGCAGGGTGGAGGAGTAGGTGGG
>JAAUYJ010179841.1_pt1 | contig 11200 bp, 12 predicted proteins | sample 7278031 | NCBI WGS metagenome assembly JAAUYJ01 (sample SAMN14350222, study PRJNA611818) | marine sediment metagenome | isolation source: surface marine sediment (1.8m) | place: French Polynesia: Moorea | collected 2018-08 | reverse complement strand
GATCCCTACGGCGGCGTCGCCGCCGACGAGATCGAGGACCCGCGCATCTACGGCGAGGTGATCCGCCAGTGGTCGACCTTGCACCCGGAGTTCTCGTTCCTGCCGCGCAAGTTCAAGATCGCGGTGACCGGCGCCACGCCCGACCGCGCCGCCGTGCGGGTCCACGACATCGGCCTGCAGATGCGCCGCAACGCGGCCGGCGAGCCCGGCTTCGAGGTCATCGTCGGCGGCGGCCAGGGCCGCACGCCGGTGATCGGCGAGACCATCCGCGACTTCCTGCCGAAGCGCTACCTGCTGTCCTACCTGGAGGCGATTCTGCGCGTCTACAACCTGATCGGCCGGCGCGACAACCTCTACAAGGCGCGCATCAAGATCCTGGTGCAGCAGACCGGCGTGGAAGAGTTCACCCGCTTGGTCGAGGAGGAGTGGCAGCGCATCAAGGACGGCCCGGTCGATCTGCCGGACGGCGAGCTGGCACGCATCGAAGCTTACTTCGCGCCGCCGACCTACGAGAAGCTCGATCCCAACCCCGACGAGCTGGACGCGCAACGGCGCGGCGATCCGGCCTTTGCGCGCTGGCTCGAGACGGCACTGGCCGCGCACCGGCAGCCCGGCTACGGCATCGTCAACATCTCGCTCAAGCCGATCGGCGGCGCGCCGGGCGACGCCACGGCGGAGCAGATGGAGGCAGTCGCCGATCTCGCCGAGCGCTACAGCCTGGGCGAGATCCGCGTCACCCACGAGCAGAACCTTGTGCTGCCCTATGTGCGCCTGATCGATCTCTACCCGCTTTGGCGCGAGCTCGGCCGCCACGGCCTGGCCACGCCCAACGTCGGGCTGGTCTCCGACATCATCGCTTGCCCGGGCCTCGACTACTGCAACCTGGCCAACGCCCGCGCGATCCCCGTGGCGCAACGGATCAGCGAACGCTTCGACGATCTCGACCGCCAGCACGAGGTCGGCGAGCTCAAGATCAAGATCTCGGGCTGCATAAACGCCTGCGGCCATCACCACGTCGGCGACATCGGCATCCTCGGTGTCGACAAGAAGGGCGAGGAGTTCTACCAGATCACGCTCGGCGGCCGGCCCGACGAGCGGGCCGCGATCGGCGACATCATCGGCCCCTCGTTCTCCTACGACGACGTCGTCGACGCGGTGGAGAACATCGTCGAGACCTACATCGGCGAACGCAGCAACGGCGAAAGCTTTGCCGATACCTACCGCCGGGTCGGACCGGCCCCCTTCAAGGAGAAGCTCTATGCCGCTCATTAAGAACGGCCGCCTGGCCGAGGACAGCTGGATCCATGTCGGCGATGAGGCGCCGCTCGCGTCGGGGGTGCAAGCCATCGTCTCTCTGGAGCGCTGGCAGGCGGAACGGGAGACGCTGACGGCGCGCAACGCCAGCCTGGGCCTGCGCTTAAAGAGCAATCAGAGTCCCGAGCTGGTCGCCGAAGACCTCGGGCGCTTCGACGTGATCGCGCTCGAGTTCCCCAAGTTCACCGACGGCCGCGCCTACTCCAACGCGCGGGTTCTGCGCGAGCGCTACGGCTTTGGCGGCGAGCTGCGCGCGGTCGGCCAGGTGCTGCGCGACCAACTGGTCTTCATGCTGCGCAGCGGTTTCGATGCTTTCGAGGTCGCCGGCGGGTCCACGGCCGAGGTTTGGAACGAGATCCTGGCGGAGATCTCGGTGTTCTACCAGGCGGCCGGCGACAGCCGCTCTCCCGTCTCCGTCCTGCGCCGGGCGCAACGTGAGGCCGCGCCGCCGAAACCGCTGCGCCACGCTGCGGCCAAGGCCAGGAAGGCGGTCATAAAGCGGGAGGCGGTGGGGCCGCCGCTCGAGTCGGCGGGTTGTGCCGGCAGTTAGGCCCACGCAAGCGATCCTTACGTCACACCGAAGCGGAGATAGGACGATGCCGGAGAAATCCGGAACAGGTGAAGTGCGTCTCGAGCTGGGCACGAAAGCTGCAACCGCGGCCCATTGGCCGCGCCGCGCCCGCGACCTGGAAATGCGCTACCGGCATCTGCCGGCGCGCGAGCTGGTCGAAGAGGCGGTCGAGCGCTTGTTCCCCGGCCGCATCGCGGTGGTGTCGTCCTTCGGCGCGGAGTCCGCGGTGATCCTCGACCTCGTGGCGCGGGTCGACCCGGGCGTGCCGGTGATCTTTATCGACACCGGCAAGCACTTTCCGGAGACTTTGGCCTACCGCGACCGCCTGGTCGCGCGCTTGGGCTTGCACGACGTGCGCTCGATCCGGCCCGCGCCGGGCGAGCTGGCCGACGAGGATGCCGACGGGCAACTGTGGCAGCGCGATCCCGACGGCTGCTGCGCCCTGCGCAAGGTGCGGCCGCTGGAGGCGGCGCTGGCCGGTTTCGAGGCCTGGATCACCGGGCGCAAGCGCTTCCACGGCTTCGAGCGCGAGGCTCTGCCGCTGTTCGAGATCGGCGGCGGTCGGATCAAGATCAATCCCCTGGCCCACTGGCCGCCGGAGCAGATCGAGCAGGCCTTCGTGGCGCGTGCCCTGCCAGAGCACCCGTTGGTCGCCGAGGGCTATCTCTCGGTCGGCTGCGCGCCCTGCACCAGCCGCGCGATCTGCCCTAGCGCCCCACGCGCCGGCCGCTGGTCCGGCTCGGCCAAGACCGAATGCGGCATCCATTGGCCGCGGTGAGATGTGCTCGGCTTCGGAGCTATCCTCATGCTTCGACAGGCTCAGCATGAAGGGAAAGCAGGATGATTGCGCCCTCATCCTGAGCCTGTCGAAGGGTGAGGATAGCTCGATCTCACACCATCCCCGAACCACCAACCGCTTGACCTTCCGCCCCGGATCGCGCATCCGAGAGGCCAGATGGCGAACAGCGAGCGATCGAACCTCCGGCTGATCCAAGCCGCGGCCGGCGGCGCCCAGGGCGGCGCCGAGCTGCATTTCCGGCGGCTCTGCGTGGCGCTGCAGCGCGCCGGCGTCGAGCAGCGCGTGGTCATGCGGCCCTTTGCAGAGGGCGTCGCGCAGCTGCGCGCGGGCGGCATCGAACCGGTCACAGTGCCCTTCGGCGGGCCGCTCGACTTCAAGACCGGGCGCGTCCTCCGCCGCTTGATCCAGGACTTCCGGCCGAATGTCGTGCTGACTTACACGAACCGCGCGGCGGCGATGATGCCCACCGGCGACTTCGTGCGCATCGCGCGGCTCGGCGGCTACTACGACCTCAAGTACTACAAGGGCTGCGATCACCTGGTCGGCATCACGCCGGACATCGTCGAGCACTGCATCGCCGGCGGCTGGCCACGCGAGCACAGCCACGTGATCCCGAATTACGTCGAGGACCGCAGCGCGCCGCCGCACGACCGCGCCGCGCTCGACACGCCGCAGGACGCACCGCTGCTCTTCACCCTGGGCCGGCTGCACCGCAACAAGGCCTTCGACACCCTTTTCCGGGCCCTGGCCGCGCTGCCCGGCGCCTACCTCTGGCTGGCCGGCGACGGGCCGGAACGCGCTGCGCTGGAGCGCCTGACGGGCGAGCTCGGCATTGCAGAACGGGTGCGCTTCCTCGGCTGGCAGGAGGACCCGGCACCCTACTTCGCCGCCTGCGACATCTATCTCGTGCCATCCCGCCACGAGCCGCTGGGCAGCGTGATCCTGGAAGGCTGGATGGCGCGCAAGCCGATGGTGGCGGCGGCGAGCCAGGGTCCGCGCTGGCTCGTGGACGACGACGAGAACGGTCTGCTGGTGCCGATCGACGACGCCCCGGCCATGGCCGCCGCCGTGCAGCGCCTGATCGACGATCCGCAGACCGCCGCGCGCCTGGTGCAGGCCGGCCGGGCGAAGTACGAGGCCGGCTTCGTGGAGGAGATCGCGGTAGAACGCTATCTTACTTTGTTCGAGCGCGTGCTGGCGGAGCGGCACGCGAGCTCGGCGGCATGATCGCTTGCTTGCGAGACCATCGGGTGCAGCTTCGGGAGTTTGGCCCATGACCACACGCTTTCTGATCGTCGCTCTGATCCTGGGCTGGTCTGCCTCGGCGCAGGCCGAGATCATCGGCGAAGCACGCGCCTTCGACGGAGACAGGATCGAGGTGAAAGGCCAGAGGATCAAACTCGACGGCGTCGACGCGCCGCAGCCGAAACAGGTTTGCCAACGCAACGGCAAGCCCTGGCGCTGCGGTGAGGAGGCGAGAAAGGCGCTCGCCGCAAAGATCAACGGCCGGCGCGTTATCTGCGTCGAGAACAAGCGCGATCGCAAAGTCTGGGTGCTCGCCACCTGTAGCCTCGAGGGCAAGGACCTGGGCGAATGGCTGCTGCGTAACGGCTGGGCGGTCTCCGCCTACATGCACAGCTACGAATACACGCGGGCCGAAGCGGCGGCCAAGGAGGAGCGCCGAGGCATCTGGGCCGGCGAGTTCGAGCTGCCCTCGAAGTGGCGCAGAAAAGTCAAACCTTGAGCAGCGCGCTCTTCTCGCCCATCGCGCTGCGCGGCCTGACCCTGGAGAACCGCATCGTCGTCTCGCCGATGTGCCAGTACAACGCCGCCGAGGGCTCGGCCAATGACTGGCACCTCATGCATCTGGGCCAGTTCGCCATGGGCGCCGCCGGCCTGGTCTTCACCGAGGCCACTCACGTCTCCGCCGTCGGCCGGATCAGTCCGAAGTGCCTGGGGCTCTATTCCGCCGACAACGAAGCGGCGCTCAAGCGGGTCGTCGACTTCTGCCGCCAGTACGGCGTGACCGCGCTCGGCATCCAGCTCGGCCACGCCGGGCGCAAGGCCTCGACCCATCCGCCGCAGGAGGGCGGCCAGCCGCTTGGCCCCGCCGAGGGCGCCTGGGAGACCCTCGGGCCTTCCGCCCTGCCCTACGCGCCCGATTGGCACGTGCCCCACGCGCTCGACGACGCCGAGCTCGACGCGATCAAGGCGGAATTCGTCGCCGCGACCGAGCGCGCCCGGCGCATCGGTCTCGACGTGATCGAGCTCCACGCGGCCCATGGCTATCTGCTGCACGAGTTTCTCTCGCCGATCTCCAACCGGCGGGGAGACGGCTACGGTGGCGATCTGGCCGGGCGCATGCGCTTCCCACTCGAGACCTTCGAGGCCATGCGGCAGGCCTGGCCGGCCGACAAGCCGCTGGGCGTGCGCATCTCGGCGACCGATTGGGTGGAGGGCGGCTGGAGCCTTGACGACAGCGTCGCCTTCGCACGGGAGCTCGCGGCGCGCGGCTGCGATTTCATCGACGTCAGCAGCGGCGGCCTCGATCCGCGGCAGAAGATCGAGACGGGCCCTGGTTACCAAGTGCCCTTCGCCACGCGCATCAAGGCCGAGGTCGGCATCGTCACCATGGCCGTCGGCCTGATCACCGAGGCGCGCCAAGCCGAGCGCATCGTCGCCGACGGCCAGGCGGACCTGGTGGCCATGGCCCGCGCCATGATGTTCGATCCGCGCTGGGCCTGGCACGCGGCAAAGGAGCTTGGGGCGGAGACTGCCTACCCCGAGCGCTACAAGCGCTGCGCCCCGGGACGCTGGCCGGTTGCGCAGTGAGGGCGGTCCGGTCGAGGCCTCGTGTCCTGATTCCGAGATACGTCGTATCGAAAATCACTGGGAGGGGGCACTGACTGGAATGATCTAGTGTGATTCAGCTTCCGAAGCTCGGCATATTCAATGTGCTGGATTGCGGAACCATCACACTAGTTATCCACGCCCATGCCGCCGGCCCCATCGATGTTCGTCATGCGCGCGCCACGACCGTGCTGATGCGCGTTCTTCATCCGCACGCGCAACGCCCGCTGTCCCTCGGGGCTGTCCGGGTCCAGTCCCTCCTCGGTGATTTCGCGGCGCATCGCCTCGAGCTTGCGAAGTTGCAGCCGACGCTGCACGGGTGGCAGTTTCGCGGCAAAGTACACGAAGATGATGCCCACGAATAGGACGAGGAGCATCCATCCAAGAGGCCCCAACAACTTCGCAACTCCTATTGAGGATCGACGACCGCTCGCGGCGTTCGATGACCACGCTTATCAGCCGTCATTCAAACTCTCGGAAAGCATACCATAACCATGGGCCGAAGTCTGCAGGCCGTGAATTGCCCCGACCAAAGCGACAAAGAGCTATCCGCTTGCGTCCGGCGTCACCGAATCAGCCGTTCGACGGTGTCGGCGCCGAGGCCGGCCGCCTCGTAGTGCGCCTTGCAGAGATCGATCTTGGTGAAGACGTCCTCGTAGCCCATCTGGCGGCCGTCCGGGTCCACGTAGATCATGCAGCCGTTGACCTGGAAGTAGGTGATCATCTCCTCGACGTCCTCGTCGACCACCAGGGTGTGGGTCTCGCCCGGCGCCTCGTAGACGTAGGCGCCTTCGGTGGCGACCCAGTCGTGCTCCAGATAGCGCCATTTGCCCTTGAGCACGAGGCCGTGCACGGGCTGCGGATGGCGGTGGCGCGACAGCACGCCCGATTTGCGCACCCGCAGCAGGTTCATCCAATAGCCGCGGCTGGCCGACAGGCAGAGCGGCCGGAACCAGACGTTCTCGGCCTGCGGCACCCACAGACGCTCGTCCGTCGGGATCGCGTCGGGAATGACGATTTCGGGCGGCGAATGGGCCGGCTGCGGGTGACGGTAGGGTGTGCGCGCCTCGTCGTGGGTCTCTTCGCGGGCCTGCTGAGCCATTTCTCTCTCCTAGTGTCCCGGGAGAAACTAGACCGCCAGATAGCCGCCGTCGACCGGCAGGATCGTGCCGGTGACGAAAGCCGCCTGCTCCGAGCAGAGGAACAGGACCGCGCCGCCCAGGTCCTCGGCCTCGCCCCAGCGGCCGAGCGGCGTGCGCGCGAGAATGGCATCGGCGCGCCCGGCATCATCCTGCAGCGGCCGGGTCAGCTCGGTGGCGATCCAGCCGGGCGCGATCGCGTTGACCCGGATGCCGTCGCCGGCCCAGGCGGCGGCCAGCGACTTGGTGAGCTGCGCGATGCCGCCCTTGCTCGCGGCATAGGCGGGCACGGAGGGCCCACCGAAGTAGCTCAGCATCGAGGCCGTGTTGACGATACAACCGGCGCTCTGGGCCAGCATGGCCTTGGCGGCCAGGCACATGCGCATTGTGCCGGTAAGGTTGACGTCGAGCACCTTGGCGAAGCCCGCGACCTCGAATTCGGCGCCGCCGCGCAGGATGATCCCCGCGCAATTCACCAGGACGTCGAGCCGCTCGAGGTCGCCCATCAGGCCGGCGACCTGGGCGTCGTCGGTGACGTCGAGCCGCGCCGCCGTCATGCCATCGGCGAGAGCACAGGAACCCACCTCGTCGTCGGTGAGACCGGTCGCGGTCACCCGGTAGCCCGCGGCGGCGAGCGCCCGGGCGATGCCCTGGCCGATACCCCGGGTACCGCCGGTGACCAGCGCGTGTCTCTTGTTGACGGGCTCGATCGTCATGGTGGACCTTCTCGTCCGCAGCGGCGATAAAGGACCCTGGTCAGGGAGCAGGAAAGCGGATCATGACCGACCTGGTACTATTTGTCGAAATCGACATCGTTGCCGGCCAAATGGAGCCGTTCCTGGCGCGCGTATCGCAGCACCGCGACAACGTGCTCGCCAACGAGCCCGGCTGCCGGCGCTTCGAGGTACTGCGGCCACAGGAGGCTGAAGACCGGGTCTATCTCTACGAGGTCTATGCCGACCAGGCGGCCTTGGACCATCATCTGGGCACGCCCTACATGAAGCAGTATCTGGAGGACACCGGCCCCATGATCGCCAACCGGGCGCGGAAGCTCTGCGAACTGACCGTCGGCTAAGGCGGTGGATTTCCTCGAATCTTCCCTATCTCGCCTGATCCGCGATCGCCTAGGTATCGTATCTAGTTACAACGCCGGCGGTTAGCGGCCGCCTATCTGTTGGCACATGGATAACTCGGGGAGCATCACCATGAACCTTCCGCTGAAAAACTCGGCATTCGAAGGGCGGCCTGACGAGGAGGAACGTCCGGTATCTGCGGCGCGTCCGACCCGCGCGGAGGCGGAGCAGGCCGTGCGCACGCTGTTGCGCTGGACCGGCGACGATCCCGATCGCGAAGGCCTTCTCGGTACTCCTGATCGGGTGGTCCGGGCCTACGAGGAGTTCTTCAGCGGCTACAACGAGGACCCTGCTGAGATCCTGCAGCGAACTTTCGAGGAGACCGAGGGGTACGACGAGATGGTCGTGCTGCGCAACATCCGCCTCGAGAGCCATTGCGAGCATCACATGGTGCCGATCCTCGGCACCGCACACATCGCCTACTTCCCCGATAAGCGCGTCGTCGGCATCAGCAAGCTGGCGCGTATCGCCGAGATCTACGCCCGCCGCCTGCAAATCCAGGAGAAGCTGACCGCGCAGATCGCCACCGCGATCCAGGACGTGCTGCAGCCGCGCGGGGTCGCCGTGGTGGTCGAGGCGCAGCACCAGTGCATGACCACCCGCGGCATCCGCAAGCCCGATGTCTCCATGGTCACCAGCAAGCTGCTCGGCTGCTTCCGCGACGACCCGGCGACCCGGCGGGAGTTTCTGGCGATGATCGGGCGGTAGGGCGGAGGTTACACCGTCTGTTGCTGTCACCCTTGGGTTTGACCCGAGGGCCCATGGAAAGGCCAGACCGGGAATAAAGCCCGTTGAGTCCGGTGTTGCTGCAACCCTGATGGATCCTCGGGTCAAGCGCGAGGATAACACTGGAGCGGGTGGAACAAACCTACCCGAACTGATCCAGCGGATAGATCGGCCTGCGCACCTGCACGTAGCGCAACACGGAATTGTCCGACGTCGTCACCCCCTCGCCGTCGCAGGTGACGGTCGCCTTGGCGATCGGCGCGAAGCCGGCGCGGTAATGGATGCGCGATTTCAGAATCAGATAGTGCTCCGCAGCCGGGTCGATGTCGTTGCTGGTGAAGATACCGACATCCCAAGGCTCGTGGTGCTGCGAGACCACGACGATCTTCATACCCTCTGACTCGAGCACCGCGGTCGGGCCGGTCGAGACCGTGATACCGGTGTACATGGGCCCGCGCACCACCCAGGTGCCGTCCGACAACGAACGCACCCGGCCGCTGATCTCCAGCGGCGCGCCCGCGAGCCCGACGCTGGGCATCTCCGTCTTGCCGCCCAAGGCCAGGGTCACGTCGGCGCCGACGCCCGCTTCCTGCATCTTCCGCACCGCCTCCGGATCCCAGACGGCGGCTACCGCAACGTCTCGCAGGCCCTGCCGGCGCACCTCGCGGATCACGGTCATGACATCCTGGGTGCCGCCGGAGCCGACGTTGTCGGCATGGTCCAGCAACAGCACGGGGCCTTCCTCGATCGAATTGGCGCGCGCCACGGCCTCGGCCAGCGGCTCGTGGTTGTAGACGAAGTCATCGCGCACCGCCCAGGCGGCATCGAGCAGGCGGGTGCAGGCCGCTTCCGCTCCGGCCTGGTCGCCATCGGTCACCACGACCGCGGAGACACCGGCGTCGTGGATATCGGCCAGCGGAAAGCCGCCGAACAGGGTGGCCGCCAGCGCGCCGGCCGCCTCCTCGCTCCGCGTCATGGCCTGCAGGCCGCGCATCGGCGTGTCGTCCGTGCCCATGCGCAGGGTCTGAGCCAGGAGCGGCGCCTGGCCCCAGGCCATGACCGGCTCCACCTGGCCGTCGAGCGCGCGCAAGAGAACCCGGCCGATCTGCTCGCCCACGGCGTACATGTCGACGTGGGGATAGGTCTTGTAGCCGATCATCGCGGTCGCATTCTCGACCATCGCCCGGGTCAGATTGGTGTGCAGGTCGGTGGCGCAGGCGATCGGCAGCCCGGGGGCGACCCGGCGCAGCTCGGCCAAGAGCGTGCCTTCCCCGTCGGGCGTGGTCTCCGTCACCATGGCGCCGTGCAGATCGAGCAGCGCGGCGTCAATGCCGCCCCGCGCGGCCGGCTCGACAATGGCCTCGACCAGGCGCTCGTAGGTCGCGCGCGCGACCGGCCCGCTCGGCATGGCCTCGGCGGCGATCGGCGTGACGATCTCGGCCCTGGCCTCTTTTGCCAGATCGAGAAAGGCGCCGATCGGCATGTTGGTGCCGGCCAGCGCCTCGGGGATCTCATCGCCCCGGTGCAACCCCCAATCTTCGAAGCGCGCCCAGTCGGTCGGCACAGGCGAGAAGGTGTTGGTCTCGTGCATCATCATGGCGATCAGAAGGCGCATGGGGTTTTCCGTTGTTTTTGGCCTGGCATTTCCTCGCCGCCTAGACTGGCCGCGCGTCGCCCTGGCTGTCCAGAGTCACGGTCTGGTCCCTTCTCGCCGGCATTCACGCTCGCTATCATGCCACCGTCCAATGGGTGGCGATCACGGGAGAAGAGGCCTTGGCAGAGCCTGAACTCCGGCCGCATCAACATGATGTGCCCTCTGACCCGGCGCTCCGGGTCAAAGCTTTGGAAAGCTTGCTGGTCGAGAAGGGGCTGGTGGACCCGGCTACGATCGACGCCTTCGTCGAGGCCTACGAGAAGGACATCGGCCCGCACCTGGGCGCCAAGGTCGTGGCGCGCGCCTGGGCCGATGCCGACTTCAAGGCGCGGCTGCTGGCCGACGGCACGGCGGCCATCGCCGAGCTCGACATGGGCGGCAAGCAGACCCTGCCGCTGGTGGTGGTCGAGAACACGCCCGAGGTCCACAACCTCGTCGTCTGCACGCTCTGCTCTTGTTATCCCTGGGCCGTGCTGGGCCTGCCACCGGTCTGGTACAAGTCCGCGCCCTACCGCTCGCGCGCGGTGATGGACCCGCGCGGCGTGCTGCGCGAATTCGGCCTCGAGCTGGACGAGGAGGTCGAGGTCCGGGTCTGGGACAGCACCGCGGAGGTGCGCTACATGGTGCTCCCGGAGCGGCCGGCCGGCAGCGAAGGCCTGGACGAAGCGGCGCTGGCCGCACTGGTCGGGCGCGACGCGATGGTCGGGACGGCGCACGCGAAGTCGCCGGGGGAGGGCTGAGCGTATGAACGGCATCCACGATCTAGGCGGCATGCACGGTCACGGGCCGATCGCGCCGGAGGCCGACGAGCCGGTGTTCCACGAGCCCTGGGAGGGCCGCATGTTCGGCATCGCCCAGTCGGTCACCGGCCATCCGAGCTGGTCGGTCGACTACTTCCGCTTCTGCCGCGAGTCGATGCCGCCGGCCGCCTATCTCGAGCAGAGCTACTTCGCCCATTGGCTCTACGCTTATCAGGTCATGCTGCTCGAGGCGGGCCACGTCAGCGCAGCGGAG
>JAAUYJ010000317.1_pt1 | contig 11200 bp, 9 predicted proteins | sample 7278031 | NCBI WGS metagenome assembly JAAUYJ01 (sample SAMN14350222, study PRJNA611818) | marine sediment metagenome | isolation source: surface marine sediment (1.8m) | place: French Polynesia: Moorea | collected 2018-08 | reverse complement strand
CGACTTAAATCAAATTCTTCTTCTGGAGAATTTGTAGGAAATCTTTCAAAATTAAGCAATAATAATAAATGCTCTGAATAATCCACAATTCCTTTTAACTCTTCTTGCAATTCTTGTAACCCACCATTAGCATATTCTTCAAAAATTTTCACTCTTTGGTCTTCTGCTTCCCTATCATAAATAGAAAGAATATTGGGATCATTGGTTTCAGCGATCGCCAATAATTTGATTACTGCATCGTATCCCCTAGAAACAAAGATTTCTAAACTAATGGGTGCCGGTTCCTTGGAAATAACATTAAGGGGAACTCGCTTCTTATATTTTGCCCCTAATGTTGCTGCAAAAGTTATGACATCGGCATAGGTTTGGAAAGGACCCACTCCATCATTAAAGTCTACTAAAGATTGAACTAATTCAGCTTTATCTTTACTGATTCTAATCCGACTAACGGCCATTGTTTTTACTTTTAGGTGTATGAATTATCAGATTACCTTAAAATTTAACTTGAGTGACTTAACCTTACAATTATATTTCATGTTGTGGTTATTGATCACGTCTAAATAACCACTCAAATTAATTGCTCCCTAGGCTCTTTAATCAAAACCTAACACTCCATACCCAACCATTTGCTCATTTTTATGAGACAATGCTTAATAAATAGGGGTTGTCTCTTTCAATCTAATGATTTTTTGGAAACGATTGTTTAATAATAAAGATACATCAAACACTAATCGGGAGTCCCAGTTCAAGGGGGAACCCTTTAACCTTAAAGGGCATAGTGATGGCCAAACGCGCATTTTTTTCACCAGAGAACGAGAGATTGATCTCTATGAACTCGAAGAACTATGCGATGCTGTGGGTTGGGCTCGTCGTCCTTTACGGAAAGTAAAACGCGCCCTCACCTACAGTTTTATGGTAGTGTCAGCCTGGGAAGTCAAAGCCAACCGTAAGCGTTTAATTGGGTTTGCTCGTGCTACTTCAGATCATGCCTTCAATGCCACTATTTGGGATGTGGTTATTCATCCGAGATTCCAGAATAAGGGACTGGGTAAGGGAATGATGCAGTATATGATTCGTCAGTTAAGGAGTGAGGATATTAGTAATATTACTCTCTTTGCTGATCCCCAGGTGGTTAACTTTTACCGTCGTTTAGGGTTCGTGCTTGATCCTGAAGGAATTAAAGGTATGTTTTGGTATCCTGATTAGATATGGGGGTACCAAGAGCAGAAAATTTCACTATTATTTCTCATAGGTTTGGGTGATGTTTATTTTTAGGTGCTGCTTTGATAATATCCATCTGTTTAAATCAAAACATATTAATTCATAACGAATTATGAAAATTTTGGAACATAAATTCACCCTTCTTATATCTTAAATAATGTAATAGTAGTGTGAGGAAATTACAGGAATGTATTTATTGCAAACACCTGTTCCACTTCCCATTGATGAAGCCCAGGTAGAGCAGGTTAATGTATTTGTTCAAACCCTTAAAGAACAAGTTACAAATTTTGGTCTCAAATTTATTGGTGCGATCGCCTTATGGATTATAGGACAATGGCTAATTAATAAAGGGGTTCGTTTACTTTCTCGTGTGCTTAAAAGGCAAAGTATTGAACCGACATTAATTGCTTATTTAGCTAACTTTTTGGGTATTTCCTTAAAGATCATTTTAATAGTCGCCATTCTGGGTTATTTTGGCATTGAAACCACTTCCTTTGCTGCTTTGTTAGCGGCGGCTGGTGTTGCCATTGGGGCAGCTTGGGGAGGACTTTTGGCCAACTTTGCTGCTGGTGTCTTCCTCGTCATTTTCCGTCCTTTCAGTGTGGGTGATTTCATTTCTGCGGCTGGAGTAACTGGAACTGTTGAAGAAATTGGGTTATTTGTCTCCACCATTAACACCCTTGATAATGTCAAAACTATTGTAGGCAATAACAAGATTTTTTCTGATAATATTCAAAACTTTTCAGCTAATCCTTACCGTCGGGTTGATTTAGTAGCGCAACTAAATCATAGTGTTAGTCATGCAGAAGCTATTAATTTATTAGAAGAAAGATTAATCCAAATTCCTAATGTTATCGATGATCCTAGACCGGATGTAGAAATTTTAGAATTTAATCTTGCAGGGCCTGTTTTAGCGGTTCGTCCCTATTGTAATAATGAGCATTATTGGCAAGTTTATTTTGATACCAATAAAGTTATCCGTGAGACATTGGGTAATGCGGGATATCCTGTTCCTGAAAAACATTATGTGATTCGTGGCTCTTAATTTTTTGATTTAAGTTTGAAGTCAGAAGTCTTCACGACTGTGGAGAAGAAACTTCTGACTTCAAGTGAGTTCTTGTAAAAATCAATTTTCGAGTCGAGATAGGGTGTAGGGTGTGAGGTATGGGGATTATTAGTTTTCAACTGCGTAACCTCCTGCCAAACCTCCAAGTCTCGGTAAGATTGAATTTTTGCGTTTGCCATAAACAAATTTACAAATTAATCTTATCAGTCGCCCAATAGGATGAACTAATCATTAAAATTAAACTGATATAAGTGCCCCAGAATAGAACCGGAATAAATTGAGGATTTCGTCTAATCATTAAAGTCCCTGTTACCAAACCAGTCCAAGCTATCGCTATCAAAATTAAGTTTAATAAGAAAACATCAAAAACTTCATCAAAATGTCCAGAAACATTAAGTAAAAGGTAGAAAGCAATCAGAAGAATTGTTCCCGATAAGATTAATAAAGAATAATACCAAGGGCGAGGATAAGTCATCTCATCAGGCCAATCATTAACCTCGCTTAACATGAGTCCAGTAGCCAGTGCGAATGGAGGATAAAAAGGCAATAAATAACTCATTGTATGGAGAGGAAGTAAACAAATTATCAAACTATAAACACTACCCCAAACAAGAATTAATTTAGCCCATCCCCAATTAACTGATCTCTTGGCCAGTTTAAATCCATAAATCGCAAAAATTAACCAAGGCCAAGAATATTTAACAACCGCTAGAGGATAATAGGTAATAGAGGTGAAAAACCCAGACCAACTCATATCAAAAGAAGCGAGAAAGATATCGTTTAGAAAGGACTGTCCATAGACCAACCATTGCATCCAGTACCAAGTTAATGCTGGTAATAAACCAAGAGATAAACCAATCCAAAAATAGATAGAACTTAGCAATCTAGGAGTATCCCAAGCTAAAAATATAATTAAAATAACTGTTAAGAAAACGCCGACTAAACCTTGAGTTAAAAATAAACCACTTAAACTTAGACCTACCCCTAAAGACCAACGAAAATCCCGACGGGCTCGCAAAACACATAACACGGTTAAAATGGCCCAAAAAAGAACCATCCCGTCTAAAAGGGCTAAACGTCCCCAACGTACCACTGGAAAAGACATCAAGTATACTAAAGCACTCAAAAATGCCGGTCGCCAGAGAACAAAAATTTCTCTTGCTAGAGTATAAAATAATGGCACGGAAATAGCTGTAAATATGGCCCCGATGATACGCAAACTACCTGAAGGCGGCTCAACCTGATAATTACCAAAAGTTAAGCATAGAAGTCCCAAAACAGGGTATTGATGATAGGGTTGATCATGGAGAGTTGGAAAAAGCCAATCTCCTGATAAAAATCCCCCCTCAGCCATTTCTTCAACAACTTTCGCAATAATACGTTCTGAATCTAATAAATTTGGTGTATCAAGGTTATACCCAAATAGAATCAAGGCCATGATCAATAAACTAACCCAAGACCAGAGACTACGCCAAGCTTCGCTACGGAAATGTAATGATTTTAAAGGATGCCAAGTAAATGTTTTTGGGTTCATGGGTGTCGTAGTTTTAGCAATCAATGAATTGATATAGTACCCTGTTTACTGTTAGGCAGTATAACAAGGACTGCTGAAATTTCACAATAGCATTTATTGCCTCACCCTATTTTATAAAAAATATGAGAAGATTTCAGTTTTATTTGACCCCAGAAATTACTTAACCTTAAAATTTAGCCTCTTTTGTCCCTGCAAAGTTTTCCAGAATTTCAACTATCGGGTTTTTTATAAAAAACTCATGGGGAAAATAATTAATATGCTGGTCAATCAGAATGCGCAAATGCGCAAATGCGCAAATTACCGACCCCTCAATTTGGAGGCTTAAAACAAGGAAAATTCCTCTTCTCTTGGTCCATTGGATATGGCGAGGAAACCTCGCCATCCCTCGACCGCTTTTCATCCCCTTGAAAGATGGCTTGAAACCCTTTTTTTAGGTCAAACATAAGTCATATCTTTAATGAATAAACGCAGTATAAAAAACCGCCACTGAAGGGTAGGCGGTTAAAATAAGCAATCGGAGGGTGATAATTGACTTTATGTCTTACTTTCAGTGTATGGTAATTTTAATTTCTCCAATGTAGCTAATTTGACACTCCTCCATGCTTGTTTAGGTAAAGCAGTTAAGCCTTGGGAATCTGGAAAGAAAAAGGGCCAAATTGTGACGGGTTCGGTTTTGGCCAGGATTCAATTGTATCTTTGGGCGCATTGATAGATGGCCATGACTTCACCCAAAAACCCTAAACCGTTGATCAAGTTTCTCTATCATCGCTATCTTAAAGACATTCAGGCTAAGTTAACTGAGTATGGAAAAATTGATGCGGATTGCTCTGGAAATAATTCCCTAAAACAATGGGGAAAAGCAAGAGTTGGGGATAAGCTGGTTAAACTGCTCTTTAAGAAATTGATCGGAGCTTATCGTAGGCATAACGTGAGGTGAAAATAGGAAAGGGAGAGCCTGAGCCCTCCCTGTTTGGTAGTCTTTTAAAAAGAACAATCTTAGACTAATATGAATAATGCTGCCGATAACACTAACAGTAAAATCAATTCTAGGAAGTGGTAAACTCCGCCCCATTTCCTCCCCATAACGGTGATTCCGAGGGGATAATTAGCGGTTAATTTAAAGATTAATGAACCAAGACATATTTGACAAAGTAAAATCCATCGTTGTTGACCAACTAGAAGTTGATGCAGACACCGTTAAGCCAGAGGCAAGTTTTGCCAATGATCTCGGTGCTGATTCTTTGGATACTGTAGAATTAGTCATGGCTTTAGAAGAGGAATTTGATATCGAAATTCCCGATGAAGCTGCTGAAAATATTGGCACAGTACAAGCAGCCGTAGACTATATTGCCAAAGAAACCGAGGCTGGGGACTAAAAAAACCTAAACACTATTATTGTCTCTCCATTACCCCTGCCCAATTTTATGAAGTCAGAAGTAAAAATTAGTGATGGAATCTTGTCCCTAATTTTAAGTCCGCTAAAATATACAGTGATAGCGGTAATTTTCAACCCTGTTTCCACATTTAGGAATAGAAGATCATCAAAAGTAAAAGTATGCTCAAACCTCTTTTGAGGCCAGAGAGTAGGGGCAAATTGCAACGCCCGTAGCACAGAACTAAAATTCGAGTCTGTAAGGTTTTGGGCGTTGTGTTTAGAGCAATGACTGACATTAAATAATAATGGCTGACAAACTTCTGACTTCGAGTAAAGCGATAGTAATGCTGGGGAAATCAATCGTTTAATAAGGGAAAATCATGACGAATTCACAATTAAAGCGAGTAGTTGTAACAGGGTTAGGGGCGATTACCCCCATTGGCAATACCTTAGCCGATTATTGGGAAGGTTTGCTAAGTGGAAAAAGTGGAGTCGCCGAAATTACTCATTTTGACCCGTCTCAACATACTTGTCGCATTGCTGCAGAGGTGAAAGGATTTGACCCCCATGAATACCTAGATCGCAAAGAAGCCAAACGGATGGATCGTTTCTGTCAATTTTCTGTATCAGCCAGCTTACAAGCCTTAGCTGACTCAAAATTAGTGATTAACGATCTCAATGCTGATGAAGTTGGGGTCATTATTGGGACAGGGATTGGAGGCATTAAAGTCCTAGAGGATCAGCAAACAATTTACTTAAATCGTGGGCCCAGTCGTTGTAGTCCTTTTATGATTCCCATGATGATCGGAAATATGGCCTCAGGGTTGACGGCGATTCAGACGGGAGCAAAAGGCCCTAGTAACTGTACGGTAACTGCTTGTGCTTCGGGATCGAATGCCATTGGCGATGCTTTTCGTTTGATTCAACAAGGTTACGCAAAAGCTATGATTTGCGGAGGTAGTGAAGCGGCAGTTACTCCCCTATCTTTAGCTGGTTTTGCTTCAGCGAGGGCTTTGTCAAACCGTAATGATGATCCCCAAAGGGCGAGTCGTCCCTTTGATAAAGATCGAGATGGTTTTGTGATGGGAGAAGGAGCAGGAATTTTAATGTTAGAGGAATTAGAACAGGCTCTAGAACGCGGAGCGAGAATATATGGGGAAATAGTAGGTTATGCCATGACCTGCGATGCCTATCATATAACAGCCCCTGTACCTGATGGCCGTGGTGCAACTAGGGCCATGGAACTTGCTCTCAAAGATGGAAACATCTCTCCAGAAGAAGTTACTTATATTAATGCTCATGGAACCAGTACCTCTGCTAACGATGTAACAGAAACCAAAGCGATTAAAAAGGCTTTAGGTGATCGAGCCTATCAAATTGCTGTGAGCTCTACCAAATCGATGACGGGTCATTTATTGGGCGGTTCAGGTGGAATTGAAGCGGTGGCAACAGTCATGGCGATCGCTGATGAAAAGATTCCTCCAACCCTCAACTTAGATAACCCTGATCCTGAATGTGATCTTGACTATGTACCTTACAAGAGTCGTTCTTTAAACATCAATGTTGCTTTGTCGAATTCCTTTGGCTTTGGCGGACATAATGTTACTTTAGCCTTTAAAAAATATCACTAATCACCAAGGAATATCAGACAGAGAAGGGAAAATATTCTTGTTTAACAGAATGTTGGCAGAAGTCCCCAGCTAAAATCTCCATCACTAAGAATAAATCAGATTTAGCTGGGTATGGGGCTTTTAAAGTAAGTACGCAAGTGGAGGGCTCACGATGATTCAAGCTGCTGTTTCCCTCTTTCAATGGCTTGATTAATTTGCTCAAACCCCGTGCCACCGTAGCTATTACGTGCTGCCACCACTTGTTTAGGGGCGATCGCCTCATAGATATCGGCCTCAAATTTGGGATGTAATGCTTGCCACTCTTCCAAGGTTAAGTCTTTTAGCAATTTTCCGGCAGCCAAGCTGGTTTTCACTACTTTTCCCACTAAATTATAAGCTTCGCGGAAAGGAACCCCTCGCGCTGCTAAGTAGTCGGCTACATCTGTGGCATTGGAAAAGTCCTCAGCCACGGCTTCACTTAATCTTTCTTGACGAAACTTGATCCCTTCTCCTAACAAAACCGTCATGGCTTCTAAGCACCCTTTAACGGTTTTCACCCCGTCAAATATGGCTTCCTTGTCTTCCTGGAGGTCTTTATTATAAGCTAGAGGCAATCCCTTCATCAGCACTAACATCCCTTGTAAATGCCCAAAAACACGCCCTGCTTTCCCTCTCACCAATTCAGGAACATCAGGATTTTTCTTTTGGGGCATAATACTTGAGCCGGTGGCACAACTATCGGTTAAACTGATGAAACCGAACTCTTGAGAAGCCCAGAGGATTATCTCTTCGCTGAAACGACTGAGATGAACCATAATTAAACTAGCTGCATTGAGAAATTCAATGGCAAAGTCGCGATCGCTAACCCCATCTAAACTATTACCATACACTTCTCCAAAACCTAATAATTCGGCACTATAATGACGATCAATAGGAAAGGTTGTCCCAGCCAATGCCCCACAACCCAGAGGGGAAACATTGGTACGTTGATAAATTTCTCCTAAGCGTTCCCAATCCCGTTGAGCCATTTGGAAGTAAGCTAAAAGATGATGAGCAAGGCTAATCGGTTGGGCCCTTTGGAGATGGGTATAACCAGGAATTAAGGTTTCGACATTTTCTTGAGCATGGCCTAATAAAACCTTTTGGAATTCTTTAATTTGGCTACGTATTTGTTGAATTTGCTCCCTGAGATAAAGACGGATATCCGTTCCCACTTGATCGTTACGGGACCGTGCTGTATGCAGTTTTTTCCCCACATCTCCCACTAATTCTATTAAGCGTCTTTCCACAGCAAAGTGGACATCTTCTTGATCAATATCTGGGGTAAAGTTGCCATCCCGATATTCTTGGCGAATTTGCTCCAACCCATTCACCAATTGTTCTGCTTCTGTGTTGCTAATAATCCCTGTTTTAGCTAACATTTTGGCGTGGGCAATGGAAGCGGTTAAATCATACTCAATGAGTTCGATATCGAAAGTAATACTCGCATTAAATTCGACAATAGCAGGGTGCAAACTCCCTTCAAAGCGATCACTCCAGGTCTTTTTTTTTGTCACGGTCAACCCTTGTAAAAATAAAAATAATAATAAACAATTATGCGTCTGTCTCTTAAGAAGTAAAGGTTTTAAAAATATATCCCAACACAAATCCTATTCCTAACGCCCAAACTTGACCAGACTCGATAAAATTTCTCCAAGCTTTTTGTATTTTCTCAATTAGCTGTGGATCTTCTATTTTTTGGGCAAATAAGTAACTCGCTTCTAGGGAAGAATGATGAAATAAGGATAAAGGATCTAACCACAAGGAAGCTGGGAGCAAATCTAGATAAACGGTAGGTTCAAGCAACAGCATACAGAGAAGTTGAGTGTTTAATGGTTTAGAGACACAGACGTTTGGTTGGTTTTAGAGAACCTCTCGTCTCTCAAGAAGTTGATGTCACCCGCATGACAATTAAAGTCATATCGTCACTATTATTATGATCTGAACCGATAAAGGCTTTAATTTGTTTAAACAGGTAATCAAGAATGTCTTGAGGACTATCATAGCGTTGACATCCTTCTTCAAAGACTTTGATAAGATTTTCTTCATCAAAGCGGCGTCCTTTTTTATTGACAGCATCTGTAAAGCCATCGGTGTAGTAAAGAATTATGTCTCCAGGGGCGAGTTGTGTTTGTCCATCTTCGTATTCAGAATTGGGATCTAAGCCGATTAACATCCCATCTGTATCTAGTTTTTCAATGGTTTTGCTGGCTTTTTGCCACATTAAGGGGGGATTATGCGCGGCATTACTATAAGAGAGTGTCTTGGTTTGAGGATCGTATTCAGAATAAAATAAGGTTACAAACCGATGAGAATTATCTAAATCAGCGTACATCACTCGGTTGAGATGTTGCAGAATTTGTGCTGGAGAATGACGGTTTAAGACTTCTGCTCGTAACATTCCTCTGGTCATGGTCATAATTAAACCTGCGGGAACCCCTTTGCCCATCACATCCCCAATCACAACACTCCAAGGAACTGAAGTCACCGGATCTCCTTCTTTAATGTCTTGATCTTGACGGAGTTGGTCATAGTTAGTGGGGATAAAATCATAATAATCCCCTCCCACACGATTTGCTGTCTGACAACGGGCGGCTAAGTCTATTCCTTTAATAATCGGACATTGACGGGGTAATAATCTTAATTGAATTTCTGAGGCGATTTCGAGTTCTCGATCTTGTCTTTCCTTAGAACGTAATTCTACAGTTAACTCATTATTAGCGATCGCCACTGATGTTTGATCCGCTACCAATTGTAGTAATTTTCGTCGCGTTTGAGTCCAGACGTATTCAGGATCACTACTAAAAACGTAGATTCGCCCTCGTTCAGCATTTTTAACTAAAATTGGGGTACTATACAATCGTATTTTTTGTCCTAATCCTTGGCGAATCTTTTCGTCTAAGGATACTGATAACGCCGGTGTAACTGGTTGTTGTTGATTCGTCTGATTGATAAGATTGTGGATGACTTCTCTAATTTCTTGAGCCATCTGATGGTCTTGGCAATGTAATTGTTCAAGGGACATACTATCGGCACTTTTCGATAACATCAAAGCACTTCCCTCTGTATCTGTTACCCTTGCTGCCATTAAAGGGGTTAATTCCAGGAATTGATTGAGATTGTTAAAACTTCGCAGGGCAAATCCTAAAGAACTTAACAAGTTCTGCACTTTGTTTTGTTCTCGATACAAACTAGCCACCAGTTCCTTTAGGGCAAATACTGGTGTGGACTCGCCTTTTTGTCCAGAAATTGCTCCTTGCCCTTTGGGGGAAGGCTGATGCTTAATTGACACAGCAGTCATAATATCAGAAAGTGAGGACATTGATTGATAACCAACATTAGTTTTTCTATCCTAAACCCTAAAATTGTCAAGGGGGTTAATTTTGTTATGGCTCAAAGTATAGTTACTTAAAAGACTGGGCTTGAGAATTACCAATTCCCCTATTATAGAAATTTCTTAGTGGAATTAGGGCTGGTTAATGATAACGTTAATTGAACAATCTGCCAAGAGATTTGCGGAAATTTTTTATTTTTTTCGGACAAAAATTATGGGAACTTGCTCTAAGCAAGTTCCCATTCGGTAATAATACTTATTCGAGGTTAAGAGGATTGATGAGTTTTTGAGGTTTCAAGCATTTCTTCCATCAAAAATGGGTTGTCGGAATCACCTTTTTTGCTACTGGTATCATCAAACATATTATCCCATTGAGAATCTTCGGACTGGTTGGCCTTAGGGTTGATGTTATCATCAGCTTGTAGTAAGTCCAAAAATTCTTCGTCGGGTTGTTCGCTTCCATCTCCTAAAAGTTCGGCAAACGGATCATTGGGATCAATTTTGTTATCTTGACTGTCGGGTTCAAAGATATCTGCAAAGGGATCATTATCCTGACTAGAGACTGTTTCTTCTGAGGTTGGTAAAATTTCCAAGAATTCTTGATCACTTGACTCTGTTTGATCTTTCAATAAGTCTTGTAAGGCGTCTGTTCCCTCATTCCCTTGATCGTCTACTACCAGATTTTCAAAACTGTCTTCTTCTAATGCGGATAATAATTCTGCATCCTCATCAATGTCTTGGCTGAAGTTTTCATCGGCAAGACTTAATTCGTCTAAGAAGTTGTCTGTATCTGCTGCAAATTGATTTAATTCTTCTATAGAGTTTTCTGGAGCCCCATCACTTAATTCTTCGAGGAAGTTGTCTGTATCTGCTGCAAATTGATTTAATTCTTCTATAGAGTTTTCTGGAGCTTCATCGCTTAATTCTTCTAAGAAGTTATCTGTATCTGCTGCAAATTGATTTAATTCTTCTATAGAGTTTTCTGGAGCTTCATCGCTTAATTCTTCTAAGAAGTTATCTG
>JAAUYJ010092623.1_pt1 | contig 11203 bp, 6 predicted proteins | sample 7278031 | NCBI WGS metagenome assembly JAAUYJ01 (sample SAMN14350222, study PRJNA611818) | marine sediment metagenome | isolation source: surface marine sediment (1.8m) | place: French Polynesia: Moorea | collected 2018-08 | reverse complement strand
GATGGGGTGATGGGGTGATGGGGTGACGAAAAAAGCTAATGCACTATTTTAGGTGAAACAATCTAGTACCATTATTTCTTAATTTCAAAGAAATCGTATTCCCTTGACTATTGGAAAATTTACAGTTGTGTTTTCTCATACTTACCACCTAATAGCAGTTTGAAAAAATCCATGCCCTCGTCCCCGCCTCCGTAAGGATAAACCTTGTACCCGTGCAAACGAGTATCCGGCGGGGGTTGCCCTCGTAGAGGCAAGGGAATGTTACAAATAATTAGATAATTTAAAAACAAAATTCAGCTATAGCAATCCTAAATTATTTGTAACAAATCAAAAAATATATAAAAATCCTGAAACTCTTACCTCTGTTCCCTATTCCCTTTTTCTAGGATATTTTTTTGGTGATTGTGCATAGTAATGGTAAACGAAGCACCGGGAGTGTGGGGAGATGGGGAGATGGGGGGATGGGGAGCATGGAAGAAATTAAAAAATATATATCCTCACCATTACCATGCAGGACTACCATTTTTTTCATAACCACGCCGAGGAATGCTATATAAATATCTGATTAAGATTTATTCCCTACCCAAAAATTCTGGTCTAAAGCTTGCCATTTTAAGGGGATAAAAAAAGAGAATATTCATTCCAAATTTTAAGAATATTGCTTCAGCTAGAGGTACTGATTACTATTAACTATTAACAGTTAACAGTTAACTGATAACTGAAATGACCTACTGCCTACTACCTAAAACTTAAACACAATTATGACCGATAAACCTACAGACTATGCTGCGATTATTCGTGCCACAGAGACAAAAATCCCATTAATTCCAGAGTGGCTAAAAACAGGTTCAACAATTTATTCTAGTGAATATGGAATCGGAAAAATCACGGCAATATTAGGTAAACGTTTAATAGTAGATTTTCTTTAAAATCCAGCCCCAGTAAATTTTGATGATTGGCAAATAGCAGTTAACCAGGGTAAAATTTGCCCACGAAAAAATCTCCAAACCAACTTATCAAAACTACCCAAAACTTCAGCCATAAACTTATCAGAAATAGCAGCAATAACCAGACCAGTGTTTCAAGCGATCGCTCAGGAACTGCTAGACAAATTAATAGCAATAGAAAACACTCAACCTACCCCAGGAAAACTATATTCTTTCCCATAAAACTTACCAAAATCTTTAAAAAAAGCTCTAACCAAACAAAAAATTACCGAACTCTACGAACATCAAATCGAAGCATTAATCGCCCTGAGAAAAGGATTAGATATTAGCCTTTTCACTCCCACAGCTTCTGGCAAAACTCTCTGTTATAACCTCGCCATTTTAGAATCATGTTTACAACAACCTCAGACTACAGCATTGTATATTTTTCCTCTCAAAGCATTAGCATTAGACCAGATGCAAAAGCTAGAAAAAATTGTTTCATATTTTCCCAAAAAATCAGTAAAAATTGGATTAATTACAGGTGACATATCCCAGGAAAAAAGGATAAATTTATTTATCCCCAATCCCCCTAATATTTTAGGCATGAGTCCAGATTTATTGCACTATCAACTATACAAAATCAGAAGTCGAAATGGAGAAGGATGGCGACAATTTTTGCGAAATCTCCGTTACATAGTTATCGACGAATCTCATACATATATAGGTGCATTTGGCGCTCATTTTGCTAACTTAATGCGTCGCCTGAAAATAGCAATAGATAGAGTCGGAGGAAACTCAGAAAAACTCCAATTTATCTTTAGCTCCGCCACCATTGGCAACCCCGCAGAAATGGCAATGCGATTTTCTGACCGCACTAACCAACCAGAAAGACTTCATCTAATATCAAAAAGCGGTGCTGATCATCCTGGTAGAACAATTTTATGCCTACAACCTAGCGATATTGCTAACCGTGATGCTTGTCAAATAATTTTGTCGTGGTTGCGTCATGATTTGAGTGGGATTGTATTTTGTAATTCTCGCACCGCCGTGAAAAAACTTTTATTGATAATTAAGCAAGTAGCTGATAAAAAAGGAGAAGGTTTTTTAGCCGATAAAGTAGCAATTTTTTATGGTTCTTTAAGGTTTGATAGACGACAAGATATTCTCAAAAAATTGCAGGCTGGAATCATAAAAGTTATCTTATCTACTTCCGCATTAGAAGCAGGAATTGATTTGCCAGAACTTGACTGTTGTTTAGTACGAGGTTATCCAGGCAGTTTAATGTCTTGGTGGCAAAGAATCGGAAGAGCCGGGCGTAGAAATCCTGGGTTAGTTATTTTCTTACCACTAGCTCAAAATTCCCTAGATAATTTTTATGGTAAAAAACCAGATTTATTGTTAAATTGTGAAGTCGAAAGTGCTACTTTCAATCAAAATTATCCAACAATTTTGGGTAAACATTTAGAATGTAGTTGTGTAGAAAGTGGTGTACCTTTGAGCAAAATAACAGACTGTTTTGGAGAGGTAGCTGGGGTAATTGCAGATAGTCTTTTAGAACAAGGAAAAATTTATCTTACTCAGTCTTATCAACTGTGGGGGCGTGGTTATCCTCATCGGCATATTAATATTCGTGGTCATGCTCAAAATGATGTGGAGTTAGTTAATCTTAATACGGGAAAAAGTTTTGAAAAAATGCAGATGAGTCTGGCACATCAAGAAGTATTTCCAGGGGCGATTTATTTTGCACAAAATTATGATGGTGAGTTAATAACTTATCGTTCTGAAAGTCTAGATTTAGATCGAAAGCAAGCTTTTTTGAAACCTTTAGGCAAAAAATATAATTTAGCGTCTCAACCAAAAATTCATTTAGTTGTTAAAGAAATTGATAAATTAACAGAACATAAAATAATTAAAACTAAGATTCAGGATGGAAGGCTAAGATTAAGTTTAATCTGGGGAGAAATTATCTTTTCAGTGACTGGTTATAAATTATTAGCTACAGAATATCAGAAGGGTGTAGAAATTATTAGGGTGACGGATGGAGATAACTTTGAACATCCTTATCAAACTCAATATCAAACTCCAGTAGCCAAAGTGGAAATAAATTCAGCTATTGGTAATAAATTACAGGAACATATGAAACAAATTAAGCAAAAAATTAAGGCAGATAATAATGAGATTATTCCTGATAATTTTCAAGATTTATGGAGTTGTAATCCGGATTTTATTGGATTGCATAGTATGGGGCATCAGATTAGATTTGCTGTACCTCTAGTTGTGTTAAGTTCCAGTCAGGATGTAGAGTGGTTTGTGACTAAAGAAGCAGGGCAAACTATAGGTTATTTTTTTGATACTTGTGATGGTGGGAATGGAGCCAGTGAAGCGATTTTTAATCAACTGTTGAAGTTTGCCGAGAAAGCTACAGCATTAGCAAAAAATTGTGATTGTGAATTTGGTTGCCCTCGCTGTTTAACTCACCATAGTTGACCTCAGCAAAATCAGGGATTATCTAAAGATTTGGGATTGTTTTTGTTAGAGGCGATCGCTGCTACTAATGAGTAATACCAAATGAGTAATACCAAGGGTGATAAATGTTTGCTACAAATAAATTTCTAGGTTTTAGGTGGTAGTTCAATAATTAATAATTAAGTGCGATTCGTTTGGCCTAAGTAAACTCTGTTTACGTTCAGCCAGTCCCCTTACCGGGATAACTCTGATAATCATGGAGGTTTAAAACATCCCACGCGGATACCGTGTGACTCCAATCTCCCAGGTTTCAGAATTAGCAATTCTGTCTCAAGTGCATGGGGATAAAGCGAAGTAAGGATAATACCACTCCGATCCTTTGCAAGGGTTGTTGACCAAGGTTATCGAGAGCGAGAATCTAGTATTATGGGCCGTAATAATTGACAGGAGAAAGGTGTTGATACTCCTGAACCAAAAGGTATGCCTCACATAATTGGAACCAATTATTAATTGTTGGTTTCGTATCTAATTAGAGGTCGGTCTAAACTGGGAACCTACAGTCAACGTGAAATGATATCAGGGAACGAAGTAACCCCTTTTCAACTCTCAATCATGAGTAAGGAAAGCTTAACCAATGTTGATTAGGGTGGAGGATTCCCCAAGAAGCAAGCCTGGAGTAATGTTCAGGTATCGCCGACGTGGGGAGGTAATTAAGGTAGGCGGTAATATCAGTAACCAAAAAGCCGAAACGCACTCTTTGTAGCCAAACAAAGAGTAGGAGACTCTGATTATGAAATAAACCTCCCGGCAACCATGCCAAAGGTGAAAAAGATGTAGCGTGGCCTCAACCCTAGAACCCTTGAAATCAAAGGTGGGAAATAAGGGAAAATGTGAACCCAACCTCGCGCGTCACCTTAATTATCAGGAGCCGTGTGAGCTGGAAACTCTCATGCACGGCGCGTGTAACAGAGGTGAGGGATAGCGATATCCCCATCGACTGTAACTAATTACCTCTCTTGGAAAAGAAGAAGATTGACTAAAAGGAAAATTTTTTCTTATTTCCCCGGAAAAGGGGGGTGCTTTAGACCAGATTTTTTGGGTAAGGAAATAAATCTGAATCAGATATTTATCCATCCTACTCTTTCCACACTTCCGACGCCTCCAACACTCTTCTCTATTTTTAATACAGATAAGATAGATCTCAAATGGGTTCTATATGCTAACTGTTTTAAGCCTTGGCCATTTTTTTTCTGACAACTGATCTGCTAGACTTGATATGGCCACTTCCTCATTTAGAGGTTTAGTGACAAAGCAGATGATAAAGATTTAGCAAGTATAGCTAGCAAACAAATTTTTTCATAACTTAATTAAACGAATTTGATATAACGTACTTATCCCAACGTGATATTATCCACTATATTCTCAGCCCTAATCTAGTTGTCACATATGTTTGGTGCTATACTATTGCGTATAAACAAATAGTTTAAAATAATTTTTTATTTTTTAATTTGTTATTTAATATCCTCTGCCCAAGTTGACTTGTCGAAGATGTTTGATGTAATGCTATTGTTTAGATTGCAAAAATTATGTTTGTAGGTACTACTGAAGCTGCTTCTCTATTAAGAATTTCTGCTCAACGAGTCCGAGTCTTACTTCAAGAAGGTCGGATTCAAGGCGCTAATAAAGTCAATGGTCGGACTTGGGTAATTCCTCTATATAATGGAATGCCAATTATTTCAGGTAGAAGCCGTGGTCCTAAACCTCGTTGGCATCGCCGTCAGCACTGTGGCAAGAATACTGTTCATTTCAATCGAAATAATATTAGAGCCAATCAAACCAATGGAAATACTGAGCTAGACGTAGTTTCTGTAAAACGTGGTTCTAAGAATTTAGCTACAGGTCACTTCATGGATATTCACGGTCCTTGTCGGATTGTTTATCGACCAGAACAACCTCATAGTTGTGGAGCTACAGTTTGGATTGAGACCTTAGCAACGGTGACTGTATATGATTTTGAGGGAAATATTGATCGAGTAAATAATATGTGGGTTTGGTCTGAGGACGGGATAAAGAAGACGGATAAGAAAAAGGTTGAGCAATTACTTAAAGTAGCCTGATCAAAAAACTTTTCCTCAAACTATTCTGCTCTTGCCTATCTACCAGGTCAATCATAAATTTGGGCTTAGGCTAGTATGCTTCTAACTTTTTTAGCTATCCGAAACAGATTACCTCTGTTCTATCAGTTTCGGAAGTGGCGATCGCTTCAAGTATTATGAAAAGGTAATTTTAGGTATAGACTTTATCCGTTAGAACTCATCCTTGTCCTCAATGTAAAGTAGTTTTAGATAGAGATGAAAACGCAGCAATTAATATATTAAATAAAGCGTTAAACGAGGTAGGTATCATCTTGTCTGCTTGTGGAGGCTATGAGATTAATCAGCCTGTGAAGCAAGAAACTTCTTGGTTTAAGAAACTCCCGTTATAATCTCCAATTTAACGGGAGAGAACTTCACAACTGTCTATGAGATTGACAAAAATTTCTTTAGAGAGTTTAGTTAACTAATACCTCGCCCGATCGGGCAGAATTGAAAATAATGTTTTACTATTATTTATTTATATGATGCACAATTTTATTCCACCAGAAAGATTTTTTCCTTATCTCACCTGGCAAGATATTCAGACAATGCCAGATCAAGAAAATGTAGTCATAATTCAACCAGTCGGTTCCATCGAACAACACGGCCCCCACTTACCATTAATTGTAGACTCTGTGATCGCCACCTACATCACAGGTCAAGCTCTGGCCAAACTTGACCCCAAGATTCCTGCTTATGCTTTGCCAACCCAATATTACGGTAAATCTAACGAACATTGGCATTTTCCCGGCACTATTACTCTTACTGCCCAGACATTAATGGCAGTATTAATAGAAATGGCAGAAAGTATTTATCGCGCCGGGTTTCGCAAATTAGTATTTTTGAACGCTCACGGAGGGCAGCCCCAAGTTATCGAAATTGTGGCGCGAGACTTGCATCAGAAATATCAAGATTTTCTGGTGTTTCCGTTTTTTGCTTGGCGCGTTCCTAATGCTAGTGGGGAGTTACTAAGTCTCAAAGAAGTAGAATTAGGTATTCACGCTGGAGATGCAGAAACCAGTGTGATGCTTTCGATGTTGCCGGATGTGGTAAGGATGGAACGGGCAGTAACGGAATATCCACAAGGTTTACCCGAAGATAGTATGTTGAGTATGGAAGGTAGGTTGCCTTTTGCGTGGTTAACGCGGGAGTTGACTCGTAGTGGTGTATTGGGTGATGGAAAAGCTGGCACGAAGGAAAAAGGCGATCGTATTCTTGAGTCTGTTACTGACAGTTGGGTGCAGGTTATTAAGGATGTTTATAAATTTCGGCAACCTAGTTTGTAATATAGAATCCGGATAATTAATTATCGTATGATCAACTAAGTCACAAGGGGCGAAGTCAGTAGGGGTGATTCGTGAATCACCCCTACTGAAGTTAAGAGAAAGGAAGGATTTGGTGGTGGTGCATAGTAATGGTAAACGAAGCACCGGGAAGGGAGATGGGGAGATGAGGAGTCTCGAAGAAATTAAAAAATATATATCCTCACCATTACCATGCAGGACTACCCGATTTTAATATGGGAAGAGAGTACGGGTTTAATATCGAAAGTTTGTATTGACTGAAGATAGTCAGTGCAATAACTGTTTAACAGGATTTGATATAATTTTGTCCGAACAGTTAGTGAATTATTTAATTATTAACTAGAGCTGGCTGATTAATTATCAAAGCATTTATACCATTTTCAAAAAATCTTCCTACATTGGTTGGTTTCTAGGTGTTAGGTGTTAGGTGTTAGGTGTTGGGTTTTAGGTTGTAGGAATGAAAGATAACAAGTCTAAATATTCCTATCCTTTGGTGTCCGGATTTTACTGTAAAAATCTTTATTGAATTTGGTATTACAGATAAAAACTCAAGCCTTTATTCTAGAAAAAAAAGTGCAAAATTTTAGTAGTGAATTGCTAAAAATGTGAGCCTTTTTCTTAGCATATAGGGGAGGAAAAATTGAGCGACAATTTCTTATCCTACTTTTTCTGTAACCCCAATTTCTCCTGACTAGTGACTACTGACTACTAAACCTCACACCTATAAATTTTTCAGCAAACCCTAACTATCTTTCTGAACAGCACTTTCATGCCAATTTTTTAAAAGAAAATCTGACAAAACTGTAAACAATACAAATATGGCTATTCCCAAACCAGTTGTCATCAATAAAGCAGCAAACATTCGGGGAATTTCTAGGTTATAACTCGACATTAAAATCTGATAAGCAATACCAGAACGATTTCCTCCCGTACCTGCCACAAACTCAGCCACTACAGCGCCAATTAATCCTAATCCACCACTAATTCTTAATCCGCCTAAAAAATAAGGTAAAGCACTAGGAAATCTTAAATAAATTAGGGTTTGCCAACGGGATGCTCCATATAATTTAAACATATCGCTGAGATTTTTATCAACACTATTTAATCCTAAAGTTGTATTAGAAATAATTGGAAAAAATGCTACAATCCAAGCACAAAGAATTAATGCAGCAAATGTATTATTTTTGAGCCAGATAATAATTAAAGGAGCAATGGCAACAATGGGAGTAGTTTGCAAAACTACAGCATAGGGAAATAGACTCCTTTCTATCCATTTACTCTGAGCAAATAACATGGAAATTAAAACGCCAGAAACTACTGCTACTACTAAAGCAACAACTGTAATTTGAATAGTAATAAGTAAGGAAAGAAATAATTTATCCCATTCCTGAATCATTGTTTCCAATATTAATATTGGGTTTGGCAATAAATAAGGAGGAATATTCAAGACTCGTACAGAAATTTCCCAGGTTAGCAATAGTAAAATACCTAAAATAACGGGAGCAACTATCTCCGCAGACAAGAGCCGATTCGTAATTTGTATTTTGGGTTGTTTCTGTGTGACTTTTTTGGGCTTTTTATTCATAATGTCAATTGACATAATCTCAGATTTAATTTTTATTTTTTGTTTGTAATTTATGTAAAGTAAATCATAACACTTTTATCTATTTGTATCAAATTTAATTATAACAAATGATAATTATTTAGTCAGATATTTAGTTTCAATAAATAGTACAGAATCATATTTTCAGGTTAGAAAAATTATAGTTAATAAAGCAATAAATTCCTAGAAAATGCTTGCCGAATATTTTTTTCAATCTATTAACATTTGACAATTTTGCAAAAAATATAATCTGGATCAGAATTATATCTGTATTAATAGTAAACTCTCAAATGTTAGAGCTGATTTGTAAACTTAGCCAAAAGTCTTACATCACCTAGCTTTCAGGAATTAGGGACATACTACACGATAACTCCCAAAACCCAAGTATAGCTAGGAACTCAGCGTCTTAATATTTACTTTATAAATCAGCTCTTATATGTAATGATAATTTCAAACAAAACTAGTAGGAGAATAGTCTTTATACTCATACCAAACTCAAAAGTTTTGCTATAGATTAAATTGGGAGAAGAGACTAGATAGCAGAGAGCTGGAAGATGGTCATTTCAGTTATCAGTTACACCATATTTCGGGCTGATGATGTACAAGGCGTGAATTGAATGTCTTACAGTGCGGGTATCTGGCCCGTAATCAGAGGCATCTGGCCCGCGATAGTTGTACCTTATAACATCAGGAAGTCCTGTAAGTCACTATTTAAGTTTTTTGCTGATAGTCAAATATTTAATTTCCCCAAACTTTTCCAGTATAGAATTTTCCCACAACCTATCCGAATTAGGGGGAATAAACCAGAAAATTAGTAAGGTAAAAAAATCATACTTGAAAAACCCAAAAGCACCAATAAAATTGATTCCAAAAATCTCAATAATCATCAGATAAACCCAACCATAAACAAAAACTGATACCCAAAATCAACAATCTACTCCCTATATCTGTATCAATTAGGTAATATTAAAACTAATTTCACTTTACTGGATACTGTACAATTGTAATGATATTGATAAATTAGAGTTTAATAAAAATAGGGCATTAACAATTTTTCAATTATTAAGCCCTTCAAGGGAAAGCAAGTAAAGCCCCCCTTGCTTCCCTCCTATGCAAAAATTTAAAAATGGGATTATCTAGCGGTAAAAGTAAATGACTTTATCCTTCAAACAATTCACCTTGTATCTGGCTCTATTATCTATTGGAGGTGGCACAGGATGGTTGGGTCATCGTTATCTCGAAGCACGAGGTTTGACCATAAACTCTGGTGTAATACCTGTAGTCAAACCACAAACAACAAACTACTTGCCACCCTCTGGTTCTGGAAAAAATCGATTACCCACTCACTACAATTTCATTGCTGACGCAGCAGAAAAAGTGGGACCTGCTGTAGTGAGAATTGATGCAGCTAGAAAGTTGGGAACTCAAGTCCCGGAAGCTTTTAACAATCCTCTATTTAAACGTTTTTTTGGAGAAAATTTGCCGGTTCCAGAGGAAAGGATTAAGGAGGGTACTGGGTCTGGGGTGATTATTAGTTCTGATGGTCGCTTAATTACTAACGCTCATGTGGTTGATGGAGCGGATACGGTTCAAGTAACCCTGAAAGATGGTCGGGTTTTTCAAGGTCAGGTTAAAGGAGTTGATTCCCTGACTGATGTGGCCGTAATTAAAATTGAGGCCACAGACCTGCCAAAGGTTTCTATTGGTAACTCAGAACAGTTAACTCCAGGACAATGGGCGATCGCCATTGGTAATCCTTTAGGGTTAGACAATACTGTGACAGTGGGAATTATTAGTGCGATTGGGCGTACCAGTTCTCAGGTGGGGATTCCAGATAAACGAGTTAGGTTCATTCAGACAGATGCAGCCATTAATCCTGGCAATTCCGGTGGGCCACTTTTAGACGATCAGGGTCAAGTTATTGGGATTAATACAGCGATTAGAGCCGATGCTCAAGGTTTAGGATTTGCTATACCTATAGAAACTGCTAAAAGAATTGCTGATGAGTTGTTTGATAAGGGGAAAGTAGAACATCCTTTTTTAGGTATTTCCATGGTTGATTTGACCCCAGAAGTAAAGGATGAGATTAATAGACGACTTAACACTAATATTCAGCAGAATCATGGAGTGGTGATTATGCGAGTTATTCAAAATTCTCCTGCTGCTAAGGCAGGTTTGCGTCAAGGGGATGTGATTCAGAAAGTAGGTGGAACTATCGTTAAAAGTCCGACAGAAGTTCAGCAACAAGTAGAAAAAAGTTTGGTTGGAGAAGATTTAATAGTAGAAATAATTCGTGACAGTAAACTAGCAAAAATCATGGTGATACCTGATGCTTTTCCCCTATCTGTAGGATCTGAATAAATGTGAGAAAATTTTTATACCATTTTCACAAAATATTGGTACATTGCTTGATTTTGATGTGTTACCGAAAAATTTTGGGTATGCGCCTCCCATTTTAAGGGGATAAAAAAAGAGCATATTCCAAATTTCAAGCCTTTTGCTTCAAAAGCAGGTACTGATAACTATTAACTGATAACTGAAATGACGTAGAATCCGGTTATATCATGTATGTTGATAATTATATTTCAATATCTAATAGACATCTCAAATAATACAACATCAAATCAATTATCAATTATCGTAAAGAAAACATCAATTATTTCTCCCTACTCCCCAATCCCCCTTTTCCGGAGATATCTAATACCAGTTTTATAAATATTTGCTACAAATATCTAGGGGAATTTTTAGGAGTCAGGAGTCGTAGGG
>JAAUYJ010185650.1_pt1 | contig 11210 bp, 6 predicted proteins | sample 7278031 | NCBI WGS metagenome assembly JAAUYJ01 (sample SAMN14350222, study PRJNA611818) | marine sediment metagenome | isolation source: surface marine sediment (1.8m) | place: French Polynesia: Moorea | collected 2018-08 | reverse complement strand
GAAACAAAAGCCTCTGCACCTCCCCCATCGATTTCGCCGGGTTTTTGCGCAGTCATGGCCGGCGTTGCGACGTCTACCTCGGTCTGTTCGACATTGGTCCGCAGTTCAGCGCTGGTAACGCTGGCAGAATGCTGCTCACGCTCGGAATGGTCAGGGAATTCTTCGGATTGGATTGATGAACCCGTTGATGATAGAGCTGATTGATCGCTCACTCGACCGTTGCCATCGCTGATTTCTATCGCTGGATCATTGGTAGTCAGTACGGAGTCGGTCAGTGTGTCCTGACGCTCAGCGGCGTCGTGCTCGGCGCGGTTGTCTATATCCGCATCGTTTCTGGCCTGCGTTGTCTCGCTATCATGTCCGCTGCCTTGCTGCACATGCTGCAAGGACAGTTCTTCATGCGAATCCTCCAAATGAAGATCCGGATCATCTTCTTCTCGTTTAATACGACCCTCATCGCCTTCAGATTGACGCAGGAAAAGGTCTTCCTCTGCTCTCTCTTTTGAAGATTCCTCATTATCGAGCTTCATATCTCTAGCCATGACGATCATCCCGAGGTGAATAAAAAGACTGTATCTCGCATAGCACTATCGGCAGGCATTTCGAACCCTTTAATAAAAAAGTCGCGACCTGGAATTTAATCCGGCTGAAGAGTAAGCGCTCAAGAATATCTGTCGAGTGCCGACATCAGTAGCAGCGCTGATCGTTTTCTATACACCAAAGCAATGATAATAAAAAGAATAAAACGCAAACTAACGATACCCGCCACCTGGCGCAAGCCGGGTGTGTTGCTGTCGTCGCTGGGTATCAATACCGTCGCGCTGACGATGCCGATGGTGATACTGCAGGTCTATGACCGCATCATTCCCTCTAAAGCGATGGAATCATTCGCGATATTGATGGCGGTTCTATTTGGTGCGATTGTGCTCGATACGCTGCTAAAAATCGGCCGTTCTATCCTTTTGAGCTGGGAAGGTGCGCGTTTCGATCACAGCGAGAGTATGAACGCAATGAGCTGCATTCTGGATTCTGAAACGATTGCGTTTGACAGCAAACCCACCGGTTTCTATCTCGACAAGATGTCTGCGCTCGAGCAAATTCAGGAATTCTATTCCAGCCAATCGATCCTGCTAGCGATGGACTTACCGTTCGTCGTCATTTTCCTCTCGCTCATCTGGATCATCGCAGGCCCATTGATTCTGGTACCCATAATGCTACTCGCCCTGTTCTTCGTCATTTCATCGCTGGCCGGATCGAAATTGCGCATCGCGTTGAAAGCACGCTCACGCATGGAAGACCGGCGACAAAACTTTGTCATCGAATCGCTCAGCGGCATCCATACAATCAAGTCGATGGCAATGGAATCCCTGATGTTACGCCGTTACGAACGCTTGCAGAAAAACTCGGCTGAGAGTGTCTGTGAGTTGGCGCGAATAAACAGCGTTGTTCAGGGAATCGGCGCCACTATCTCGCAATTGGCTGTCGTCTGCTTCGCCGGCATCGGCAGCGTCTTTGTAATTGGCGGCGAACTAACGATTGGTGCACTGGCAGCAGGGACTATGCTATCCAGCCGCGTACTGCAACCGGGACTGAGCGCAATGAACGTTTGGACCCAGTTTCAATCGGTGCGTCTCGCAAAAGACAAGGTCAATGAGCTGTTGGCGATGGCCGAAGAAAAAACCGGCAGCATCCAAACTTCGATCGGCATCGAAGGGCGCCTGGAACTGCAGTCCGTCAGTTTTAGATACCCAGGACAAAAGAAAGACCAGCTACACAATATTTCGCTTAGAATTAATGCCGGTGATAGCGTTTCGATCACCGGCAGCAACAGCTCTGGCAAGTCCACTCTGATCGGCCTACTTTCCGGATTTCTTCACCCTGACAAAGGCCGTGTGCTACTCGATGACATCGACATCGAACGCTACAACCTGGAATACCTGCGTTCTCAAATCGGCATTGTTCCTCAGTACGGCATCCTGTTCGAAGGCACGATACTGGAAAACATGACCCTTTACCGTGAGGGCGAAGCCATCGAGCAGGCTATCGAATTATCTCGTTTGCTGGGCCTGGAAGAAATCATCACCCGCCTTCCCTCCGGTCTGGACACACAGGTCGGTGGCGCTGCTGTCGACACTCTGTCAGAAGGGGTGCGCCAGAAAATCATCATGGTGCGATCACTGGTTGGTCATCCCAAGATCATGCTTTTTGACGACGCCAATGCCAATTTTGACATCAAGAATGACAGTCGTCTGCAGGACGTTATCAAGGAATTCAAGAAGGAACGCACCCTCGTCATCATTTCGCATCGGCCGTCATTCTTGAATCTATGTGACCGGCACCTGGTATTAGCGGACGGTAAACTGAAAGAAATCAACAAGCCAGCTTCGGCAGTGGTGCAGCTGGATTCAACCAACATGAAAAACCTGCGAGCTTGATAGGGTATGAGCATGGCGATCGTCGACGAAAAACGCACACGTGCACATCTTCCATTTGCGAAACGTCTCGCAGATGCGCTGCGAAACGATTCGATCGAAGACTTCAGGGCGAACTCGCCGGTCGCCGCCTGCCTGATCCCTCTTCTCAAAGAACTGGGCTGGCATAATTATGCGCGTGACCTGCTGGAAGCGCTACCACACTATGCAGAACGCCTCGAGCTGGTCGACTTACGCAACATTCTCGTCACGCTAGGCTACGAGAGCAATGCGATAAAAGCCCGCATTCAGGATATTCAACCGGAACTCTTCCCCTGCCTTTTTGTTGCCGATAATGGCGACCTTAGCGTGCTGCTCGACACCATCAACGGCACCGACGAACTTCGGTGTTTTGATGCACAGTCTGAGCAATATACCAACACAAAAGCAGACGCAACCCGCGGAACCGCTTATGTCTTTACCGATACGCATCCCACCCATGGTATAGGTAGCGAGACCACCAGCACCGACGCCTGGTTCTTTTCACTGCTAAAACGCTTTAAGCAACTCATCATGCACCTGCTGGCGATGACCTGTCTGATCAATATCATCGCGTTGTCGGTACCTATTTTCGTTATGGTCATTTACGACAAGGTCATCGCGGCCAAGTCGATCGATACGCTGCCCTATCTGGTTGGCGGCATTATTCTCCTGTTACTCGCTGATCTGGTATTTCGTTCACTGCGCGCGCAACTACTCGGATTCGTCGCCGGGCGCATCGATTACTTGATCGGTACAGAAACTTTTCGACAACTTCTGTTCTTGCCGCCGATGTTCACCGAACGCTCAACCGTGGCGGCGCAGCTATCGCGTCTGAAGCAATTTGATTCGGCACGCGAATTCTTCACCGGACCCAATGCCGCGATGACATTGGAAATACCCTTTGCACTTCTGTTTATCGGAGTCATTGCGATACTCGCCGGTCCAATCGCTTTCATTCCAGTCGCTGTGATCTTCATCTATATTCTGTTCGGCATGGTTTGGTTGCCCAATGCCAGTTCCAGGGTTGCACAGGCGGGTATCGCTCGAACAAACAAACAGCGCATGTTGATGCAGACACTCAAAGGCAGGCGCGAGATCAAATCGATCGGTGGCGAGACCGTTTGGTGGGAACGATTCCGCGAGATGTCTGGTGAATCGGTAATGGCGAATTATAAGACCTTTATCTCCAGCAATATTCTCAACAGTGTATCGCAAGGCCTGATGGCGATGGCCGGTGCTGCCACGGTTGGTGTGGGTACACTGATGGTGTTGAATGGCGAGCTGACGATCGGTGCACTGATCGCTACCATGGCACTGGTGTGGCGCGTATTATCACCATTGCAGGGCGCGTTTCTGTCGTTTTTCAAGTTTCAGCAGCTGAACAAGGCGATCAAGCAGATTGATCAACTGATGCGGCTTGATGTGGAAAAACGCTCTGGTCAATCCGGCCTGATGCTTTCGAAGTTGAAAGGCCGCATTTCAGTTGACCGCATCAGTTTTCGTTATGGTCCAAACGAAGATCCAGCTCTACTGGGTGTGAGTTTTGTAGTCGAACCCGGCGAAATGGTTGCCATCTGCGGCAGCACTGGTGCTGGTAAATCATCCATGGTCAAATTGATCGCCGGTATGTACCGTCCACAAGCAGGCGCATTGTCGATCGATGACATGGATATCCGACAGTTAAACGCAATGGACCTGCGGCGTTCGATATCCTACATACCGCAGGAAGTCCGTATGTTTCATGGCACGATTGCGCAAAACCTGCGCTTGAACAACGTACTCGCAACAGATGACGAACTGCGGGTAGCGGCAGACCATGCCGGCATTCTCGATACCGTTCTTCAGCTGCCGGACGGCTTTGAAACACGCATCGGTGATAACACGGCCGAGCACTTGCCGCCAGGTTTTCTGCGCGGCTTGTCCATGGCACGTGCGTTCGTCAATCCTGCGCAGATCTTGCTATTGGATGAGCCCGGCGCTTCACTCGATGAGGAGAGCGACCAGCGACTGATGACCCAGCTGAAGAAGCTCAAGGGTAAACGCACTATTATCATGGTCAGACACCGACCTTCTCATATTCGTCTCGCCGACAAAGCCGTTTTGCTCGAACAAGGCTCAGTACAACTCGCCGGTCCTGCGGATGCAGTGGTCGAAAAACTGTTGGAGAATCTGTCGTGAAAGAAAACAATATCGTCTTTGCAGCCCATACAAAAGCCGGGCTTCCGAGGGCGCGTGCACGCTATCTCAATCAGGCGATCCAGCTGGAGGAGACGTTGCCATCGCATATCGTCAACACCGCAATCACTTTTAGTATCGTGTTGATTATGCTGCTGGTCATCTGGTCACACATAACCAAAATAAAGGAGGTTGCTGCCGCACGTGGTGAAGTCGTACCCGCAGGTTATATCCAAAACGTGCAGCATCTTGAGGGCGGCATCGTCAGCGAGATTCTGGTTCGAAATGGTGATCTTGTCGAAGCAGGCCAACCCCTGGTACGCCTGGCCCCACCAGCAACCTTATCTGAATTGGAACAAATGCAGGTCAGACACGCTTCGTTGTATTTACAAGCCGAACGCCTGCAAGCACTGATCGACAATCGTGAGCCGAATTTTGGTGAGGTTGGCGAGGAGTATCCCGGTCTGGCGCGCAAACAACGCACGATATATTTTGCCCAGCTCAACAGCCACCAACAGCAGGTTAAAGTCATCGAGCAGCAGATCGCACAGAAAAAGTCCGAGAAACAGCGTTTACTGAATCAATCACGATTGATGGAAGAAGAAGTCAGGATGCTGGAGGAACAGGTCAACAGTCGATTGAAACTCAGTAGCAAAGGTGTCGTGGCCCGGGAAGAGCTGTTGCAGACACAAATCCGACTCTCCGAGAACCAGCGCGAACAGCGCGAGTTCAGCGACAATCACCGCGTGGCCGAAACCGCGCTGGCTGAGGTGCAACTGCGCTTATCGGAGGTCAAATCTGGCTTCGTCAAAGATATGCAATTAGAAGCAGGTAAAGTCATCAACCAGCTGGCGGAAGTGGAACAGACCTTGATCCGACTGAATGATCGCGTCGAACGACTCAGCGTTACGGCACCTGTCAGCGGTATCGTTCAGGCGCTGGTCGTCAACAGCATCAACGAGGTGCTCGAACCAGGTAAGACCATCCTGAGAATTGTACCGATCGATGATGAACTGATCGTCGAAGCCCGCATTACACCCAACGACATTGGCCATGTCCATGTTGGGCAGACCGCTGACATTAAAGTCGATAGCTACGATTCTTCACGCTTCGGCAGCGTCAGCGGCAAAGTCAAGAGCATTTCCGCTACCACCTACCTAGACGAGAACAATGATCCGTACTACCGTGCCGAGGTCAACCTGGATAAAACCTGGATGGGCAATAACCGCGAAAACCTGAAAATTATTCCTGGTATGACCGTACTGGCGAATATCGAAACTGGCGAGAAGTCCATCCTAACCTACCTGTTACGTCCTATTTCACGCGGGTTCGATAACGCGTTCTCCGAACGCTAATTCTGTGTAGGAGCGGCTTCAGCCGCGAACACTATCTTTGTCATCTCTCCCTTCAGTCGAGATGACAGTGTTGTTGGAAGTCGCGGCTGAAGCCGCGTATCACTTTGGTCGAGGTGCCTTCTCTCGATTACGCAGCCAACCTGTGAATGACCGACCCCAATGCATGTTCAAATGTTGAATGGTCAGCAATCATTTTAGATTGCCCGTTTTTTAGCTCATTCAAGAAATCATCAGCATCCTTTTCGATAACTTTTTTACCCTGACGATCAACGAAGACCAACTTAGCGACCTCAGTGAGAATTACAGAAAGTTTTAGCCGTCGCACAGGATGATCCTCACCATTGAAAACTTCGAACCAGGCACCAGGATGAAGGTCGCTTGGCAGTCTGGATATCTTTTCCCTCGCTATCTTTACTTGCTCCTCAATTCTGGCAGCCTTGTCTTCGTATTCGGCGGCTTCGGCTTCGGCTTCCCCATCTTCAACCATTTGTCGATCCACTTCACTATCCGGAGCTGTCGTTACGTCCGGCTCAGACACTTCTTTCTCCGCCCCTGTATCCAATTGATGCTGATAAGCATCCAACATCTTCTGAAACGTTAGTTCCAGCGCAGTGATCTGCGCATCAATTTCCTTTCTGCCCTGGCGGGTTTTGTGTAACTCATCACTCACCATTTTAACCAATGATTCGTGATTATCTTTGAGTTTCTGCCATTGCGACTGTTTTCGTATCGGCTGCAGAGATTCCATCAGGATATTGAAAATCTCCAGCGATGTAAGCCAACGACTACTCTCTATTCCGTGACTGATATAATGGTTGAACATTAAACTCGGCCAGTGTTTTAACAACAAAGGTCGGTTATCCTCCGGTACGACCTTGTGTTTTGTGACCCGGCGCATCTCACCAAGCACGACATCCCTGGCGTGTTGTTTTATAATCGCTTGCCGCTCTACTTTCTCTTTTTCGGCCGCTATCTCGTCTTCTTTGCTGATCAATAATTGCAGCTCTTGAACCGCCTTCTCGAAGCTACCATGATCCACGTCATGTTCGTGCAAGAGAGCATGCACTATTTCTTTGAGTTGCAGGTATACTTTGTCCGAGTCGTCTGTAATACCACGTCCTGCCTTGGTTATAAGATTGAGCGTCTGCCTCGCTGGATGGCCATCGTCCGAGAAGAGATTTTGATCGACCATAGCGATTTTGATAATGGGAATCTGCAACAGCATCAGCAAATTCGTTATTACCATCGAAATGCTTTCATCTTCGGCAATTTCCTGGAAAATCAGGCCGACAAAATCGATACACCGCTGATCAAGAGCATGCACCGTTTTGGTAACAGCGCCGCCATGAGTGCGACCGAGATCGGCAATGATTGCACGCTTGATCTGCTCAGCATCTATTGCCGAAGCAGCATCGAAATCGTCTTTGGACAGATTACTCTGCACTTTTGAAAGTGCATTCAGCAAGTCGCTATGGGAATACGTGTTCTGACTCTCTGGCTCGGACACGATTGTGGAGAATGACTGAGGAAGACCTTCACCTTTAGCTGTCGTGTTACCGCTCATGAACTGGCTGATAAAATGACTTATCTCATCGTGTGAGCGAGGTATCCTGTTAGTTGAAGCATTGTTCTGCGGTACAAAATCTGCTGAACCAGTACCCCCGCCGCCAATTCCTGTATGCGGGCTATGGTCGTTCTGTGATTCTGCTCCATTCGGCATATCAAGATCATCAGAACTTTCCGCCTCGATGGGATGTTCCTCAGAAACATTATGGCCGACTGTATAAACGACTTCCGGTAACACGCCGGCATCGATGAAGACCTGGTTAAGCGACTTGTACATGTCTTCAAGGCATGAGGTCACCACGTGATCAAACAGTTTGAACAACGGTAATTTGTATTCGATAGGCATGTCGGTATGCCTGAGTGCTTCTTGATAAGCTTCACATATATGCCTGGGATCAAACATATATTTGGGTAACGTTTTGCTCGAAAGCGTTTCCAGGTGTTCAATGCGCGCGCCGAGGTTGTTCACCTCTTCTTCATATTTATTCATTGCATTGGAATACATGGCTGTTACCGCAACCATCTCATCCATATCGTCCTGCTCGACCAACGATAGCGTGTTAGTCAGTTTCAACTCATCACTGGGCGCCTGCTCTTTGCTGGGTTCATTTTCATCGATGGCCTTGAAAAATTCCGATTCGATATTGTTCTGCTCGGCATGAAACAGATTTAGCAGCTTTTCGTAATAACTCTCCTTGCTGTCATCGGATTCACTGTCAGCTTCATCGTCAGGCCCCTCATTGTGCTCGGTGATTTCACTGTAATTAATCAAATGCTCTTCGGCACTGACGAACATCTCGGTCATTTTTTGTTGAAGCTGGGCCTTTAATTTTTCTAAAGCATCCCGTACCAGCTCATCCAGTTGCTGGGTGCTAGCATTAGGAGCTGAAGCCGTAGAATGACCATCCGTATTAGCTGTGTGCGTCTGTGTTTCCAATTTGTGCCTCCTTCTAACAGAAGCCGGTTATTACTCGAGCGTGCAAGTTATCGTATCGTCTGTGTGATTTGCTACATTTGCATACAGTCACCAAGAAGCTCCATAGCGTTCCAATCAAATGTTGTCGCGAATGATCGATGCCATTTAGTCAAGCGAAGCTCCTGGCAGCTACTAAACTTGTTTTTGTAGCATTTCAAAAACGTATAAGCTATTGAAAAAGTATAGGATACTTGTACGCTTTTTTTGGTAAAACGGGATGCTAATCTGAGACATATTCGACGATCTAGCGAGGTCTGGTGACGAATCGACCTAAACGGCGGTTTCACCGATACACGGTGCATATTGACCAGATTACCGTCGAAAAATTTTACATATTTGGTTAGATCGCATTGCCAACGCGAAGGCACCTGACCAAAGCTGCGCTATTTTTGTCTTAACAATAGTCGGTTGCGATACGGTTGCCACAATAGATTACGCATCGCCGAAGGAAATCAACAATCACATAACTTTTTGATTTTTAGCGCATAAATGGTGACTATAGGTGGGCTTATCAGCTCCCGAAGGAGCCACGTCATTGAATCGCGAACACCTGGTCAGTGTTGATGTCTTGCAAATCCAATCATTCCAATCAGGCCGGAAAAGAATAACCATACTGCGGATTGCCCCGTAAAGGCTACTTACATTCCTGGAGTTTAAAGTCATAAGTAGCCTTTTTTACGCCATCAATTTCTTTAAATTCAACAATCAACTCTTCTTTTACACCAAAAACCGTATCAGAATCTAAATAATCACTGTCTTTACAAAAGATATGGGTGATGAGCTTTTCATAACCATCAGCTTGGATCATGAAGTGGATATGAGCCGGGCGGTAGGGATGTCTTCCCATCTCTTTCAACATCTTTCCAACTGGCCCGTCATCAGGAATGGGATAAGGAACAGGCTTTACTGTCTTAAAGGAGTAGTGACCATCATCACTCGTTACAAAAGTTCCTCTAAGATTCATCGGAGGCTGGATATCTGGTTGTTGAGTATCATAAAAGCCGTCGTGATTAGCTTGCCAAACCTCTATTTGAGCGCCAGCAATGGGATTTCCGGTTACATCAGTTACTTTTCCAGATATAAAGGCAGATTCACCATCAGCTTCTTTTGAAATATCAGCTCCCATTTGCAAAACTTCAGAGCCTGGAAGATAAAAAGGACCTAACACAGTACTTTCTGTCGCTCCTGAACTTTTGCGATTTACGATTGCATCCACAAGCATAGAAACACCTAAAGTATCAGATAAAAGCACCCATTCCTGGCGTTGACCATCAGTTATGTGACCAACGTCTGTAAGAAACTTTATGGCCTTCTCCCACTCTTCCTGTGTTGGTTCTACTTCTTTTATGAATTGATGGAGATGGGTTATCAATGAACTCATCAGTTGAGAATATCTTTTATCTTCAGATTTCATTTTACTGATAACGGTGGCTTCTGATTTTTTCTCAGTGAAGTATTTATTTGTCATTGAATTTTCCTGTAGGACGAGTTCCTTTAAAGGCGAGGTTGAGCATTTTGAGTATTTGCTCTCTCTCGACTATTTTAGGGTTGTAATAGGGTTTAGATAGGATGATATCTGCTGCTTTTTCCAAATCTTTTTCAGCCAATCCAAAGTGTTTAAGTGTTGAGTAATGGCCAACTTTTTGCGAGAGATCGAAAACAAAATCAATAGCATCAGCTGCTAATACGCTTCCTAAATCCTTAAGAGTATCGGGAATAGCAGAGCTATTATAAGCAAGGTTATAAGGAAGCATGAAACAATGAGTATCAGCGTGAGGAAGGTTGAACGTCCCGCCCAGGGCGTGACAAACTTTATGGTGAAGAGACATCCCTACACTTCCCAAGCAAGTACCAGCAAGGTAAGCTCCATAAAGGACTTTATCTTTTTCTTTTTGAGTGGCTTCTTCTTTTAAACTAGATTCTAAAAAGTGAGCGATATTCCAAATCGACTCTTTTGCCAAGGTGGTAATTACAGGATTTCTGTTTTCTGCATAGAGGGCCTCAACTGAATGGGCTAAAGCATTTATAGCAGAGGGGCCTGCTATTTTAGCAGGTAATGAGTCCAATAATGCAGAATCGTAAAGAACATATGCCGGCTGAATTTTATCGTCTCGTTGAGTTTGTTTTACCTGCTTAATGGTTTCTCCTAAAATGTTCGTCATTTCAGAACCAGCATAAGTGGTAGGAACAACAATTTGAGGAATATCTGTTCTCAGAGAAAGAGCCTTGCTTAATCCAATAACCGACCCTCCACCCACTGCCAAAAAGGCTTCGTAGTTCTGGTCTTGAATGAGAGCGAGTGCTTCTTCCGTTGTCTCGATTGGAGTGTGCATTTTTGCCTTGGTGAAAAAGGTATAGGAGAGGGATGAGTCTCTATCAAGATGAGCTTTAACTTCTTCTTTCCATCGAGAGCTACAGAGAACAAAAACCTTTTTAAAGGAAAGTTCTTCCAAAACTGAAGCTATATCCTTAAGTCCATTTCTTTTAAAACGAACATTGACTTTTAATGAGGTGTACTGAAATTCCATGAGTAAATTTTTGATTTGTTAGTGTTGAGCCCCAGCAAGGCTGGCTGCTGACCCGCCCTGACATCCAGCGCCCAGCCAGAACGCGTGGCGAAACTGCCGTCCCTGCTCAAGGCCCCCAGCTTGCTACATATACAACAGCCCACACGAACCACGCTTG
>JAAUYJ010180495.1_pt1 | contig 11218 bp, 1 predicted proteins | sample 7278031 | NCBI WGS metagenome assembly JAAUYJ01 (sample SAMN14350222, study PRJNA611818) | marine sediment metagenome | isolation source: surface marine sediment (1.8m) | place: French Polynesia: Moorea | collected 2018-08 | reverse complement strand
TAGTGAAACACCTCTAAATCAAAATGAGTGGAATCATCTTGCCCTGACTTATGATGGTTCCACGTTAAAACTGTACGTTAACGGTCAGTTAGATGCTAATGAAAGCACCTCGGGAACTCCTTTTCAAAGTGACCATCCAGTTAAAATAGGCAAGGAAATTAGCGTTTTTACTCCTTTTAACGGGCAGATTGATGAGGTGCGCATCTGGGATGAAGCCCGCAGCGAAGCCGAAATCCAGGACAACTCAAACATCACCTTAGAAGGCAACGAAGCAGGCTTAGTCGGCTATTGGAACTTTAATAACGATAGCGGCACCACCGCAACCGATTTAACCAGTAATGGCAATGACGGATCTTTACAGGAGGGTGCCTTTTTTACAGAGAGCAATAGAATAGAAGACAGCATCCCCGCCGAAGCTACCCTAAGCATCCTAGACGGCGAAGAAGCAGGAGTTGAATTCGCCCAACTCAGCACCATCGGCACCATCAATGTTCCCTCCATTGAACTAGAAGTCACCACCGCCTACGACTCTGACACCGGAGACATCGGTTTGCAGATCCTCTCCGGTGCCAACAGCTACACTTTTGAAGATACTGTTGTTTACTTTACCAACGGCGGCCAAATAACCATCCCCGCTGGCACTACCCTCAGCGACAGCAGCGAAACCACAGTTGCAGCCGGCACCGGTGGAGAGGCAATCGACTCCGGTGAAACCAGCAGCACCAACCTCGCCCTACTGGATGTAGAAATCATCACCTATAACGAAGGCGAAACCACCAGCGACGTAACTGCCAACCTCCAAGTCAAACTCACCCAAGAACCCGCTAGTGGGGAAACTATCACCGTTACCCTCAAAGACGCCAACGGTAACGATACCACTAGCTTTGACTTCGACAGCAGCAACTGGAACGAATACCAACAAACCGACGCCAACACATTTTTAGAACTAACCGCAAATAATAATGGCGAGGTAGCCATAACCGCAGACATAACCTCCGATGCCAATAACGACAGCAACAGCATCGACTTATCCCTATCCACCGAGACCGTCGCTGCTCCCCTCGGAGACGACAATACCGGCAACGACCCCCTAGTAGTGACAACAGAAGGGGAACGGATAGAATTTACCGTTACCCAGGCCTTAGTCCTCAACACCATCAGCACCACCGACGTGACCGTAGAGCTAGAACTGTTCAATAGTTCTGCCGACTATACCATTAACGCAGGAGAAATAATTAGCTTCAACAACGAGGTCCAGGCCGAAGTCACCGCCGAAACTGCCCTCACCTTGGGCGAGCCTGTAGAAGTACCGGTAACCATTACCAGTTTCGGCACCGGTATCCTAGAAGAAGAAACCAGTTTGATAGTGAACGACAATGACGAAACCAACCCCGACGAAATCAGTTTGATAGTGAACGACAATGACGAAACCGACGGCAGTATATACTCAGAAGACTTCAGCGGTTTTCCCGACACCACCCCCATCGACCCCCTGCAATTCCTGGTCACCATCATCCCAGAAAACGAAACTGGTTCGATAGTGAAAGACCCCGACGAAGCTACGCTTGCCGTGCGCTTGACATCCCAACCAGAAGGCGGCGATGCAGTTCTGGACTTAAGCATCAGCGATAGTGACGAAGGAGAATTTAGCAGCAACGAGGGACAAACGGAAAGCCTGACCTTCACTACCGACAACTGGAACGAGTACCAAGAAGTAACAATTCGAGGGAAGGACGATGATGATGAAGACGGCAACACCACTTATAAATTGCAAATTAAGGGCGATGAAAATAACGCTGATCCCAACTATCAAGGCTTCTTAGATTCCCTGAGCGTAACTAATCAAGACAACGAAACCGATACCGACGAAAGTCTGGAAATAAACAACGCTAACGAACCTCCCTACATTGCCAGTCTGAGCGCAGACAGCACCACCGTTGAGGAAAGCGGCACTGTCACAATTACCATTGGCCTAAACCAGGGAGCGCCAACGGGAGGTTTGAACGTCTAATACGAAATCACTGATGGAACTGCATCAGTTTTACAAGACCTAAAAGTTCCTTTTGTTTTGGGAGATGACAATCCTCTCAGTGAGGCCGAGCGAACAAGTTGGGCGGAAACCAACAACACAGATTCTCCACCAGGAATCGTTCCCGTTTTCGCAGACATCGACGGAGATGGCGATTTAGATGCTTTTGCCGGAGAATCTTTTCCGTTTGCCAATTCGCCTTACTCTGAAGGTATTACTTATTACGAAAATACAGGAACTCCCGAGGCTCCTTCTTATCAAGAAAGCACGGTGAGCAACAATCCTTTGAACCTCAGCAATTTTAGCTTGCAGCTTTATGCAGCGGCACCGGTATTTATCGATATTGATGGCGATGCAGACTTGGATGCTTTTGTCGGCGATCTTGAGGGAGATATTTACTACTTTGAAAATACTGGAAGTAAAACTAGCCCCAATTTTGAGCAAAAAACCGGAAGTGACAATCCTCTTGATGGTATCAACGATGGTAGCGTGACGATTCCTCCAGCATCGGATAATCTTCTCGTTCCGACATTTGTCGATATAGACAACGATGGAGATTATGACTTTTTTGGAGGATTTGGCGAAACTGGTATAGACTCAAACGGGTTATCGACTGCAGCCGAAATTATTTATTTGGAAAACGTTAAGGGCACTTTCGTTGAACGGACTGGAACAGACAACCCCCTAGATAGTGCCGAGACCGATGGCGGTGCGAATGCGGTGACTTTTGGCGACATAGACGAGGACGGCGACTTAGATGCCTTCATAGGAGACGGTACCAGCGAAGAACTGACTTACCTTCACAATATCGGCAGCGCTGAAACTCCTGTATTTGAATCCGCTCCCGAATATAACCCGTTTGCCGGTGTTAATGTGGGTCATTTTGCCCGACTTGCTCTGGCAGATATTGATAACGATAACGAACTGGATGCTTTTGTCGGCAACGATAATGGAGCTATTACATTTTACGAAAATAAGACTGTTGACGAAAACGAGATTATCAACAGCGTTTATATACCAGAGGGCGAATCGACAGCAACGGTGGAAGTGGCAATAACCGACGATAGCATCGCCGAAAACAAAGAAAATTTTATCGTCCAACTGGTTGACAGCATCGATGAAGATACTACCAACGAAAATATTACTCTGGAAGTAACCGACGACTATCAAGTCCACAGCGCCACAGACGGTGGTGGCGAGACGGCAACCATCGGCCATTCTATCGGTCTGCAAATTCAACAGTCAAGCGTTTTACCTACAGACTTAGAAACAACAGACGATCGCTTGATTGTCACTAATGTCATCAGCGATTCGACAACGGGAGAAGTAGAACAAGTAGAACTAGAAATCAACGATGGCAGCAGTTCGATAACTCTGACAAAGGGGGATTCTTTGGAGTTTGATAACGGGGTCGTCGTTGAAGTAGATGTAGATTCCCCTATGACCCTGGAAGCAGGAACCCCTCAAGCAGTTGATATCCTTCTCGAACAAGTTGAGACTTACAGCATCCCGGAAGGCACTAAACTGGAATTAGACGATGGCAGCACCGCTACCATTGCCGAAAGTGTAGTCATATCCGCTTTCGAGAGTACCTGGGTGCAAGTAGAAGACCAAGCCACAAACACGCCTCTGGCAGGACACACGGCAGAAATCAACCGAGGCAACACTCTCAGGGCTTACGTCAACCTAGAACTCACCAGCGATTACCTAGGCGACCAAACCCTGGAACTAAAATTAGATGAAACCGTTGTTACCACCTTTACCATAGCAGCGGAAACCCAACTCAGCTTTAACGATGGAGAAACTATCCTCACCGTTACCAGCGATACCGAGGTCGGGACGTCTGCGACAACAATACCAGTAACCATTGATACCAGCAGTTCCCAGGCAACTATTGCCAATGGGGAAAAGACAACGACTCCCACCGCATTTGCAGCAGATATTACTATCAATGACAACGATACCGCCAAAGTGCTAATCGCCACCGATGAGAATGGCACTGAAGTTTCCGGCAATTACACCACGACAGAAGCAGGAGGGGAACAAACATTCTACGCCAGTCTGGAAACGGAACCGACGGACGAAGTCACCATTTACGTTGGTAGCAATAATAGCGAAGAGGGATTGCTAGGAGGCAGCGAAGAGCTAATAGAACTGGAGTTTGACCGCACTAACTGGCATACTCCCCAATCCTTTACCATCGTTGGTGTAGACGAGCAGATCGACGACGGAAATATACCCTACGATTTGATTACCACCGCCGACAGCGATGGGGATTTCTTCTATCGCGAGGAAGCAATAGATATTGCAGTCGTCGGTGGTTTGACTAATGGCACAGTCAGACTGCGAATAGACGACCTAAATACAGAGCGTGGGGAACTTGAAGCTGGAACCAGCTTAAACTTCAGCAACGGTACCGTTGCCACTGTCGATACTACCGTCGATTTAGATAACGTCGATTTAGATAACAGCGAAGAGGAAGGGAAGGAAGTTAGCGTCACCATAGATACCAGCGCTCTAGGATTTGGCGCGACAACTAACAACGCAGAGTTTAACGGAGACCTTAAAGTAACAGAACCTTACGACGACAGCACCAAAAAGCTCGAACTAAAAAACCTCACCGACAGCGAAATCACTATAGAGGCAGGAAAACCCCTCACCTTTACCAACGGCGCAGAATTAACCGTGGAAGAGGATATCACCATCAACGGAAATAACACTGCTCAGGTAAGCGCCACCTTAACAAGTGCTGCTGACAGCATCGAAGTGGGAGATACGACCTCCTTTATTAAAGACATCTCCAGCGACATCCAACTCAGCAACGAAGACGACGATACCGCCGAGCTCATCCTGCTGAACTTTGAAGAAATAGCAGCAGAAGAAGGGGTAGCTAACAACTTCTACAAAATCCAACTAGGCAGCGAACCTGCGGACACTGTAACCGTCACCATGACTCCCGCCGACGACCAAATCTTCCTAGAAGACGAATTAGCCGGCGAAGACACAAGTATCACCTTTGACAGCAGTAACTGGAATACTCCCCGAACCATCGAAGTCACCGCAGTAGATGACTTCGAGGTAGAATTCGACCATACCACAGACATCACATTCGATGTCTCCACAAGCGCCGATAGCGTTTACGCAGCTCTCGACGTCAGCAGCAAAAAAGTCCAAGTCAATATTATTGATAACGACCTGCCCATAGCTAGTATCAAATCCGTAGCCGGAGCCATAGAAGCCAACAGACCTGGTTATTTCGTTATCAGCCTTGATAAAACCCTACCAGACAAATTCGACGACACTGGTTTAGTCGTAAACTACACGGTCAGCGGCACCGCCGATACCGACGGCACCGTTGGTAGCGAGACAGACGACTTGCAACCGATAACGGGCAGCGCCCGCATCGCCCCCGGGGAAAACCGGACTCCGTTGATAGCCTTCCCCATCGACGACTTCAAGGCAGAAGGTATTCCCCTTGATGTAACCAGTGATTACAATGGCAGTTCCGTCGGGTTGCGAATGAAGGACGATTTAGATGATGAGGATAATATAGAGGATACTTTCGAGCTGGCAGCAGGCACAGAATTAACCTTTAGCAATGGAGCTGTTGCCACCGTTAAAAATCAAGCAACCTTAAGCGATCAGTTACCAACACAAGTCGAAATCACCTTTACTTCAGACAGCCCGGAAACAACAATCCTAGCTAATGAAACCAGTCGCATTCCCTTAGAAACAGTAGTTGTCACCCTAGACACAGGAGACGACTACAGCATCAGCAGCGATGCCGCTACCGCTACTCTAGAAATAGATGATAACGACGGACCCGGGCTGCGGATAGTGGAAGTATCGGAACCTACTACCGTCACAGAAGGACAGACAGCAGAATACTATATCTCCCTGTTGAGCCAACCAGAGGGTGAGGTTAGCGTCAACGTAATTCCTGAAGAAACTACCCGCAATTTAATCGTTACCAGCGATTTAGATTTAAGCAACGGCCTAGTCGGATTGCGAATAGACGACAGCGAGGTAGATTCTCTGACCATACCTGCCGGTGAGGTCCTCACTTTCAGCAACGGGGCAAAAGCAACCGTCGATGAGGAGACTTTCCTGACATCCGATGCTGGGACCAGCGTTAAAGTAAAAAATACCTCTGGCAGCATTATCAAGGACAACACGACCGAGTATTCTTACCAGGAACTATCGATGAACCCCGACGAGTCAGAGGGCCCTTCCGAGTTAACCTTCGATTCCAGCGACTGGTACGAACTAAAACCAGTTACCGTTTTCGGCATAGACGACAACGTAGTAGAAATCGACCCAGACGGTGAATATGACGGCAACGTACATCAAAGCACTCTGAGTTACAACCTCACCAGCACCGACACCGACTACAACGGACTCAAAGTACCCGTCCAATTCATCGACATCAAAGACCGTCCCTTCGACAGCAACGAGACCGCACGAAATCTAACAGAAGGCTTCCTTGCCATTGAAGATAGCCTCAACGACGTCACTCTGCCTCTCATTGGTAGCCTCGAAGACGTAGGTTTGACCTTTATCAGCGATATGCTGACGGACTTGGTGGCAGACGTGCGCTCGATGGACGCCGTAACTGGGGAAAAACTGGCAGAGGCCATGAAGACGGCTTTCAATAACAACATCAATAACGACGAGGACGACACCCAGAGCGAGGACCCGGTAACCGTAGAAATAACAGACCTGGACAGCGAAAAGATTGTCTTCGCCATCAAGATCAAAGACGATTTCAATAAAGATATCTCCCTCGCCAGCGACTTAGGACTGCCCGCATTAGGCATCGGCATGGAAACCGAAGGCGATTTAAAGATGAGTTTCGATTACGACTTGGATTTAAAATTCGGACTCAATATCAACGACGGCTTCTACATCAAAACTGAAGATACCTTCTTAGAAGCCAATGCCGGAGTCAACTTAAGCCCAGACTTCACTGCCACTGGCAATTTGGGATTCTTAGAGTTAGACTTTGCTAATGGAGATAACGAAGGCACGGGAGTAGATGCCAGCTTCACCATCACTTTAGACGACTCTAAGGTTAACGACCCCCAGGTTAACGATGGCGACGGACGGCTAACCTATAACGAACTCCAAGACTTGCGCGACAACAAACAGCTATCCAAGATATTTGAATACGGCTTGGGTGGTGATGCAGCTTTAGATGTAGATATAACCACATCCATCGAGGGCAGCACTTCCCTACCTTCCTTTAGCTTCAATCTCTTTAGCGATTTACCCCTATTAAACTACACCAACGCCGACGAAGATCCGCCAGATACCACTACCCTATCTATTGAAAATTCCAGTAATATCACCGTCTACGAAGACGATACCGCCGATATTGAAGTCAGCGTTGCCAATAACGGTAACGAGTTGCAAAACGAAAATATCCGACTGCCAAAAGGCACGGAGTTAACCTTTACTTGGGGCAGCAATAACAGCCAGAGCGAGACAGTAGTTGTCGATGAAAGCGTTACTCTGACAGAAAGTAGCACAGAAGAAATTAGCAAAGGCACAATTAAAGTCAAATTAAAAACAGATAACGATGACGACACCAACAATAGTGCCACCATTAAAACCGATGCCACTGCAGACATAGAAGCAAGCAAATTCAATATTGCCTTTAACGAAATCACACTAGACTTTGGCAGCTTCGTCACCGGCATAGTTGAGCCGGTAGTAGATGTAGTTTCCGACATCATCGCACCCATCGAACCCGTAGTCAGTGCCATCAACACGCCGATAGGTTTCTTGAAGGACATCGGTTTGGCAGGGGAGTTCGACCTAGACGGGGACGGGAAAGCGACCATCATCGAAGTAGCCAGTGGTGTTGTCGATTTCCTCAATGCCGGTTCCGAAAGCAAGCTAGACTTCAGCCGATTTTTCGAGGCCATTGAGGGCATAACCGAGCTAGTAGAATCTCTAGAAGACCTGCAAACAAGCCTTGATGACGGCAACAACTTCGAAAATAAGTTTGGCGACTATACCCAGCAACACTTCAAGGTAGCCAGTGCCACTACCAGCGCCTCCGATGTCAATCCCCAAACCGAAGGAACCAGCGCTCTCAATTCTGATCCCAAAAACCAAGCAAAAAGTAAAGGCAAATCAAACAACAATATTTCCGACAAAATCGACACCTTCTTCACCGCTCTCGACGACCTCGGGATCGATATTCCCATACTGGAAGATCCCTTTACTGCCATCAACCTCTTCCTGGGTAAAGATATCGACTTAGTAACCTACGATATGCCCGAGTTGGATATCCAATTCGACGTCAAGCAGAGTTTCCCGATTCTAGCGGCGCCGCGAGTCAAGGGCGTGTTTGAAGGCGACTTCTCTGTTTCCTCAGATTTAGTATTCGGCTTGGATACCTTCGGTTTCAGTGCCTGGGCAGATACGGATTTCGATTTGGCTCAGAGCCATCTCGTCTTAGACGGTTTATACCTCAGCGATGTAGATCCAGAGACGGGAGAAGACGTTGACGAACTTTCGATAGATGCTACTTTAGCTATTGGAGCGAAGTTAGACGCGGTTGTCGCCAGTGCTAAGGTCGTCGGCGGTTTGACTGGTGAAGTAGGTTTGGATATCATAGATGTCGGCGAATATACCGGAGAAAGCGACGGCAAAATTCGCGGTTCGGAAGTATTCTCACGCATCGACGACCCAACCAGTATGTTTGAGTTGGCGGGTTCCCTCGATGCTTTCTTCAAGGCAGTTGTCAAAGTTGGCATCGACTTAGGTTTCGTTAAAAAGAAAAAGACTGTTTACAAGAAAGAGTTAGCTAGCTTCCCGATATTTGAGTTTACCCTGGGAGGCGGCAGCGACAGCAGCATTTCCAGCGGCAATGCCTCCAGCGGCTACATTGATGGTGCCACGGTCTTCCTGGATAGCAACTTCAACCTTGAACCAGACCCCCTGGAACCGACTACTACCACCGACTCCGAAGGAAACTATATTCTGGAATACGACTTAGGGCTGTTCGATACCAACGAAAACGGCGTCATCGACCCCGAGGAAGGTCAAATCGTAGTTACTGGTGGCACCGACGTCACCACCGGCGAGCCCTTAGAAATTCCGATGGTAGGCGAAGTAGGTACGGGAGTATTTATTAACCCAATTAGCACCATCGAACAAACCTCCAAACGTCATGGTAGCGATAGCGATGCCCTAGTTCGTGCTTTTGGAATAGATCCGAACGAACCAGATTTCGATCCTTATAAACAAGAAGGAGAGAAATTTGGAAAAGGGTTGCGTCATGTTGGAAGTCGTATTATGCTCCATAGCATGATGAGGAACGGTTCGGCTTTGCTTGTTGCTGGCGGTTTTAACGATGCCAGCCCCTCAGAACTTGTGAGCGAGGCTATTGTTGACAAATTAAATGCCGAAGGGCGAGTGGAATTTCGCGATCAGGAAGTAATTGAGGATATTTTCAATCGCGCTCTGCAGAAAGGGGGAGTTGATGTTATCGACCCTGAAACAGAACCAGAAATAGACCCAGAAATCACCAGCAAAGTCGCCGGTTTAGTATCGGCTCTAAATGGTGCCATCTTCAATATCTTAGAAGAGCAACGCCTAGGACAAGGAGGAAATGGCGAGAACCGACCACCACGAGGACAAGGAGGAGATGGTGACAACCCAGCACCACGAGGAAAAAGAGGCGGAGAAATACGTTCAGTCAACGATATCAACCCAATTATCGCTCCCTTCAAGGGTATGTTGTTAGGTGATTTGCCCAGATTAGCTGAAGAAGTAAAGCAGGGAGAATTAACTTTAGAAGAGATGTACGAGCAGCTAGACTCAAAATTAAACGAGGATGGCTATCAGTTGCGTGTAGCCGAAGATGTTGTTGAGGAAGACGGAGAAATATTATCTGTAGAAACTGAATTTATTGTTGAAGAGATTACCCAAGATGAGCCTGAACAAGAGGAACCTGGACAAAAGGTGAAGGGAACGCGGGGTGACGATACCTTAAATGGTGGTAGTGGCAACGATACTATTATCGGCGGCTTGGGTGACGATATGCTACGTTCCCGTAGTGGTCAAGATACCCTAGAAGGTCGTCTTGGAAACGACCATTTGTTAGCTGGTTCTGGGGACGATCTTCTCAAAGGTGGCCAAGGTCGCGATCGCCTCAATGGTGGTCCAGGTAACGATGTTCTCAATGGTGGCCAAGGTCGCGACCGCCTCAATGGTGGTCCAGGTAACGATACACTGACTGGTGGTCCAGGTAACGATGTTCTCAATGGTGGCCAAGGTCGCGACCGCCTCAATGGTGGTTCTGGGGACGATCTTCTCAGGGGTGGCCAAGGTCGCGACCGCCTCAATGGTGGTCCAGGTAACGATACACTGACTGGTGGTTCTGGGGACGATCTTCTCAAGGGTGGCAAAGGTCGCGATCGCCTCAATGGTGGTCCAGGTAACGATACACTGACTGGTGGTGCAAGTATAGACCGCTTTATGTTTAACACTAATGAGCCATTTCAGAGCGAGGATCTTGGTATAGACAAAATCACTGATTTCTCCCAAACTCTAGGACGTACTGGAGATATTATTCTTCTAGACCTTGATACCTTCACTACTATCAACAGCAAACCTGGAACAGGATTCAGTATTGCTGATGAATTTGCTGTAGTTACTGACGATCAAGAAGCAGAAACTTCTGATGCAGTCATTGTTTATAACAGTGAAAATGGTAATTTATTCTACAATCAGAATGGTAGTCAAGCTGGTTTTGGTTTAGGCGGACAGTTTGCTGTTTTGGTTGACACACCTACTATTAGTCCCGATGATTTCTTGCTCCGATAGAGACAATTAGTTGAGATACTCCTGACGTTGCGCGTGCGCGACAACCTAGTGGATTGTTTCATCTAAAATGTTGCAATAGATGTAGGTTGGGTTGTTTCGCTAACGCAACATGTAACGCGAACTTCGTTGCGCAGCATGGAAGGTTTGTGGAGCATTTCCAACGGAAAAATCCAACAACAGTCTTTCTCCCGTACGGACGTTGCATGCAACGTCCCTACCTAATGCACAGTTTTAGCTGTGTCGGTCCACTACTAGACTGACACGACTAAAATGGTGCGTTACATTTATGGGGGCGGGTTTATCTAACTTTAGGTAAAAGCTCGCGTTAATTTAACGGGGAAACCCGCCCCT
>JAAUYJ010054883.1_pt1 | contig 11224 bp, 14 predicted proteins | sample 7278031 | NCBI WGS metagenome assembly JAAUYJ01 (sample SAMN14350222, study PRJNA611818) | marine sediment metagenome | isolation source: surface marine sediment (1.8m) | place: French Polynesia: Moorea | collected 2018-08 | reverse complement strand
CTCACCTCTTGTCCATAGACCCGAAACCACATGCAACATAGGAACCGAACGAACCCCCCCGTCTTTCCTTCAAAACTGAAACCACCTCAGTCCACCGACTCAACCAACCCAGGGCAGCGGGAAAACTCCGCCGTGCAGAAGCTGCCCGAAACCCTGTGCGATGTCCAGGGCCGCCAGCCGAATAATTAAAAATAAGAACAATACAGAAAGAACCCCACATTTGATATTTGAGATACCTTTGTCGTGTTTGGTGCTAAATACCGCCAGTCCAGCTACCTACGTACAAACCCATTCTACTTCTCTACAGTACTACATGCTATGCTACAATCACCATAGCCGAAGCAACAAGGGGCAAGAATCTGCCTTCTCGGCCCAATATATTAATCATCCCCGTCTCTGTCGTCGTAACTGCCCCCACAGTACGATATAATGCCGTACTCCGCAGTTGACGAACAAACATATCCATCTAAGCGCCGTATAGAGCTGAATTTTCCCATCCTTTGTTTTCCTTGAACAATAGGCCGCTCGGTATTCCTTATTCATAGTCGGGGACGTCAAAACTGTACGATACTTTTTTGGGTATTTTTTATTTTTTACTTCCATATCATGTTTCTAGCCGGCCGCTCCCCCTCTCCTCCGTTGGGAGGCACGGTCGCGAAAATGGGTCATTGCCCATTCGGCGGCACTCTTGGGCGCGAGCGTGGGCGGCCGTCGCTGGTTCCGGTCGATTGGGTGGATGGGCGGGTCGGTTTCTATGGGCAGGAAAGTAGGGGGCTGTCAAGTTTATTCAGCATCTTATTCTTCGCGCTGAGACAGAGCCCGCAACAAACCGTGGCTAGGAAGAACTATCTTTTCAGGATCTCCTCTCTCGGTGGAGTAGCTAATCTCTTGCCGCCCAGAAAAGGGAAAGGCCGAGTAAAACGCTTTTGGCATGAGTAACATCAAACACACACTCACACATATTTACCTGAAATATGACAACCACCCCCCTTTGCCCCCGTCTTTATTTCGCCCCTCAACGAAAGCACACCCCTCCTACTTATGCGCCGCCAACGGCAATTTCCTTTACTCAAGCCCCATCGAACACCCTCCCCTACCCCACCCGCTTCCAACCAGTCAGTCTTTTTGTCTCTTCATACCGTCCCCCGCCGCATTCAGCGCAGGAGCTGAAAGTATACAATACAGAACACGCACCAATAATTATGCGACACAAATAGAACGATCTTCACAGGTTACCACAAAAAGTCAGTCCCCACAGCAACGAACGGGAGCCTCTTTTTCAAACGACTCTGCTGCACCCGGAAACTCCATAAATAGGAAGCAGTCTCCTCGCCACATTGCAGTACAGTACAACACTACACACTTTTTCGCTTCCTTTGCACTTTTCGTTGTGACACATCTTTCGCTTTTCGCTTCTACCAGGAGAGAGAAAACCGAGCCGATATTGATCGGAATATACAACCGACACACACGCAGAATAAGCAGTAGGTAGACCCGTTTGCCTCTTAATAACATTGCAGCCCCATCACTTCTTCCCCCCCTCCTCCATCGGCCCCGCTTTCGACCCAGGTCTCCTCCTGACTATATACGGTACCACATACTACTACTACAACACACCCACGACGTACACTCCACGCTAGCTCTGCGAGGGGAGGGGCGCCGTCGCAGTGGAACCCCCGAGCTCAAGTCAGGAAGCGCCCTCCTTTCTCATGCTGATTCTTATTAGTCGTGGAGGGAGAGGCAGTGCCGTACCTTACTCGAGTATGCGATACGTACTGCCTCCGTACCTTGTGAGCGACCGCGGCCGGGTCTCATAGAAAGCCGTGATGCCTAGATTATCATCTTGCCTTTCGAGGTGGAAAGAGACATTCAAGGATCCCCCCGTCGATTGCTTGCCAAATTGACAGTAAGTAAGGAATAGGGATGCCCCCGTCAGAGGATAGCAAAACTAGGCTACACCCCAGGAGCACCTGCTTTTCCGCATCCTTACGACAGACACCCCTCGCACCTCTCATGCTATGGCCGGGCTGGCGCGAGAAGGGGTGAATACTGGATAAAAGCAAGCAGGGTGTACGTATGAAAAGCGGTAGGAATCGTTTCAACTCCCTCAGCTCCAAAATATGGAAGCTGCCCGAGAGCTCCAGTCCTTGCCGCATAGACAGGCGCTGCATCGCTGCTTCGAAAAGTCTGTGTGACCCTGTTGCTACATTTTATACTAATAGATGTAAGTGGATAAAGTGGCAGTCAAAGAGTTTGGAAAAGTTTTGTAGCTCCAGAGAAAAAAGGGATTACTGACCTTGCATGCCAGAGAAAAACGTTTACGATAGGTTAAGTTGATATGCTATTTGGGGAGGCAAAGGACTGCAAACAGCTCCAGAGCCCCGTGATAAGAGAGGAGCAGCGAAACTTGTTCCCTCCCATCTGCTACTATTGTTTATGTCGCTCCAAATTGATCATACTTCAAGGAGCGGCACGTCTACTTGATATCCAGGAGAAAAAAAAGCTGGAGTTATCTTACGCAATAATAGTGCAGTTGCCATTTGTACGTATACTGGTATCTGTGGCTTTTAATTTCCCCCTGCTGGCAGCTACTCTACTGAAAAAGCATATTCAAAAGCGCATAGACACCAAAACCCCTACCAATTCCGGTGTCATTTATTGTATCTCTCGCTTGACAAATGGCCGTATACCACGCTTCAATCGTGCAGATTATAGAAGGGGATTTTTCGCATTCGAACTTGGCCTTTCTTTGTACGCTGGCTACGACAGGCCCGGGCAGAGCGGGGAGAACATGGTGAGAAAAGGGACGGTCCCTCAAAGTGCTCCAAGTCACCAGCGATCGCACTGCTGGAGAGCCGTCCCTTCCTTCCCCACGGGTCTTCCCCCAACTCTGTCCTCCTTGGTATCGCGCCCCCACCCACTTCCCTCGTCTTTTGCCTTTGCAGGAGATTCGGATAAACATGCATGACCACCTGAGCAAGTCCATCCGACTGGCCGCCGCCGCCGCCGCCGGAGGAGGCGGAGGAGGGCCTTCCGGCAACAGTTCCGCGGCGGCGGCCGCCGCCGCGGCAGCGGCTGCCGGAGGAAAGGCCGCTGCGGTCCGTGGCGGAGGCGCCACCTCTGCCATGGGAGGATCGCCGCTCCACTCGCCTCACCACCACCACCCGTCCTCCCTTCCCAGAAACCATCAGCATCACCGGAGCGGTGGCGACTTGCAGCGCTACACACCCGACCCCTACCACCACCCTCAGCCCCAGCATCCGCACTACTACCAGCAGCATCCCCAGCCGCAACCGCCCCCTCCTCTTGGGCTGCCACCGCCACAGCAGCATCCCTCCCAGACGCAACAGCAGCAGCAGCAACAACAACAGCAACAGCAACAGCAACAGGCCCCGCAGCTCCAACAGATGCGACCCCCAGGCCTGGACGCGGCCCAGCAACAGCAGCAGATCCAGTGCCGGAAAAATCTCCAGAAGATGATGGGTATCTCGCCCAGCGACATCGACAAGTACTCCAGGATCTTCTTCCCCATTTCCTTCACTTGCTTCAACCTCATGTACTGGATTATTTACTTGCACGTCAGTGACGAGATCGCCAGCGATCTTGTCATGCTTCATCCAGACGACTGAGGAGAAACAAGCGGCGTGGGAAAAGGAGAAGGAAGCGACAAAAAAGAGAGAAAGAGACTCTTTGAGCGGACGGAAGACTCGATCCTGACTCGGGAAGAAACGAAGAATATTATACCCTTTTCTTTTGTTTCCCTTTCCCTCCCAGTTAATTTAGTCATAAATCCCACCGAACTCACAAGTACCTCTTGCCGAATGCCTTGAAAAGTTTTACAGACGGCTTGGCTAGCCGGACTTCTCACGAATTAGGTCATGCACTACGATGAAATGCGCAATGCTCATCCACACCTACCAACAACAATTAACCAGCACACAACAACTTCAGATTTTCGGTCAGTGACTTGAACTTTTCATGAAATACCTGATGTTTGGAAATTACGAGAGAGCCATGAGCTCGCAGCAGATACCTTCAAGACGTCCTGCACAGTCTAATTTGGTCCCGTCGGTATACGCAGGATGCATCAAAGCACATTGCCAGTAATTTTATTAGGGTTTAGATCCCCTCCAAGGAAAAAAGGTCAGGGTTGAGCCCCTCTCTTCAGGAAAATCCAAAACTCACCCTTTCTCCTGCCCTGTGTGATAAGATTATGTATAAAAGCAAACCGAATATGCAGCCTTTCCCCTTCTACTTGTGGTATACTACTATACTACTTCACCGCTTACTACAGTAGCCATCTGTGGCGACGCCAGCAGCTAGTCGGGCACTCCTTTGAATTCATGTAGGCCTATGGACGAACTATATTTTGGCCGCAGCATGCATGCTTAGTTTGATCGCATCCTGAGTTGTGCTGTATTCATAGAAGCATTGTGGTCTGTCCTTGAGTTACAATTCCGTTCCCATTAGAATGCTTTCCCCAGCACGTGTACATAAAAAATACTTCGGACACACTACCCTCCCCGGAAAAAAAATATCCAAACGAATGACTGCACGACACAACCATCTACTACTACTCGCAAAGTTTCCAAAGCCATCACCGAGAGTAACGCTGTCCGGACGCCCGGTAGCAATAGTGTTTCCGGCGAAACTTTGTTCCCTCTGTACGTGCCGTGTACAGTAGTAGCTTCCCTCTAGCAGCCATGTTGTTACGGCCGTTGCCTGGTCCTTCCTACCAGCCTCCCCCCGCCCCCTTGTCCGCCCTGTGTTTTTGCAGAATATGACGTGTGTACCACTTCTCTCCCCGGTTCCTCCACATCTCTCGATCCCTCCACTCAGCCCCCATCTAACACCAAAAAACCCAGTCCTTCTCCCCATCCTTCCTGAAATCTCTTCAAGCACCCGGAGACGCCCCACACCGAATTGTCTGCCGGGCCCTTTTAATTCCAGCATTCCAAAACTGGGTCACCTTTGATAAAAAGACTTGCCACTGGGTGAAGCACACTCGTGTGGTTTTTTCGCTGGTTCAATAGTAGCACTTCTCGGTCGATGCCACCAACACCAAACACCGATGGGAGTTTTGTTGAAGACAGGATCATGGTTGGACTCCGTCCGTGCCGGCAATCCCTCCTATTACGTAGTAGGTATAGAACAACTGTACGTACGTGCGTAAGAACACCCAGGCCTGTCCAACTAACCAAAGTCCAAGGGGACTTTAGTACAACATCACCGTATTTATGTATAATTCCGACCACCGACTTGTTTCACTCGAATGATCATCCATAGAGCGACACACGATAATGATCACGGAACTGGACTGTCACTCCATCCCCATTCCCTTTCTCCACCACTCTTCTTCAACTTCTTACCACAAAAGCACCGGTCCTATTACAGCTTCAATCTACGTACCTTATCTTGCAACACTCAAAAAATATATTTCGGTCGAAGAACGTACTCAGTAGAAAGCAGAGAGCAACCATCTATTCTTTTCACTTTTTCGATAAACTAGCGGGCGCCGTAAGAGGAGCCCATCATGGAAAAAATGAGTCTACATTCTTAAGAATGACGTGCTATCTAGAATGAAACACCACCGTCTTCTCTATTCTGTCGCCCCAGTCTACATACCTACCTTTCCTCCCACATCACTCACCACAACTGCTACGTACTAACTCACTTTTTCAACTTCTGTGACCAAAAAAACCAAACCCGGAAGTCTTAAACATCCCCTTCTTCCACCGAGCATTTGCCAGCTCTCTCTCTCTCTCTCTCCTCCTCGCGCTCCGCCACACATCCGCGTGTCTCTCTCTTTGCAGACCGTTCACTTCAAGGTGCACGACCCCAAGATGCACTGCAAGGGCGGCAGCAGGGAGAACACCATCAGCCGGTATGCCCACCACGACGGGGGAGGGGGAGGCTCAAAGTACGCGCCTCCGGGGGTGGCCATGGGCGGACCGCACGGGCCGCCGCCGCCGGGACCGCCGCGGGGGCTGCCGCCGGGACCGCCGCATGGACCGCGGCCTCCGCGAGGCTACGACGAGGAGGCTGGGCCGCCGCCGCCGCCCATGGGGCCGCCGGTCCACTACGGCGCGCCGCACCCTGGCCCTCCGCCGCCGCCTCAGGTGCCGTGTCCCCCTCCCCCCGGTCCGCCAGGCCCCGGCCCTCCCGGCCCTCCTCCCGGCCCTCCCGGCCCGCCGCCGCCCAACCCGGAGTGCGACATGAAGGAGCTAAACAAGATGTTCGGAATGACTGCGTCGGACATCGACAAGTACTCCCGCGTCATCTTCCCCGTCACCTTCACCTGCTTCCAGCTGATGTACTGGATCATCTACCAGCACCTCAGCGACGACGAAGTCGACGACCTCGTCTACCTCCACCCGGACTGAGAAGGCGGCGGCGCAACAAGCAAAGGAACTACACGAAAAGATCGCCTGAGGACCGACGGACCGACGGACGCGAAGCGAAACGCCAATCGCAAACGCTCCCCGTCTCCGTCTTCCTCCGCAGCGAGGGCGCCGCTGAAGCCATCGGCCGCCAGTGGCGCTACCTCCTCACATCATGCTCAAAAAATATCCCCTACCCTCACCCCACGCCGAGGGAGAAAAGGATGGAGGGGCTTTTCTCTTCCTCCTTCTTCTCCCAAGAGACGAATCTTTTACAGCCGCAGACGGCCGCTCCCTCCTATCCCTCCCCACCACGCTCCCAGCAATTAACCAATAATTGATCGACGAAGACTCGCCCTCCCACATCACCCCTAATGACTCACTTTTTACTGATCCGCACCGCGTGGCGAGAGAGGGTAAACTCGAAACAAGAGAAAGGTCCTCATCAATTACAGCTACTACTACATACAAAACATAGGCGACTGAAGGAATAGCGAGAGCACACCCCACAACCGGACGAGAAGAGAGAGAGAATACTGAAAAGGTGTTGTTTACAAGCCCCCCTTTCACCTCCGGCTTCAAAGCAACTATACTAGGCTGCAATTATATAAAAAAACTACTCCTCTCTTCCAAAAAAATCCCTACTATTGCATGCGTATGGTTTGCGCCTTCCGTTGTTTCTCATAAGGGTTGTTGTCGCACTCTCACACTATACGAATTTTTCCCGCCCGACGTTCCCCTATACCACAAAATCCTCCCTCCTCCCCGATTCCTTCTCCTTCTCCTCTTCTCCTATTTCCTCTTTCCAGTGCTTCCCACTCAATCGGATCTTCCTCCCACCACATGCTTTGTGCTCAGGTCTTGCTAAGTTTCCCTCCCTCCTATTTCTGCTACCTTCCTTCACAGAAAAAAAATTGTGCTGTTTTTCAGTTAGTTTCTGCTCTACCTACGTACTATCACATTCCTCCTTGTTTCCGTTGTTTAATTTGTTCCGTAGGCCAGAAACTACAAGGGTTCACAGGGAGGCTTTGTGCTGTCAGTACTAGAAGGTGAGTGTGTGGTACAGAATATCGGGAGAAGTATCTCAACGTCCTTAACACCATTTTGTATTTATATCCTTTTTGAGAAAATTGAAAGCTAGCAGGTACTTTTTGTCTTCTGTGATTAATAACGATAGCATTGTCAACATTTTCACGCTTCCTTCCTCCTCTTTCTTTAAGCTTGCTTGCTCCTTTTCGCAAAAATCTCAGAAGAGTAAAAAAGATTAGGAAAGTTGGGCGGGCATGTCGAACCTGGTGGTTTTGTCCAATTATGTCCATTCAGTTCATTTATCCTCGATTTTGAATTTATTTGCTCTTCCACAAAGGAGATCCGAGGAGGCAACAACGGTTCGAGAAGCTCCATTTCTCTTCCCCCAACTTCCCCGAACACCCCTAAAAAATCAAACTCCTTTCCCGCCCTTTTTCAAAAAAAGACAGAGAAGCAATGTGTCCCGTAAAACAGTAGATCAAAATTGATGTGCAGTCGCCGCCAAGGAATCTGTGAGGAGTCATAACTAAAAACTCTCTCTCGATCGTACTAAGTGCGACCGACCACCGACCGACTTTGTATACCAAACAGACAGACTATAACAAGACCCCCGCGCCGCCGGCAAGTATGCATGCTGGTCAGTGGGGGGGAAACGGAAAAAAATTCTTCCATGCCATGTGTTTCTATTGATCAACGCGCGTGTTTTTGCAGGTAGGAAGAAGCAGAAGATGATGAAAAGAAGCAATTGCAGCGTATAATTGACCTAAGCGTAGAAGAAGTCCGATCGAGCCGCCCTTGCCCGAAAAAAAGCCGCCAACCCCTCCCGCTCCACCCGACAACAGGAACAGGGAAAGAAAAAAAATCCTTCCATGAAAAACCTTTCCCCGCCAACTGGAAATGGGTGGCGCGAGAGAAAGACCTCATTTCGATCAATCCCCTAGTCCCTTTTGTACCAATTCAGCAGCCCTCCGTTTTCCTTTGCCCCCTTGAGGCGACTCACCAGAGGAAGCTTCAAAAGACCAGACTCGTCTAAAAGATAAATTGAGTCGTCACTGCATGCATTTTGAAAGCTCGGGGTCAAACAACCTCGCGCAAAGTTTTGCGTTTCCCTCCCCCTTTTCTCTTCCTCTGTTTCCATAGCGAACGTAATCTTCCCGAGGCAAAAACCGTAATGCCTCAACAACGGCAACAGCAACAACAAATGATCCTTATTTTACCTTTGTTTTCTCTCCATCGGTAAAAAGAGATACATAAAGCACACACACTACGAGACATCCACGTTTTTGCTAAGACTCCTTACTCTCGCTCCCCCCTCCCCTCTCTTTCTATAGAACATATTCCAAAAAAACAAGTGGAAAATGCTGGTTCATGTCGTGAAGAAAAACATAGAAACACTGAGAAATACTATTTAAAATGGGTGCAAAGAAACTGAGACACACACAATGAAGGCTCTTTATATATAGGTAATGTTTGTATCATCATTCATTTGTGACTGAATCGTTGCGCGAGCGTATGTTGCGTCGAGAAGAAGAGAAAGAGAGTGATGTCACACCTAAGCAGTGTTTGAAAGTGCGAGGGGCAAGCAAAGAAATATCTCGTTGGCCGCCCCCCAAAAAAGAACAAGGATGACACATTCCACCCTTTCCCCGCCCCTCCCTCGTAAGAAAGAGAAAGAGCGATCAGGAAGAAGTATGTATACGTGTGCCTGTGCAATGCGTGCGTACGTGCCCGCGCGCGCGCTGCAATGGTGTGTGAAAACAAGCGGCTCGAGGCGGATCCGACGACGACGGTGGCGACGAGAGCGTTTCCAACTTGTGAACAATGTGATCTGACAGTGTAAGCGTACGTTAAAACGGTCGCGATCGCGCAAGAAGAAGAGGTAAAAAATGAATAAAACCTTTGCTTTGCATGAGAAGGAAAACCTAAAAAAACTATTCGTGGTTCGCCCGAGTTATTTTCCTATTTCGCCATAGTCGTCGTCGTGGAAGTCGAGAGGCCATGGAACTTTTCCTCCATCTCAAAGACGTCACTTGATCGACAGATGGGGGCAGCACCTGGAACGAAAAGTTGGGCGAAATGTCACCAAAGTGCCAGGCAAATGTTGGTTTGTGGAGGAAGAAAAGGCTCATACGGTACTTGCTGGTGACTTCACAACGCATAGACACCATATACCATAGAATACAAAGGTTAATATAGTAGTACACCGTAATTGAAATCTGATCGTAACATCGACACATCGAAAAAAGTCTTGAATACTTGTATTTTGTCTTTTACGCACCGTACTGCTTGCTAGTAAGTACATAGAATGCCTTCGCGTGTGTATCATATCAGTTATCCACATGTACTAAGATCAACATAGAAGCGGACTTGTTTTTACAGCACCTTATTTGTAGTTTACGTCTCTCTTCCAAATGCTAAAAAATATTGGCACCAATGAAAAAGAATATTTTTTCCTGCACTGTATGACTCTTTTCTTACGTCTTCTCGTGCCATTTCATCTGGAGTAGCATGTCTTGTGGTAGTACTCTCCCGTGTTCTGGCTGACCAGGCAGTCCTCCACGATCGGCTGTTTGCAGCCGTCACAGCGCTTGGCCACGTGGCTGGACAGAGAATGCGCAAAATATGTTTCAAATGCCAAATATGGTAGTGCATTTTTTTTTGCCAATATACCTTGCGTAGCACTCCTGGCATAGGGGATCCTTCTCCTCCGGCCCCGCCAGGTAGAACTGCACCCCGTCCAGGTTTGCGGGGCACCTGACACAGGTGAAGCACCCCGGGTGGAAGGACCCTCCCAGCGCCTGCAGCACCGTCCCCGTGACAGGGCCGCGGCACCGCGCGCACTTGTCCCTCGAGGCCAGGTAGTCCTCCTCGCACACGATGGCGCCTCCGTCCAGCTGGAAGTACTTGCCGCGGATCTCGGCCGAGCAGCGGGAGCAGCAGAAGCAGCGCGGGTGGTAGGCCTGCCCCGTCTCCTTCGGGCGCACCGTGTCGCCCACGATGGGCTGGGAGCAGCCCGCGCACTTGTCAAGGAATTTCTGGAGAGAGAAAAGTTTATCTTAAACACGTAGTTTCGATTTGTCCATTGCTCGGTCTCTCACGTCTCTGTCCTGGGCGCAGTAGTTCTTCCCCTTGATGACGAAGTAGGGCTCGGCGCCGAGGGGCTTCTGGCATTCCTCGCAGCGGAAGCAACCAGGGTGGTAGCGGAGGGATCCCACCACAGAGGCCTCGCGCTCGATGTCCAGACCGCACTCGGCACAGCGACCTGCGACAACGGAGGTTGTTGTAAAAGGAGCCACCATAAAAACATGATTATTTACCTGTGGCGAAGAGCCACGGTCAAGGAATTGTGTTCTTCTTCTTGTTCTTCTTGCTCTTGTTCTTCTTGTTCTTCTCGTTCTTCTTCATGGGGCCCCTTTTGGTATGGAAAAAGCCCAGACAGTAAATGATCTTTCTAAAATCGCACCATTTGTACGGATGCCCCGTGTACGTTCAGTAAGTGCAGCAGCAGCAGCAACAACAAAATTAAAGCTTGAAAATAATCAGCAAAAAGCATATTAAACAATAGCAGCAGTAGCAGTCCATAATAAATTCACGGCATACATGCCCATGGGGGGGATGGGGATACTCCCTCCCCGGGCAACCCCCCCCCTGGCGGAAAATTTATGTACTATAGACCCCCCAATCAAGCTTTGAAGGCGGCCGAAGTTTTTTTAATACCTTATTTCCCCCCCATCTCCCCCCCACCCCACCCCCAGGCTGAGGTTGAGACCCTTCCCCCAGGGACCGAAAAACCGACCCCCACAGAATTTTTTTGG
>JAAUYJ010140711.1_pt1 | contig 11230 bp, 8 predicted proteins | sample 7278031 | NCBI WGS metagenome assembly JAAUYJ01 (sample SAMN14350222, study PRJNA611818) | marine sediment metagenome | isolation source: surface marine sediment (1.8m) | place: French Polynesia: Moorea | collected 2018-08 | reverse complement strand
CGGACTCCTCGCGCAGCAGCAGGAAGTCGTAGGCCGCGCGGAAGCGACGGTGGGCGAGGTGCTTGACCAGGCCGCGCCCCTTGCGCTTCTGCAGGCGCAGCTGGAATTCCCAGATCTCGCGCATGGGTGCTGTGAAGCGCCGCGGAATGGCGATGTGGTGCAGCTGCTCCTGGGTCAGTGAATTGGCCGCTTCCGCCAGCGCTTCCATGGGGGCGAGGCCGTTGTCTTCCAGGGACTTTTTGAGTTCCACCACCGGCGGCCACAGCAGGGCCGCGAGTATGAACGCCGGGGTAACCGGCTTGTCCTCTGCGACCCGGGCGTCTGTGGAGGCCATGGCGGCCTCTACCAGCTTGACCGCGCGCGGGTTCATTTCCAGCTCGCTGGCGGTGGCGGGGAACAGGTGTTCCAGCAGGTGGTACTGTCGCAGCAGTTGGAAGGTCGGCAGAGCGTAGCCGGCCATGAACAGCTTGAGCATTTCGTCGAACAGGCGGGCGGCAGGCACTGCCTCGAGCATGTGTGACAGGCCGGGGATGGGCTCCGCGGTGGGCTCTGCGATATCGAAATCCAGCTTCGCGGCAAAGCGTACCGCGCGCAGCATTCTCACCGGGTCTTCCCGGTAGCGCTTCTCGGCATCGCCGATAATGCGGATCTGGCGCTGCTCCAGGTCGAGCAGCCCGTCGACGTAGTCGTAGACGCAGAAGTCCTTGCTGGAGTAGTACAGCGCGTTCACGGTGAAGTCACGGCGTACCGCGTCTTCCTCCAGGCTGCCAAATACGTTGTCGCGCAGCAGCATGCCCGAATCGTTCTGCTTGGCCGCCGGCTTGCGCTTGCTGCCGTCTTCCTCGCTGTCGTGATGGCCGCGGAAGGTGGTGACCTCGATAATCTCGCGGCCGAAGCGCACATGAACGATGCGGAAGCGCCGGCCGATGATGCGGGAGTTGCGGAACAGTTCGTGCACCTGTTCCGGTGTAGCGTCGGTGGCGACGTCAAAATCCTTGGGGTGTCCGCCCAGCAGCAGGTCGCGCACAGCGCCACCCACGAGATAGGCCTCGAAGCCCTGGCTGGACAGCCTGGACATGACTTTCAGGGCGTTCTCGCTGATGTGCTTCCGGGATACCGGGTGGCCATCCCGCGGGATACGGGTGGCGGCCTGGGTGGCGGATGTCATCGGTGTGTTAATGCTCCAGTAGAAGGCGCGAAGTCTACCATACGGCTAACATACGGCTAAGCGGGCGAGAACGATGACGGGGAAAACGAAGTTTTCCCCATCCAGGTCTCACTAGGAGTCTTATTGTTATTTATCGGTCGTTTTTTGTTGTTTGAATCTGTTGTTATCGTCGGGTCCCCAGCGGTTCTACAGATACAACTTGTAACCCAGACTCTGTACAGCGCACTTTGCTTTCTTAGTGTTGAATTTTTGTCTGTTATCGTTCGTTTTGCGCCGTCTTCACTCACTGATGCCAACTCGGCATCGGAAAAACTATTAAAAACAGTAGCTTACCTATCTTCATATCGCGCAATCTGCAGGATTGTCACGAACCTGTAACAGTAATTGTTACTTCTGGCAGGGTCAGTTAGCCCTGACTGTGACGAGAGGTAACGCACCGGGCGATCGTCAGCGATGTCCTCATCGCCGGTTGCATGAGCCCCGCCGCGGCCGCCCCAAAAAGGGTCATGCCGCATTGGCGTGCATACACTCGTCATCAATTCTCACTGCCTGACCTGTCTGGCAGTGGGAACAGAAACCTTTATCTAACGCGGGCTTGGTGAACCTTGCGATTCATTCCCAGGGATTGATCAGGTCGGTATCGAGACCGCTACCGAGACAATTCCTGCGTGCCAGAATGAACGAAGGGGAAAACGAAGTTTTCCCCATCCAGGTCCATAGTTAGAGTCATTATTGTTATTAAGGCCAGCTTGTTATTTTTATTGTTCAAGCCACCTGTCATAGAGCAGGTACTGTGCCAGAAATCGTTTTTATCTTATAAAACAATAAGATAGAAAAATGAGAGTCCGCTTCACATAGCCGTAATATAGCGCTACGTTACCGTTCTACACTACATTTGGTAACGTGTCTGGAGAAAGGTAACGCGGATTCCTAGACAGTTTTGGCGCGCTTTGCACCAGTCTGGCGCTTGCCACCTCCCTTTTTGCGGGGAATACCGAAGCGCTGGCGCCGTTCCCACAGGCATTTGCGGGAAACGCCCAATTTTTGTGCCAATTCGGTTTCGCTCATGGAGTCCTGGTGCTCCAAAACGAAGCGCTGGAAATAGTCTTCCAGCGACAGGTCTTCCGGCGGATCGTAGTTGGTCGCCACCCGGGTGGGCGATGAGGCGGGCTCGGGTTTGCGACCGCGAATCTGGCTGACCTTCACCAGTTCCAGGTCGATGCCCAGCAGCTGATTGTCAATCTCTTCCGCTTCGCTGAGGATCAGGGCACGCTCCACGGCGTTTTCCAGCTCGCGCACATTGCCCGGCCAGGTGTAGGTGGTGATGGCCTGGATCGCTTTGGGAGAGAAATGGCGCGGTTCCTTGCCCAACTCCCGGGAACGGCGCGCGAGAATGTACTCGGCCAGTTCGAGGATGTCCTTGCCTCGCTCGCGCAGCGCAGGTAGCTGCAGTCGCATGACGTTGATGCGGTAGTAGAGGTCCTGGCGAAACTTGCCGTCGACCGTTAGCTGTTGCAGGTCCCGGTGGGTCGCACAGATGAGGCGCACATCAACCTTGCGGGATTCCACCGAACCAATGCGGCGTATCTCGCCCTCCTGGATGAAGCGCAGCAGGCGCGCCTGGGCTTCCACCGGCAGTTCGCCGATTTCATCCAGGAACAGGGTGCCGCCGTCGGCGGCCTCGATCAGGCCGGTGCGATTGGTATTGGCGCCGGTGAACGCACCTTTTTCATAACCGAACAGCTCTGATTCGATCAGTGTCTCAGGGATCGCTGCGCAGTTTACCGATATCAACGGCCGCTCTACGCGACGGCTGTGGTGATGCAGGCTGCGCGCTACCAGTTCCTTACCGGTGCCGGTTTCTCCCTGCACCAGCACAGTGGCATCGGTGGGGGCAATCTTCCGCAGGTGATCGAACAGTGTCACCATTTCGCCGCAGCTGCCGATGAAGCCTTCCACCGCGCGCTCGGACTCGGTGGAGCTGGCTTCCGTGCTCACGCCATGTCGTTCGCGTTCCCGCTCACGCTCGATGAGAATGCGACCGACAGCGGTGATCATGTCGTCGTGGTCAAAGGGCTTGGCAATGTAATCCACCGCGCCCATGCGCATGGAATCGACTGCGGAGCGCAGGCTGGCGTAGCTGGTCATGATCAGCACCGGCACGGCGCCGGCGCGCTTGATGAGGTCGGTACCGGGGCGCCCGGCAGGCGCAGGTCGCTGATGATCAGGTCGAAATCGGCGAGTTTGTACTTGCTCTCGGCTTCGCTGACCGAGGCGGCTTCACTGATGCGGTAGTCGTTGCGCTCCAGCAGGCGGCGCAGCGCCGAGCGGATGACAGATTCATCTTCGACGATCAGGATTTCTGCTTGTGCCACGTTTCGTACCCCGGTGTTACCGCCACTGTGTACAGAGGACACAAAATACCCGCTCGCAGCGGGATTTGCCACCCGGAGGCCCTGGCTGTTTCGGCACCGTGACAGCCGAATCGGTGAGATATAGCGGCTAGTCCGGGTACTCTGACCCGTAGCTGGCGCTGGACAGGGATACCCGGAAGCGGGTGCCGCGACCGCCTGCCACCGGGCTGGCAAGGTTGATACGCCCGCCGAGGGTTTCGAGGATGCTGTAGACCAGCGCCAGGCCGAGGCCGGTGCCGTCGCCCGGTTCCTTGGTGGTAAAAAACGGCTCGAAGATCTGGCCCTGGATGTCCTCGGGGATGCCGGTGCCGGCATCGGTAACATCGATGTGCAGCAGGGTATCGTCGCGGTGCGCGTCCACTTCGATAAGACCGTTGCGTTCGCTGGCATCGCGGGCGTTACCCAGCAGGTTCACGAACACCTGCAGCAGGCGCTGGCTTTCTGCCAGCACCAGCTGTTCGCGGTCGCAGCGGTTCTCAAAGCGCACGGACTTTGCCGCCCGGTCTAGCTGCAGCAGGTGAATAGCTTCGTCCACACAGTCCGCCAGGTTGATGGCCTGCAGGGTGGCGGGATCGACGTTGTTGCGCCCGGCGTGGGAGAAATTCACCAGGGTCTCGACGATGCGGGTCACCCGGTTGGTCTGCTTGAGAATCTCGCTAGCGGCCTCCGGGATCGCCTCGATATCGTCTTCGACCTCCAGGTTCTGGGCCAGGCAGGCGATACCCGTGATCGGGTTGCCAATCTCATGGGCCACACCCGCCGCCAGTCGGCCAATCGATGCCAGTCGCTCGTTGTGCATCAATTCCTGTTCGAGAATCTCGTAGTCGGTCAGGTCCTCGACCACGATGACCTGGTCTTCAGAGATTCCCGATGACGATTCCACCGCGGCCTTGTGCAGGCTGATCCAGCGGCCGCGGCTGCTGGACTCGGGCAGGTGCAGTTTGTGCTCTGCGGTCTTCTGCGAGGCCGCAAACTCCGAGAGCAGGCGGTACCACTCTTCCGGCAGTGAGCTCAGGTAGGAGCCGATTACGTCATCGCTGGCGACACCGGTGGTCTCTCCCATGGCGCGGTTCCACATCAGGATCTCGCCGTCTTTGCCCAGTGACAGCACGCCGATGGGCAGGTCGCGCAGGGTTTCGCGATGATAGCGTCGCAGGTTGTCGAGGTCGGCGGCGAGGCCGGTGAAGCTCTGGTACTCGCTGTCCAGGCGGCGCTCGATCAGGCTGATATCCTCACTGGCCTGGGGTGCGTCCAACTGCCAGGGAATGCAGCGCTGCATGATGTCATACGCCACCGTGGGGCCGAGCAGGCCCGACAGGTTGGCCTCGATGCGGTCCCGCAGCTGGCGCAGCGCATAGGGCCTGGACTCCCCCGTTTCCAGTCGCAGGTCCTTAAGCGCGCGGTCAACTTCTGCGTTGGCTGCGTTGACGCCAAGCGCGCCTGCCAGTTGCTCGCGGAACTGTCCCGGGTTGTTGAGGCCCAGGGAGCGACGCATAGGTCGCACCAGGTCGTCCATGGAGCAGATCTCGGCGCTGGCGGCTTCCTCTGCCGTTATCGGTGTGAGCACGGTGGCCAGCACGAACAGGCAAATGTTGAGCCCCAGTGAGCCGATGGCCGCCACGGTCCAGTGTGTGTCGTCACCACCGAACCAGCCGGACAGCAGGCCATGCAAAGCCGGCGCGCTGCCCGACACCAGTGGCAGGACCAGCAGCAGGTACCAGGCGATAAAACCGGCCACCAGGCCCGCTGCCAGCCCGAACTTGTTGGCCCGCGGCCAGTAAATGGTCGCCAGCAGGCCGGGCAGGAACTGCAGGGTGCCGATAAACGCGGCAATGCCCAGGTCGACCAGCTGGTCGCTGCCCAGGGTGGCGCGCGAGAACAGGAAGCCGGCGAGAATGATGGCGCCGGTGAGCACCGCCCGGACCCAGTTCAACTGTGTATAGATATCCTGTGCCGTCTCCAGGCCCGACTGACCCCGCACCTGCAGTGGCAACACCAGATGCTTGAGGCACATGTTGGCCAGCGCCAGGGTACTGACGATGATGACGGCGCTGGCGGCAGACATACCGGCCAGGTAGGCGGTGATGGCAAAACCGCTGGAGCCTGTGTCCAGGCCAATCGCCAGGGCGGCGTAGACCGAGGGCAGGTCGCTGCCGAGTTCAATGCCCGCCCAGGTAATCGGCAGGATCGGCAGGCTTAATAACAGCAGGTAGCTGGAGAGCCCCCAGCTCGCCGTGCGCAGGCGCGGTCCGTCCGGTGCTTCCGAGAAGGCCATATGGAACATGTGCGGCATGGTGACGGCGCCGGCGAAAAAGATCAGCAGCAGGGCGTGGGCCGAGTCGCGGCGCAGCGGCGCATCGAGCATGGTGACCATCGCCTCATGCTCGACCAGCCACTGGTTGAGCCCGCCAAAGCCGTCAAACACGGCATAGATCGCATACAACCCGAGCGCCAGCATGCCCAACAGCTTCACCAGCGACTCGAATGCAATGGCGGCCACCAGCCCCTCGTGGCGCTCCTCCGGCTTGAGCCGGCGGGTACCGAAGAACACCGTGAAGGCGGCGATCAGTGCGCAGAACACGACGGCCAGGCTGTCGTGTAGCGAGGGCTCATGCCGCAGGTTGCCGCGGTCGCCGCTCATCAGGTGAATGCCGTCTGAGACCACCTGTACCTGCAGTGCCAGCAATGGCAGCACCGCGGCGAGCATGGCCAGGGTGACGGCGGCGCCGACCCAGGGGCTGCGGAAGCGGAAGGTCAGCAGGTCGGCGAGGGAACTGAGCTGGTAGATGCGACAGATGCGCATTACCGGGAACATCAACAGCGGTGACAGCAGCAGCATCAAGCTGATGCCGGCGTAGTAGAGCAGGAAGCTGTAGCCGTACTGGTAGGCCAGCTGGCTGGCCCCGTAGATGGCCAGGCCGCCGGCGATAACGCCCAGCGACAATACGTAAATGGCCGGGTGGTCCAGCAGTTTCGCCGGCAGCTTGCCGCGGTCTGCCAGGCTGCCCACCAGGAACAGCAGGGCCAGGTACAGCAGCATACCTGCCAGCAGTTCGCCGACGCTAAAGGTCATCGCCGTAGCTGTTGCGCTGGTTCCACCAGGCCATGGCGATGATGACCAGCCAGATCAGGTAGGGCCGGTACCACGCCGTGCCGCCACTGGTGACCCACTCCAGCGCAGTGGGTACGAACACCACGGCGATCGCCAGCAACAGGAGCAGGGTACGGTTGATATACACGGCAGCGATAGTATCAGTAGAGGCTGCTCTCCGGTATGCCCGCCCGCCCGGGCACGGCGGCGGTATCCCAGTGGTCGACTGCAAACGCCAGCAAGGTCCCGGTGTCCTTCACCTCGGCCGGCGGCGCCGGCTGGTTCAGGAAGCGCAGCGCCAGCCGCAGGTTGGCCACGGCCTCGCCCGGGTCCAGCGCCGGCGCGTGGGTCTGCTTGCTGAGCTTCTGGCCCAGTTCGTTCTCGATCACGGGAATGTGGGCATAGTGGGGCCTCGGCAAACCCAGCTGTTGCTGCAGGTAGGCCTGGCGCGGGGTAGAGTCGTACAGGTCGCTGCCGCGCAGCACCCGGTTAACGCCCTGGAAAGCATCGTCGACCACGACGGCGAGCTGATAGGCGTAAAGCCCGTCGCGCCGGCGGATGATGAAATCCCCGACCTCGGCGCCAACGTCCTGCAGCAGCGCAGGCTGTATCTCGTCCTCGATGGTGATACGGCTGTCGCCGTCCACTCGCACGCGAATCGCCGAGTCGGCGTCCGGCCCGAGGCCGCGCTCCCGGCAGCGACCGCGGTAGACCCCGCCTTCGGCCTTGAGTTGGGCACGGGAACAGTCGCAGCGAAAGGCCTGGCCGCTGGCCAGCAGCTCGTCGACCACCGCGGCGTAGGCGGCGTGGCGCTGACTCTGCCACAGCACCTCGCCATCCCAGTGAAGGCCATGTTGTTCGAGTGCTTGGAGAATCTCCTCGGCGGCGCCGGGCTGCTCTCGCGGTGGGTCGAGGTCTTCCATGCGCATCAGCCAACGACCCTGGTGCCGGCGGGCATCGAGGTAGCTGGCGACAGCGCAGATCAGTGAGCCCAGGTGGAGTGGGCCGGTGGGGGAGGGCGCGAAGCGCCCTACGTAGCTGTCGGCTGACTCAGCCGTGTTCCTGCTTTTCCTTGATTTCGTCGAGCGTCTTGCAATCGATACAGAGATCGGCGGTGGGGCGCGCCTCGAGGCGCTTGATGCCAATCTCCACGCCGCAGGCGTCGCAGAAGCCGTAGTCGTCGGCGTCGATGCGATCGATCGTGCCGTCGATCTTCTTGATCAGCTTGCGCTCGCGGTCGCGGGTGCGCAGCTCCAGGCTGAATTCCTCTTCCTGGGTGGCGCGGTCCGCGGGATCGGGGAAATTGGCCGCCTCGTCCTTCATGTGAGTCACGGTGCGGTCGACTTCCTCCATCAGCTCCGCCTTCCAGTTGAGCAGGATGCTCTTGAAGTGGGCGCGCTGACGCTCATTCATGTATTCCTCACCGCGCTTGGGCTTGTAAGGAACAAAGTTCTTGAATTCGGATGACGCTGCAGATTTGCTTGATCTTCTGGGCATGTTGACTTCCCATCGATGTTGTTTGGTTGAGGAACCGGAGGGCCGGTCCCAACTGGCCGGTTCTTCGAGGGCGGAGAAACTACCAGATTCCGACTGCCTGTGCCAATAAAAATTCCCGTTGCCGGCCTTTCATACCTACAGCCTGCTCCCTGCGACTGGTGGGGGCATTTTCTTGCTGCCGGGCGGTTCCGTGGCACAATCGCGCCATGACATTTGATTCACTCATAGCGGGCACTCTCCTGCGCCGCTACAAACGCTTCCTGGCCGATGTAGAACTCGCAGACGGCACCCAGCTCACGGTCCATTGCCCCAATACCGGTGCCATGACAGGTTGCGCCGAGCCGGGCAGCCCGGTGTGGTTGTCGGTGAGCGATTCTAAGACCCGCAAGTATCCCCACACCTGGGAGTTGGTGGATACCGCGCAGGGCATGGCCTGTATCCACTCGGCGCGGGCCAACCGGGTGGTGGAGGAAGCCATCGCTGCCGATACCATCGACAGCCTGGCGGGCTTTCGCGAGTTGCGCCGTGAGGTGAAGTACGGCGAGGGCAGTCGCGCCGACCTGCAGCTCGACGATCCCGATCGTGGTCGCGTAACGCTCGAGGTCAAGTCGGTGACCCTGTGCCGGGACGACGGCATCGGCGTTTTTCCGGACGCAGTCAGCGAGCGCGCCCGCAAGCACCTCGCTGAACTGACCGCCCTGGCCCGCACCGGTGAGCGCGCGGTGATCTTTTTCTGCGTTTTCCATGCCGGCATCGAGCAGGTACGGCCAGCCTGGGATATCGACCCCCGTTACGGCGAGGCACTGCTGGAAGCCCTGGACGCCGGCGTCGAGGCCATGGCCTGGGCTGCCGAGATTGCCCCGACCGGCATCGCCCTGGTGCGCGAGCTACCGGTGGAGACCGGTCGGTGACAGCGCTGACAGCCGAGCAGCTGACCGGCCGCGATGAGGCCCATATCATCTGGCGCGACGGCATCGGCCTGCAACCCGCCTGCTGGGATGCCCTGGATGCCTTGTCCACCCGGGCCGCCGAGGCCGGCTTCGATCTGAAGGTGGCCAGCGGCTTCCGCAGTTTTGAACGCCAGCGGGAAATCTGGAATCGCAAGGCCAGCGGTGAGCGACCGGTGCACGATGACGCCGGCCAGCCGCTCGACCTTGAGTCCCTGGATGCTGCCGGCAAGCTGGCGGCGATCCTGCGCTTTTCTGCGCTGCCCGGAGCATCGAGGCACCACTGGGGTACCGACCTGGATGTATTCGATGCCGCCAGCATGCCGGAAGGCTATCGCCTGCAGCTGATCCCGGAAGAGGTCGCCGACGACGGCATGTTCGGCCCCATGCACCGCTGGCTGGACCAGCAGATCGCGGCCGGTACCGCCGAGGGCTTCTATCGGCCCTACGACCAGGACCGCGGCGGCGTGGCACCGGAACGCTGGCACCTGAGCTTTGCACCGCAGGCTCGGGGCTGTGAATGCCATGTCGATGCGGTTCTTCTGGCGTCGGTGTTGCAACAGACTGAGCTGGCCCTGCGCGATGCGGTGCTCGATCGATTACCCGACCTGGTTCAACGCTATGTGCTGGTGCCCCCGGCGCCGGCCTAGGCGCGCTTGTGCGCGATTGAATTTGTTGGGTAGACTCACCGCTCCCTGAAACATAACTAAACAACCGGGAGTTCTATGACCTTCAACCTGATTCTGCCTCCGGTCCTCGGCGTGGCAGGCCTCGTAATTGCGTTCTTCATTTACCACGTCATGTCCCGCCACAACCATGGCGAGGACAAGGTGAAGAGTATTGCCGACCAGATCCACGAAGGCGCCATGGTGTTCATGCATCGTGAGTACAAGATGCTGGCCATGTTTGCCGCAGTGCTGGCGGTGGGGCTGTTTGTGTCGCTGGGCACCGATACCACCATCGCTTTCGTGGCCGGCGCTCTCTCGTCCGCTACCGCGGGCTACCTGGGCATGTACGCGGCCACCAAGGCCAACGTGCGCACCGCCGTGGCAGCCAACGAGCACGGCGCCCCGCAGGCGCTGAACATCGCTTTCTTTGGCGGTTCAATCATGGGCCTTTGTGTGGCTTCACTTGGCCTGATCGGCCTTGGCGGACTGTACTACTACTTTGGCGGCGATCCTGAGACGGCGCACGCGATCCACGGCTTTGGTATGGGCGGTTCAGTAGTAGCGCTGTTCTCTTGTGTCGGCGGCGGCATTTACACCAAGAGCGCCGACGTTGGTGCCGACCTGGTGGGCAAGGTTGAAGCCGGAATTCCGGAAGACGACCCCCGCAACCCGGGCGTGATTGCCGACAACGTGGGCGATAACGTAGGCGACATCGCGGGCATGGGCTCTGATATTTTCGAGTCCTACTGTGGCTCCATGATCGCCTGTATCGCCATAGCCTCGACCATGGCGATTGCCGCAGACGTACAGGGCGCCATGATGGCCCTGCCGTTGGCGCTGGCCAGCATTGGCCTGGTGTCTTCAGTGATCGGTATCCTTATCGTTCGCGCGCGCTCCAGCGCCGCCCCGGAAGCGGCCCTGCGCAGCGGCACGCTGTCTGCGCCGGTGATTTTCGTTGTCATGGCCTGGTTTCTGGTGGAGTCCATGGGGCTGGACAGTGACATCTGGTGGGCGGTGGTGTGCGGTGCCGTTGGCGGCGTCGCCATCGGCCTGATCACCGAGTACTACACCGGCGGCGGCCCGGTCCGGAAAATCGCCAAGTCCGGCGAAACCGGCCCGGCCACGGTGATGATTACCGGCCTGGCGGTGGGCATGGAATCGGTGGTGGCACCGATCCTGTTCCTGGCGGCTATCATCTTTGTGTCCACCGGCCTTGCCGGCCTCTACGGCGTCGGCATCGCCGCAGTCGGCATGCTGGCCACGGTGGGCATCACCATGGCGATCGACGCCTACGGCCCGGTCGCCGACAATGCCGGCGGTATCGCCGAGATGGCCGGCATGGGCGAAGACATCCGCAAGATCACCGACGGCCTCGACGAAGTGGGTAACACCACCGCGGCTATCGGCAAGGGCTTTGCGATCGGTGCTGCGGCGCTGGCGGCCCT
>JAAUYJ010034312.1_pt1 | contig 11230 bp, 20 predicted proteins | sample 7278031 | NCBI WGS metagenome assembly JAAUYJ01 (sample SAMN14350222, study PRJNA611818) | marine sediment metagenome | isolation source: surface marine sediment (1.8m) | place: French Polynesia: Moorea | collected 2018-08 | reverse complement strand
GTATCCACCTCACATAGATAGGGCGAATATAGCCCCCTGTCCGGCCACCCGCAAGGGTTAACAAAGGTCGGATCACAGGAAGCTCACCGGGTTGATCACCGGATTCCCATGAAGACCTAAGGATGCGGGCTCTGAGAAAAAGCAACCCGCAGGCGCCCTGAAGGCTGATCGCGCGGCCCAAGGGCGTCTCCGCTGGAACGCAGGACACTTCTCCCGGCGCTGGGGTACAGGCCAACCGCCCCAGGGAACGGCGCTGGCGCGATTGCTCAGGACCCCTCAATCGGCTCCATACAAGCACATAGGAAGCTCCCGCGCTGGGGGCTTCTATGCCATGTTTCCTAATCTCACCACCAAGCATTCAATTTTAGGAGGTTGTCATGGACTTCATTGTCATCAATTTGAACGACTGGGATCGGGAGTGCTTGCTCTGTGGCACCTGGGGGCGGCATCGGCATTGTGTGCCCTACTACGAAGAGCCGCGCCCGGATTTGGAGATCGGTCAAATCATCCCTGGTGGCCAGCCCGATGACGTGGTTTGCGGCATGTCGTGCTGCAAGGAATGCCATGATACAATTTATGAACTACATCATGAATCTCAGCGGGTTGCGGGGAATTAACAATGCCTTGGGAAACATGGGGTGACGCCTTCAACGCAAACCTGCGCAAGGGCTATGATCACGGCTATGCGGCTTGGCGGGCTGACCAATGGGAGAAGCGACAGATGAAAAAGCAGGCAATGGACTATAAGACCGTTTGGAACGAAGCGATTGAAACGGCCGCGCAATTGCACGAATCGGTCAATCCGGCTTCGGATGACGAACGGCAGGCTGGCGCGCCCGGCGCTGGATCTATGGGCGCCGTGATTGAGTACAGGGACAAGATTCGGGAGTTGAAGCAATAAAATGCGGTTGAGGGGTTGACGGAGGGGTACGAAGTACATATATTTAGATCATGAACGGAGCCCTTAGGGCAGCAAAACAAACCTTTCCTTTCTCTCAGCCTTAGGAGGGCTTCATGTTCAAGATCTTCGTCAAGACCGCAGAAGGCCGCACGTTTGAGGCCTTCACCTGGACCCGCGATGCGGCGTCTGGCATTGCCCGCGCCAAGCGCGAGGCCCCGCTCTTCGGTCACAAGGTCGTCGAGGCCTGGGCGGAGGCAGTCTGATGGCTGCCTCCCCTCCCTTCTTGTTCTGGAAAACGCTTGTTCCAGGTCGAGACAAGCGCTTCAACGTCAAAGGCACAGAGCTTTCGGGGGCGATCCTTCCGAACCCGCGCTTTGCGGTCTATGAGGTGCGCTCCCTTGAGTCCGATGGAATGCCTAGCGTGTTCTTTCGGGTTCGGGACGCCGAGACTGTGACTGATGCGGAAATCAGAGATGGCATCCGGCCGCGCGTTTGCAGGGAGGCGACAACCTTGGAGGCGGCGCTTGATGGCTTGGAATGGGATAACTGTCATGAATGGTAAAGACTTCAAAAAATGGCGGCTAAAAAAAGGGATTTCTAGAAAAGAAGCGGCGCATTTATTTAAAATCTCGCAAGAAACTATAAAGTCTTGGGAAATTGGCAGACGTCAAATAGCAATCCCTTACGTGCTTTTGCTTGCCTGTCGGTATGTTGATTTGACCTGGAAAAGATAGCCATGACCGAAAAATTCCCCATGCACAGCGACTTCCCCATGGACGAAGCCTACAGCGGCAAGGCCCGCGAGCGCGGTTTCGACCGGGAGCACGGCTTGCAGCTCTTTGAAGAATGGCGCGGCTATTGGACCGACTTCGGCAAGGAACATCCTGGCGATCAGCGTAGCCAGAAAACGGCGCGCGGCTGGCTTGCGTGCTGGGACAACAACTTGAAGCGCAAGGCCAAGAACGGTTGCGTCCAGCGCAAGCCTAGACAGCGATTCCAATTCCGCAACGAGCCCGATGCGCTGCCGCCTGACCTTGACCTAACGCGCCGCTGGGTCGGTGGCCGAGCCTACACTTGGCCAGATGCCCTTGAGATCCGCGCGCGCCGCAACACCCGGACTGGCATATCCGCCGATGAGCAACAGGTTTTGAGAGAATGGGGGTTAAAATGACAGACACAAATCTCACCCAACGCAACAATGCCGATTGGCTGGACAGCACGGCGGATCTGGTGCGGCAGGCCCGCAGGATCGCCGATGAGGCCGAATGGGCCGGGCATCCTAGCGCCGACCGCAAACGCCGCGAGGCCGACGCCATCGAGGCCCGCTATGGTGCTGGCGAAACCTTCACACCTAAGTTCTAGGAATATCTACTTGATGGGCAAAGCGGATTTCTGTGGTAGGGTGATATGACGCGGTTGCGGTGCCCTCTGTCGCGAGCCTCCACGCTCGTTTGACGGTGCTGGGTTGGGAAATCCCGACCGGCGGCCAAGCCGAAGACAGAGGGCGCCGGAGCCGTGGCGGTTGAATGGATTGCCGAGGGGAATCCCTGTCTGTGGCCGCTTTGGGACTTTGTCCATGCAGGCGCGGAGGAAACTGCCAGACTGTGCTAACTGGCTCACGGCTCCAAAAACAAAAGAGAGGGAACAGGCATGACAAGGACACTGACAGTCATCACGGGGCTTCTCATGCTGGCCATGAGCGGCACTCCGGCGCAGGCTGGCGCCAACTGCGATCTTGAGACAGTGAGGGCAAATGGCAGCCTTGGGGGCAACAGCTTCAACGTCCCGGCCGACACGCGCAGTCTCACCGGCCCACAGGCCGATTTCGTTCGCCTCCAGTCCCGGGAATGCCAGGACTTGGACGAGGGTTTCAACCGAGCTGCCGCGCTCGGCGCTATCGTCGAGTTCCACCCCATCGGCACGCTTCCTGAATCCGGCGGCCTCTGGCACGCAAACGTCACCCTCGCCAACGGCGACGCCAACACCTCGGCCTTTGCCGGCGGCCTCAACCTGATGTACGTGTCAAAGCAGGCGAGCGGGCCTTTCGAGACCATCAACCTCGGCGCTTCGGCAGGGTCCAGCTTTGATGGGCAGGATCAGATTTACGCGCTAACCCTCGGAATCAACTGGAAATAGAGGAAATCATGGAAGATCGCAAACCGGCCACGCTCTCAAGCATTGAGTCTTGCTTGGTAGAAAATGCCAGAAATCTCAATGCCATGCACAGCAGGCTTCAAGAGCTTGTTGATCGGCTCTATGGATCTACCCCGTCTTTGGCTGGGCAAGCCGATGGACCTCGGGCAGATGGGGCGATGGATCGTTTGCGTGATGTCGGTGACTTGCAGGCACGACAGATCAAGGACATTTTCCCGTTGATCAGCAAGCTTGAAAACGTTCTGGAGGTCGTGCCTACGACTGATCATTTGGAAAACCAAACCGGCCTAGTTGCTGGTGGCGGCGCCACATTAGGCGGCGAAGTCCCATTCCGTGGCTGATGCGTTAACCTTGGGGGGTACGTATCAGCAGGCCCGCCGGGAGCCTGGAATCCCGGCAACCCGCTTTTTCGGTGGGGTCTGTGTAGGGCGTAACCGAGATGGCCATAGCTTGCGACATGCCGATTCGGCATCACAGATCCCTCCGAAGCAGCGGCAGCGTAGAAGGACATGCAGAAATAATCGCGAGGGCACGGCGATGCGTTTGATCAACGCGGACCCGACGCGTGATAACTGGACGCGGTTAGCACAGCCCTATAGTCGGTATCAAGTCCGGCCCGCTGCTTCACTAACCTGGAGGCTGCCATGCCAGTGACCAAAGGATCTAATGGCAAGTGGCGCATTGGGCGCGGCAAAGCCATATATCCCACCAAAAACGCCGCAGAACGCGCTTACAAAGGCTACAAGGCCACCAAAGGCAGGCGCGGCCGGTGAGGGACAGTGTCGCCAGAATCGGCCGTGTGCGGCTCAAAGGTGGCGCTGACCTGCATATCATTGATGGCGGCAACGCGGACTTGACCAACAGTTTCCTCCAGGCCGCAGAAAAGATCGTAGAGCTGTGCCCCGATATGTCGGGCTATGCCATCGTCACCTGGGATTTCAATGGCGCTGCAACGCGGGGATGGGAGCATGACAAGCGCAGTCCGGTCAGGGAATCTCTCATCCCTTCCTATGTCCGCGACATTCTGCTAAAAGAAGTGACCAAAGTTCAGACACTTGAGGACCTACAGGAGACAGACGAATGACCAAGGCCAATGCCAACATGGGCGACAGCCACCAAAGCTACAAGACCAACATGGCCCAGAGCAAGCGCTCGACCACGACCGCGCCAGGTGCGAAGGCCGGCGGCCCTAGGATCATCAACAAGGGCGCGGGAACGACCAACTCGGGCGCTGTCTGATGGCCAAAAAGCGCGGCCCTAACCTGTCCGTAGGCCGAGGCGAGAAGCTTCCGGCCTCCAAGGGGGCAGGCCTGACTGCAAAGGGCCGCGCTAAATACAACAAGGCGACGGGCAGCAAGCTTAAGGCACCGGCGCCCAATGCCAAGCCGGGAACTAAGGCCGGCAATCGCAAGAAATCCTTCTGCGCTCGCTCCAAGGGCTGGACTGGCGAGCGTGGCAAGGCAGCCCGGAAGCGGTGGAAATGCTGAAGCGCGCCGCAACCCTCTACAGCCGTATCTGCTGGTACATCGTGACGCGGCTATTCCCGCTCACTGCTGAGCAGATCTGGTCACAGGGCTTCGTGAAGGGCGTAGAGCTTGCCGAGGAAGGCGCCGCGTGGGTTTCGGAAGCCGAAGTTTTCATCGCGAAAGACACGCCAAAAGGCAAATCCTTCGGCTACTGGAGCGGCAACGCATGATCTCCGACAACCTCCACACCATCAACCTTCCGGACGAAGCTGGCGAAGCCCTCGGCCACATGATCACGCCCTTTGGTCTGATCGCCGCGACCATCAACGGCATCTGGCTCCGGGCCAATGGCGAGTGGCGTCAGATCCAGGTTGAATTCCTGGATGAGGAGGACTTGCGGGCTCAGATCGAGGACCGGATCCCGATGCCGTGCAGGAAGCCGTGGCTAACGGAGACGGAGCGCGGCCCGTGATCCCCATAGCGCTTTCCGGACTCTTCCTCGGCATGGCGATTGGTATGGTGATCTATGTCTAGGACGTGTAGGACGTGCCGGTACTGGACGAAAGGCAGCGTGCACTATGAGTGCCGCAGAAATCCGCCAGCCCAACTCAACAGCAGTGGCATTGTAGGATCGTGGCCCGCAACCAACGGTGATGATTGGTGCGGAGAGCACAAGCCACACAAAGAGCCAGACCAGAAGGCGCTGGACAAGATGCTGAGCAAAATACCGGCCGGCTCATGGCCTGGCGCGGGCGCTTGGAATACCAAATGACTCACAAAGCCACAGCGTGGTTAACGGTTGCGGTCGTCGTGATGATCTCGCTTGCCTTCCTGGTCTCCTGCGCGCCTCAGCTCAGCCGCCAAGCCCCTGTGCCACCCGTCTGGGGCGAGCGCCCGGGCCAAATCCCCGCCCCTCACAACAGCCCAGAATTCACCGAGCGTTTACTCTTCGGCCCATATGATGTACAGCCGGACAATGGGTTTGAGATCCGGAGGCGGTGATGGCTAAGCGCACTCCCCCTCGCACAGCATGGAAGAAAGGCCAGAGCGGCAATCCAGAAGGCTCGCGCGGCCGCAAGATCATGGCCGATGCTCTTGGCTTGGCGCTTACTCGCAAGGCCGATGAAGCCGCCGCAAAGGTGTGTGCTGGCATTGACGTTGATCCCAGCGATATCAGGTATATACACGTAATCGCAGGGCAGCTCGTCAAGAAAGCTGCTGAAGGAGACATCGCGGCAGTCAAAGAGATCTTCGATCGCATCGACGGCAAGGTTCCTCAAGCGCATGACATCAAGTCAGAACATACCGTTACCCACGAGTCCGAAAGCCTATCCCGATTTGCTGGCTGGCTTACAGAAGCTTCCGCCAAAGCGGCAAATGGCCATGACGAGGACGTGGGCGCAGAACGATCTCTACTTTCTGATCAGGTACCTCCTGGCACGCCCAGACATTGAGCGGCCGTGGCTTTTTGAGCGGTGCAGGGAGGTTCAAGCGTCTCCCAATGGCCATCTGGACCTCTGGGCACGCGAGCACTACAAATCCACGATCATCACGTTCGGCCTCACGATCCAGGACATCCTCAACGATCCTGAGATCACTGTAGGCATCTTCAGCCACACCCGGCCCATCGCCAAAGGCTTCCTGCGCCAGATCAAGCGCGAGCTGGAGAGCAACCAGATCCTCAAGGATCTCTTCCCCGATATCTTCTGGGATGACCCGCAGAAGCAGGCGCCGAAATGGTCCGAGGATGACGGGATCATCGTCAAGCGCAAGGGAAACCCCAAGGAATCCACCGTGGAGGCTTGGGGCGTCGTCGATGGCCAGCCCACTGCCAAGCACTTCGGTCTACGCGTCTACGATGACCTGGTCACAATTGAGAGCGTGAGCGGGCCTGAGATGATCGAAAAGACTACGGAACGGTGGGCTCTGAGCCTCAACCTCGGCAGTGACGGCGGTTGGGAGCGCTATGCCGGCACGCGTTATGCTTTCAGCGACACTTACAAGCACATGGTGGATCGTGGAGTCGTCGATGTTAGGGTTTTCCCTGCGACGGATACCGGAGAACTTGAGGGAAAACCCGTACTTCTGAGCCGCAGCAGACTGGAGGAGAAGCGCCGGGCCATGGGGCCTTACGTCTTCTCGTGCCAGATGCTGCTAAACCCGGTGGCCGACAACGCCCAAGGTTTCAGGGAGGACTGGCTGCGGTACTACGAGGATGAGAACGACGGCGAGGGAATGAACGTCTACATCCTCGTAGACGCGGCCAGCGAGAAGAAGAAGGGCTCGGACTATACGGCCATGATGGTCATCGGCCTCGGCCAGGACGACAATCTCTACTGGCTCGACGGCATCCGTGACCGGCTGAACCTCACGGAGCGCGCCGCCAAGCTAATGGAACTGCATCGCCGCTGGAAACCCACCGCCGTGGGCTATGAGCGCTACGGCATGATGGCCGATATCGAGTACATCCGCACGGTGCAGAACGAGAAGAACTACCGCTTTGACATCACCGAGCTCGGCGGATCGATGCCGAAGAACGACCGGATCCGCCGCTTGGTGCCGATCTTCGAGGAAGGCCGCTTCTACATCCCGCGGATGATGCTGCGGACCAACTACGAGGGTAAGACTATCGACCTCGTTAACGCTTTCTTGCATGAGGAATATTTACCCTTCCCCGTAGGCCACCATGACGATATGTTGGATGCCATGGCACGGATTGAGGACGAGAAGCTAGGCAAGGATTGGCCGATGCCCGAGGAATCGCATCGGTACAGCGACTATTCTGGGCAGCGCGGAGGATGGGCAGCGGGATGAGTGAGTTTGGCGATTGGCTTCGGGCCATGGATGAGCAAACGCAGGCCATGTCTGATCCTAATCATCTGGTTAGGCGCAAGCTATCGGTCTTGGAAAAAAACTTGGCCAAAGTCGGTCGCACGATTGATGATGGCGAGCCGATCCAAGTGGGCATGTTCCGCGAGGATTGGGAGCCTGGGGTGCCGCCCAAACCGTTCAGCGTATCAGGATCATGAGCACAAGCACCACAGGCCGCCGTCTCCTGGACGCCCTAGAGCAGCGTGTTTGCACCCTTGAGGGCAAGGGAAGCAATCCGATGGCTGATCTGTCCAAGCGTATGGAAGCCTTAGAGGCGGAATACAAGGCGCTGAAGGCGCAGGTTGAGCGATTGAGGCGCAGGCGGGATGACGACGACTGATGGCTGAATCCGACGCCCAGGCCGCTACGACCACGACGCCAGGAGACGAGGATTTCCTGGTCGAGGCTCGCGAGCTGTACAAGACCGACGAAGAAGCCGTCCGCACTAACTTCCGCAATATGGCCGACGATATCCGCTTCTTCGCCGAAGACCAGTGGCTGAACGAGGACCGGGTAGCGCGTGAGGCGCAGAATCGCCCTGTAGTGACCGAAGATCACCTAGCCCCGGCCGTCCGCCAGATCACCAACGACATGCGGATGAACAAGCCCTCTGTGAAGGCGCGTCCGGTTGACAGCGCGGCGGATGTCGAAATTGCCCGGATCTACGAGGGCCTGATTCGCAACATTGAACAGCAGTCCTTTGCAGCCTCAGGCAATGCCTACGTCAAGGCAGGCGAGAACGCGACGGTCTGTGGTCAGGGCGCATTTCGGATCATCACTGAGTACTCGACGGATGACAGCTTCGATCAGGACATCCGTATTGTCCCGATCCGCAACCCGCTCTCTGTGATCTGGGATAGCGACGCGGAGAGCCCAACCCGAGACGACGCCAGACGCTGCTGGGTCCTGACCTGGATGAGCCACGAAGCTTTCAAGGCCACGTACCCGGGCAGGGCCGATACCAATTTCGAACAAAACTACAGTAACGAGACGTGGTTTTCGGATTGGAACCGGCGGGACGAGGTCCTGATTGCGGAGTACTTCTACAAGCGGCCCAAGACCAAGACGATGTGGCGCATGGCGCTGGACCAGCGGATCGTCGATGTCACGGACATGGATGATGAGCAGAAGGTCCAGCTTGTCGAGGCGCAGGCCCGCGACTTCGTGGAGGCTGGCGAGCCCTTGCCGGCCGATCCTTACGAAGAGCGCACTATCGATACCTCTGAGGTCTGGCGAGCCGTGATCAATGGCGCCGACGTGCTGGAGGCACCGCGCAAATGGCCCGGCAAGTACATCCCTGTCATTCACGTGACCGGCGAAGAGATTTTTCTCAACGAAAACCGCGTCATGCGGGGTTTGGTGCGCGTTGGGAAAGACTCTCAACGCATGATCAACTACCACAATTCCGCCGCAATCGAGCATGTCAGCCTCGCCCCAAAGCAGCCGTATTTGGTGACCACGGCGCAGATTTCCGGGCTTGAGAACGAGTGGCAGATAGCCAACCGGCAGAATGCGCCGTATCTTCGGTATAAGACCGATTCCAAGGCGCCAGGGCCGCCCGTCCGTGCCCCTGCGCCACAGATCCCGGCAGCATTGCTGACCTTGAAGCAAGAGGCCGTTTCTGGGCTTCACGCAACCACCAACGTCTACCCGTCCTCGACAGGCGCCCAGTCCAACGAGATCAGCGGCGTGGCCATCCAGCGCCGTGACACACAGGGCGACGTGGCCAACTTCCACTTTGTGGATAACCTCAACCACTCCATCAGCTACTGCGGCAAGCAGCTCCTGGACCTGATCCCCAAAATCTACGATGGCCAACGGATCGTGCGGATTCTCGGCGAGGACGATGCTGAGGAGATGATCGAAATCAACATGGTCGATCCCACGACGGGCAAGATCAACAATGACCTGTCGGCGGGCAAGTACGATATTGAGATGGTCCCTGGCCCGAGCTTCAGCACCAAGCGCGCGGAGGCGGCGGACTTCTTCGGCAAGTTCGTTCAGTCGGCATCGCCCGAGGACACGGCCTTGGTCATGGATCTGCTGGTCAAGCACTTGGACCTGCCGGGGGCTGATGAGCTTTACGAGCGTTTCCGCAAGCGTGGGGTGGCGACTGGCCTGATTGAACCCGATCCCGACAAGGGGGACGAACCGCCTGGCGAGCCTGAGCCTTCTGCCGAGCTGTTGCTGGCTCAGGCCGAGATGAAAAAGGCCGACGCGGATCTGATCAACGCCAACACCAAGGCCGCCCAGAATCAGACCTCCGCCATGAAGAACGCCGCCGACGCCCGCAAGAGCTTTGCCGAAAGCGAGGGGCAGCAACTTGAGAACGTGGCGACCCTGGTTGAGATGCTGGTTCAGACCGGAGAGCTTGAGAGGGTCGTGGCGGGCATGGTTAACCAGTTGACAGAACAGACACTTGCGAGCCTTCTGGGCAATATGGTACAACCACAAGGATTTGGTGTGAATACGCCAGAAAATCCCAATGGGGGAGTGTGATTTATGAAGAGGCGGTCGTTTCTTGGAATTTTGGCTTCCGTTCCGGTTGCTGCAAGTCTTGGTATGAGCAAGCGGTCGATGGCGGATTACAAGCGGAATGCTGAGATCAGGCAAGCCCTGGATGAAAAGTATCAAGTTCAGGCGCCTGGGGACCGCCTTTTGCACCCCGATGAAGTGGCGAGGCGCGCACATGCAATCCTTGCCAAGCACCTCGCGTAGGAGCGCGTTAAATGTCCGAAGAGAAGAGCGTCGAGGCTATCCTTGACGAGGCTGCGGAGGCCCGAGCCGAAGAGGCGGGAGTCACCAAAGCCAAGGCCGAAAATGAGGGCGAAGCGGCCAAGCCCGAATCCGGTGGGGATGACGCTGCCGAAAAGCTTGAGACGACTGAGGGTGAAGAGGCCCCGGAATCCGGAGATGAGCCGGAGGAAGGGGAGGAAAAGCCCAAGAAAGAGTCCCGAGCCCAGAAGCGCATCAGGCAATTAACGCGCGAACGAGACCAAGAGCGGCGAGCCCGAGAAGAGCGGGAAGCCGAGCTACGTCTTCTGGTGCGGCAGCGTGAGGCCGAAACCCAGAGTGGGAAGGCCAAGCCAGAGCCGCAGCAGGACGACGACGCGCAGCCAAACCAGGATGACTACGAGGGCGACTACGCGAAGTTCATCGCAGACACGGCCGCTTGGGCTGGCCGGCAGGCTGCCAAGGGCGCTCTGGAGCTGGAGCGCAAGGCGAATGCCGAACACCAAGCGAAGTCTCGACAGCAGCAGCAATTGGCCGCAATGGAAGAGAGGGCCAAGGGCATGTTTGCCGAGGGTGCCAAAGCCTACGATGATTTCGATGAGGTCGCTGGGGCCGACTTCCCCGTCACGGATGCCATGAGCAGTGCCATTCTCGACAGCGAGAAGCCGCACGAGGTCATGTACCATCTGGGTCAAAATCCTGAAGAGGCTGAGCGAATTTCCAAGTTGGGTCCGGTCGCGCAGATCCGAGAAGTGACCAAGCTTGAAGCCAAATTGGCCAAGCCGGTCGCAAAGAAAGCCACAAGCGCTTCCGAGCCCATCAAGCCGGTCGGTGGTAAGGGTTCCTCACGTCAGTTCAACCCGGACGAATGTTCGATGGACGAGTACATGAGGGACTATCACAAGCGGCGGGTTGCCGGGGATCTCTAGGGAGCGCTTGGCCATGAAAGGATTTGAACAGTGGCCAATACCCTCCTTACGCCTACCGCTGTCACGCGGCGGGCGCTGGCGATCCTTCACCAGAAGCTCAACTTCGTTGGCAAGGTAAACCGCCAGTACGACGACTCCTTTGCCGTTTCGGGCGCCAAGATCGGCGATCAGCTCCG
>JAAUYJ010127342.1_pt1 | contig 11233 bp, 13 predicted proteins | sample 7278031 | NCBI WGS metagenome assembly JAAUYJ01 (sample SAMN14350222, study PRJNA611818) | marine sediment metagenome | isolation source: surface marine sediment (1.8m) | place: French Polynesia: Moorea | collected 2018-08 | reverse complement strand
GCGGAGGCAGAGGCGCTCTGCAGAACGGAGTCAACGTCGTACTCCAGCTTTGGGCCGCGACCGCTGGGGCCGTACCAACTGTCCCATCGACCGTGGTACGTAGTACCTGCAAAAAGGAATATCGTAACTCATGGTTTACGAATGTTTTCACGACAAAATCCACCTCGCATGAACTTCCAGTCCCCAACCCTGACGGCTGCGATGCCCCGGGTGTGGTCGATGTTGTGCAGCATGAGATTCCTACATTTGTTTTGGAAAAAAATTTGCTGATGCTTACAAGAATTAAGCGCACTTGACTAGCGTCTTAAAAAAAAGGCGTGCCTCGGAGAAGCGCTCCCGTCCTTGAGCGCCTGCCACATGTCAATCCCGTCCATGTTAGCCGGGAGATCTGAGGAGGCGCTTCCTCCCGCCGCGGAGTACAGCGTGGGCAGCCAGTCCTGGACGTTCATCATCTGGGTGGACACCCGCGGGGACCCCAGCAGCTGCGGGGACCAGACGAAGCCAGCGCCCCGGACGCCGCCTTCCCACAGGGTATTTTTCACCTGGGGGAAGCCAGGGGGCAACAGAACGGAAATTACAAAATAATTCAGTTGCCCAGTGGCTTCCCCGAGCAGAGTGAAATACACCCGACATGGGAAGGTGGTTTTGTAGGGGCACGGCGACGTTATTGAAATAAACTTACACCCCTCAGCGGCCAGTTGGAGGCGTAGTTCTGGTCGAAACCCTCTGCAGGTCCCCCGTTGTCTGTGGTGAAGACGATAATGGAGTCCCTCAGCATCCCAGCCTCCGCCAGCGCCTCCATCACCCTCCCGACGGACTCATCCAGCTTGGACAGCATCCCGGCGAACTTGCGGCGGTTTTCATCAGGGATCCGGGCCTTGAAGGTGTCTACCACCTCGTGCGGGGCCTTAGGAGAGAAACCGACATAAGACTTAAAATGTAACAAACAATACGGAACACTCAAGAGTCAGTTCAAAAATGACCCTAAGGGAAATATTTTTTAAAAAATCGGCAAGAAAATATTGCCAAGAGAAGGCATATGTTTTAGTCGTTTTGCGATTGCGAGTGAGTGCAAACCTGCAGTGGAGAGTATGTGTTTGCCGAGTGCACCGCCTGGTGCGCTAGGTAGAGGAAGAGCGGCCGGTCGGTCTTGCCCCGCTGCCTCCGGGCAATGTTGACATCCTCGTGTCGCCGGATGACATCGGAGGCCTCGTCCGTGAAGAGGTCGGTGGAGTAGGTGCCAAAGTCATCGCGGGAGACGTTCAGGCCGCGACGGAAGTCGTAGCCCCACCCTTGCTGTGAGAGTGAGAAAGAAGACAATTAAATCCATTACACTTCACACGTTTGATTGTAAGTTCGATATGTCACATGCAAGAAAGTATAGTTTAAGCCAAGCACAGAGATATGTGTACGGGATATGTGTACCCGTCCTGCCGCGTTAGAGTGGTCAAAGTAGTCCTTCTTCCCGGTGAGGTACCCGCAGAAGGACTGGAACCCCCTGGCAGTGGGGGTGAAGGATCTCCTGTGGTGGCCGAGGTGCCACTTGCCCACCGCTCGGCTGGTGTACCCAAGGGGACGGAGGTACTGCGGAAGCAGAGGGAAGCGGAGCGGGAGGCCGTGAGGCTGGCTGGCGGCGATCACTCCATGCTGCATGCCTGGAAAACAAAGACAAGACAATATTCCCCAGAGCTATGGCGATAGACTGAAACAAGAAGACCCTTCTGCTAAGCGAAATGGAGACAGATTTTTTCAAGGCAGCGGGGTGCAAAATATTCACTTCCCCAGAATTTTTTCCTTTCCCCCCAGAAGTTGATGTCGAGTCCAATTCTAGATGTACCCTGATGCAAGGCAATGGCGTAAGGCACGACCCGAAAACACATAAGGAATATAACCCTAGCAAGGGGACTACAAGAACACGACCAGGAAGGCCCTCCTCTTTCCACCCACCACTGGCCCGTACAGCTCCTGCGCTGTGTGGTCGTAGTAGTCCCCGTGTCCAGTCCAGAACCCGGTGTGGGAGCGGAACCCCCTCCGGGTGGGGGCGTAGGCGGCGCGGTGGCTGCCCAGGTGCCACTTGCCAACCGTGTGGGAGAAGTACCCCAGGGAGGAGAGGTACTGCGGCATCAGGCGGAAGCGGAGGGGGAGGGCGTAAGGAGCGGCGCCAACCAGGACACCGCTCTGCATCCCTGCATGAATGAGGTTCAGCGCCCAGTGAAAAAGCAGGATAGCTCAAAAGTGGGAGTAAAGAAGTACGCTCAGGAAAACTTCAGGATACGGTACTTTGCCGCCTGCTATTATAATTTCCTAACGTCCTCTGCTGACAGGCTTATAAATTAGATCACATCTTTTACCTGTGTGTATGGGGTGGTATCCGGTCATGAGCGCGCTCCTGCTGGGTGTGCAGATAGGGTCCACGTAGTAGTTGTTAAGGATGACGCCGCTGTAAGCAAGGGCGTCGATGTTGGGGGTGGGGATCTGAGAAGGAAGGAGGGATTTTTTAATAAATGTAGAAAAACACTTGAAAAGGGAATTAAACCTGGTTGGACCCGTGGAAGCCGACATCGTTCCATCCGAGGTCGTCGGCGACGATGACGACGATATGCGGCCTCTTGGTCCCCCGAGTCGGTGATGTGGTGGCGACCGGCGATGGTGAAGGAGGCGACGGGGGAGGAGGTGAATCAGGGGCGGGAGTGGAGGGAGTCGCCGAGAGCGGACAGATTGGGAGGGGGCAAATCAGCACGACTGCGAGTAGGAGGCAGACGGACGCCGATCTCTCTCCCCCTCGGTACTTGTTGGACATCTTCACAGCCCCGTTCAATCAGCCCAATTTCACACTTCCCTATACCGCACTGCCTATTGTCTAGTCTGTTGGTACACGGGCGGGGTCTTCTCGGTTTTCAAAGAGGGATTGTTCACCGTACAGTGCAGGCGTTTCGCTAAATGAGAATGCAGAAATGTTTACTTTTCTTCCTTTCTCGTAGGATTCGTTTGAAACCCTTAATGTACCGTACGTGTAAAACACTGAGACTTATTGAGAGAAAGATGTTCCACGTGATCCAAAAATATTTTGTTCTTTGAAGTTGTTGGCTGTTTGCAGTATTATACCGCAGCAAACTGCCAACTATTACCTATGGATTAAGGTCAGTAGGTAAATCGTCCACACAAAATATGCACTTGTAAGATATGTGCAATAATTGCGGGGTAGGGGGTGGGGAATTGCCGCAAAAAGACGAGGAGATGAGGAGGCAAAGGCGATACTCCAACTTCACTACGTCGCATGAAGCAAACTAAAAAAGAATACTGCCCTCCTCTTCCTCATAATATTTACACTAACTGCACCACACTTCCGCCCTCAAAAACTGGTTTGCTTGCAATAAGTTCACAACTTTTTCAGTTGTTGCCACCGTCGCATCAAATGGATATACGAAGTCGAAAAGAATGCTGGTAAACTTCAGTCGTGAATATTTTTGTTTATTAGTTTCTGCAAGAATTGTTCATGAAAATGGTTTTTAGAACTGAGCATCTCTTGCGTACCACCAAACAGACTTTGCTCCTGGATGCCCCCGTTTCTTGGAATCTTCCTCCCCCCCTTCCTTCGCAGTATCGTTTTCTGAGAGGGATAGCGCGAGAACATAATTGAGCCTCGAAAACGTTAAAAAAGAGAGGAGGGAAGACAGGGGTTTTGGAACGGAGGGCTCCGCCGCTCCTCTCCTAGCTCCCTTTCCTTTCTGTGGTTTTCGATGGCTAAGGCAAACCTGTTTCTGGCGATTCAGGTAATGGTGGTAAAGCTCAGTCACGATATCTCTTTCTTCTCGTCGACACCTCTTTGTGGCTGCCCCCTTTTTAAAGCGTGAGTGGTGCACGTACGGGGAAAGAGACAGGAGGAGTCTTACACAGCACTTCAGAGCCCACTTCTGACATACATAATTTCGCCTACTGTAAAAAAAGTATTGGTACAAAATGAGGCTCTCCTTCGCATCAGCTGCGTTCCTCGTCCTCCTCGCCCCGTTCAAAGGGTCGGAGTCAATGTCCAGCAGGTGCGGAGACACCAGCAAGTGCCTCAAGGTATAATTAAATTAGCCTACTTTGATAAATGGAAAAAATGGGGAAAATAAAGGCCCCCCCTAGGTTTTCGATCACACTCCCGCGTCGCTGCCCAAGTGCTACTGCACCGAGCTGTGCACTGATCGTCTCTCTCGCGTGGCCGCCACCTGCGCCTCCAACCAGCTGCACGCAGACGACTGCGGCGCGTGTCTCAGGTGCGCCAGGGCACTAGGACAGGTAAGGAGGAAAAACGGCCAAAGAAAAACGATATAAGTACCTAAATACGGGACGCACTCCCTTTATCATTCTACGAAGACCTGCGGCGGCTCCCACAACGTGGTTGGCGTGTGCGCCGGCGGGCTGGTGTGCAAGGTGCGTGTGCCGTCAGACTCCCTTGACCGCCGTCGGGCGGAGCAGCAGGCCATCGGCACATGCGTCAGGGAGGACGACGACGAGTGTGCGAGGTCCACCGACAGCGAGGAGACGCTGCAGGCCAAGGGGCTGGTAAGCTGCAGGCCCGGGCTGCTCGGCATTCTGGCGGACGCGCTGTACTGCCCGGAGATATCCTCCTCGGGCAGGGACCAGTGCGGCACCAGGCAGACAGCCACCGCAGCCGCCGCGGCGGGAGGAAGACAAGAGGTTGGGGACGAAGTAGTGCTTACTTTTGGCGAGGATGACCCGCCGCTGAGGATCGTGGCTGACTTGCAAGTTAATAACATTACCGTTCTCCAGGGCGGCAACAAGAGGAAGAAGCGGCCGACGGCGGTGGCAACGGCGGGGTCTGCAGGATCTAGTGGACGACCTCCCTTTGCCGGGGAGAAGCCCACCCTCTTGGAGGTTTTGCTCGGAGCACCAGTTAGAGGAAATAGGAACGGTTGAATAATAAACTAAATGCCGCCTTTTCTTGCTTGTAAGAACGTACAGTACCTACATACGAACCGTTATTCAGAATAGCAATTAAAGAAATACGCCCCCAAAGACTCATTGTAGGCCACAAGCAATCCACTTGTAGAAAAGATCCCGCTATTCAGCTAATTTTCAGACACATCTTTTATTGAGCACATTCATTTCGCAATCGCAACTCCTTTTTTACGGAGTTAAGTTGAGTTTGAGTTTATTACGAGCTCATGTGAGAAAGAATGTTTAAAAGCACAAGTACACATATGTAATAGATCATCATTCAATCTCCATGACAGCAGTTTTAACTTGACTTCAGACTTGCTTCATTCTTGCGACTTTAGTGCCCGATGCTGCGAGATGAAGTGGTCCAAACGCTGCTTTCTTGGCTTTGACACTTTTCCTGGCATCCTTGCATAACCAGCCACCAGCAATCCACTTGAAGAAAAGATCCCGCTATTCAGCTAATTTTCATACACAACTCCTAAGAAATGTCATCCGCCCCAGGCCTGACACCTTGTGTAACTTTGTGCAGTGGTGCCATTCCCTTATATGGGGGATGTGTTTCAGGCATTAGGGAAGTAGGCCCTAACCCCACACGAGACAGTTCGCTGATCCGGGTGTCTAGCCGAATTTGGCTTATTTTTACGTCCAGCCAACCAAGGACCGAGGTGTTGTAAATGTTGGAGTTGCTACCTCTTCTCCATTTTTGGTGACTGCATAGCTCGGGAATCGAACCGGCGATCCCACGCTTTGCAAGCAAGCGCTCTACCGACTGAGCTACGCCGCCACCACATCCACAAGTTTGCAAAAGGAAAAAAAAATTCAAACGGTCTAATGCTAGACGGCCTCGACAAAAAGAACTTTATCGAGACAGACAATAAATTCGTCAAATGTTCCAGAATGTATTCGTTTTATTAATTACTTTAGACGTCTGGCATCTACACCTTTCAACTTTGCTGGCGAACACTAAGCGGGGACTAAGCGAGTTTCTCGTACAGGCAGATCGTCCTTTAGTTGTTGCTGGGCTCCGGCCCGTGCGGCTGGTTGATCTTGGCGAAGGGCTCGACGAAGGCGTGCACGGGAGGGTTCGGCTTGTACACGCTGCTCCAGTCCTTCCTAAGGCCCTGATAAAGGGAAAGAAGCAAAGAAATTATGTGAATGCGTGAGGTCGAACAGTTTTTTCGTACTTACCTTCTTGTACTCCACCCATCGCTTCTTCTGCTCCATCTGAAAGGCCATCCTACGGAGACTCTGAAGAGAAAAAAATGAACCCAAAAATGAACGCAACGGTGGAAGTAGACTTGGAACTTTTGAACATGGCATATCATCTCTTGAAAACACTGCACATCTAGAGATGCATTCGAACTGAGTTCAAGTTCGAAAGTTCAAGATTTTGTATCGTAAATTGGAAGTTCGAAGAAGTTTGAAGTTCGGAAAAAAGTTCGCGAACTTAATTTTTGACAATTTTTGCCAAAAAAAAGAAAAAAAGGGGTTGCCAAACTTGGAGAGAAAAAAAATCTGACTTTTTCTCCCTTTTTTACTAAGGAAGTTTGATTTTTTTTTGAAAAGTTCGGTTCGGTTCGATGCCGATGTTTGACTCTTGAAGTTCGGTTCGACTCGAGTTTGACTTTTGAAAGTTCGGTTTGGTTCGAGTTCGAAAAAAGGTGGTTCGTTTACATCTCTATGCACATCTCACAAGTTCCCAAACTCTTCGGTCTACAAAAAGCATTTTTTTCTACTCACCCTAACGTTCATCTTGCTGCACTCGATGTAGTCGTCGTAGAAGTCCGAGCACACGATCCTTCCCTGCCTCAGCCCGTAGTACTCGATGCACTCCAGGGCCGTCTTCTCCAGCGGCTGACACTTGGTCTGCGGGTTCACCTGCCAGGGCGCCGCCAGGTCAGTCAGCGGGTTCCACAGCACGGGGGTCACGTGGCTGAAAAAAAGGACACTTCGAGTTCGCATCAACACTAAATATTAAATAATCGAACCGTCCTCACTCTAGTTGGAAAAAGTCCTGCAGGAAGCTCCTGTTCGGGTAGTATGTCTTGTCGTAGTGCAGCTGCGGGAACCTCTGGTCCACGTAGGGCTTGTAGGGGTCGGTCTCTACGGCGACGTTGTCGCCCTCGCGCGGCTGAAGCACCTCGCGGATGGAGGGGGTGTCAGAAATGGGGGCCTTAGTCACCCCGGCATAGAGGTCCCACACGCTGTAGGTAGGGTCGGTCAGGAAGCTGCAAGAAGACAGAAAAGAATGAAGTGAGCTACGCCCAAGAGTGCGGCGGCGGCGGCGGCGGCGGCGGCGGCGGCGCTTTCACTCACCCGAAGATCTTCTCCAGCGGCCTCAGGTTGGTGTAGAAGGTGTAGGGGTCTAAGGCGTTGCACCCGCCCGAGGACAGCCACTGGTTCATCCCCTCCACGGGGTAGCGGGTGTAGTTGGTCTTGGGTTCGTCGGGCATGGTGGCGACGGAGGAGGGGCCGAGGCCCAACCAAGAAAGGCCGACAAATACGAGGTCACGACCTCGGGGGCCGTAAACGGGGGGCAAGTCGTCACGTCAATGGCTCAATGCAAAAGTGAAGTGTCTTACTTACTCTCCGTGTTTTTCCCGTCTTCCTTCTTCCCCTTTGGCAGACGGGCAGGAGTAAGGCAGGGAAGGAATCTCGGCAGCAACAAAATGGCCAAAGACCAAAGAAAAGCAGGAAAAAAGCCACAAAACTCGACAATATTTTCCCCTTTAAAGGCGAGAGTTTTTTCCTCTGGTCACATCGGAAAACTTTGGAGGAAAACGTAAACAAAGACGCCGAAAGCAAGCGAAGGAAGTTCAGGAAAGGGACTCCGGGACAGAGCAGAGGCGAACCGGAGGGAACCCCGAGCCCGGAGAGGCACCCCCGCCGCGGATACAGATTTCCCGTGGGTCTGAGCGTCCTTCCGAGTGTCTCGATCCACCGCCACCATGAGTCGCGAGGGCGCGCTCTGGATCGGAGGGGTAAGCAGGGATAAATTAGGGGTCGGGCACATTGGTGACGTGGGCAAAAGTGGAGAGCAGCCAGTGGCCCTTAAAAAAGGAGGGGGGAGCCTCTTGTCCTCCCTCGGGAGCAAAGGGTTTTCCCGTCCAGGCGAGGAATTTCTTTGACATGCTGTTATGTCCATCTTTATTGCAAGACATCTCTTTTCCTGGTATTTCACTCGGAGCTCACTCCTCCTCACTCTTCAGTTTTCATGTCTTAATTGTTTCCATACCTGCCCTTTTCCGTCCCTAGCTGGAGCCCTACATGGACGAGGAGTTCCTCAAGCTGGCCCTGCAGCTCATGGGAGAGGAGGTCATCTCGATCAAGGTACAGTCCAGATGTTTAATTATTGTTGGATAGCTTCTTACTCTGTTCTTTGTTCCTCGCTCAGGTGATCAAGAACAAGTTCACGGGCGAGCCTGCGTCTTACGGTTTCATCAACTTCGACAATGACCCCGCCGCCCTCATGGCCATGCACAAGCTCAACGGGAAGATCATCCCAAACAGCCAGCCGGTGAGAAACAAAGCTCAAAAAAATACAGAAACACCTTTTCATTACAAAAAACCTTGGTTCTTCTGTACATATTTGACAAAGGGACGTTTCCTCTCAGGTTCCTCTTAGGTGACATTGCCGTGTCAGAAAAGAAGGGCCAATAACAAATAGGCCAAAATAACGAGAACTAGACGTACGTAGGAGGACGTTTAAAAAGTTATCGCTGTAAGTGTGTGGTGGCATTGATTGACCTCGAGTGAGCGCGCGAAAAAAAATAAGGGTTTTTTGGGTAGGTAACTTGGACCGTTGGTAGCAAACGACCATAAAAGAGAAAAGAATATCAAAGAATCGGAGCCTAAGAAGAGTGCGACCGGCGCTGTGAGCTGACGAGGAAACCAAGCAAGTTCCTTTCTTAAAAGAAAGAGAGAAAAAGATGGGTAACGTTCAACAGTACTTGCAGCAGGTGCAAACACACTTTTAATTACATAGAACTTATACAGTCAGTAGCGATATTCCTATAATCGTTGCTCTTCTCGGCAGCCCTCACGGTTCAAGCTGAACCACCAGAGCAACCGTCTGATGCCCGGCGAGAAGGACTTCAGCATCTGGGTGGGCGACCTCACTCCGGACGTAGACGACCTCGCGCTCTTCAAGTTCTTCTCCGCTCGCTTCCAGACCGTCAAGTCGGCAAAAGGTGAGAGAGAAAAGTCCTCCCCCGTCAAAAAATACGTTTTCAAAAATACACTTCAAGACAGAATGAACTAGCAACAACGATTGTTGAACCATCAGGCCGGCGGCAGAGGCGGAGTCGGCGGCTGGCGCGCTCGCTCCGAACAGAGCAAGCCGCGCCACCACCGACCCCCGGCCCAAAGTCGGATTTCAGGGCACCCGTCATCACCGCCCGAACGCCGCAGTCTTCGTCTTTCCAGTTTCTTATCCGCGTTCCTCGTTCCTCCTCCTGCGCGCTAAGGGGGAAAGGTTTGAAACATTCCTTTAGGCTTCCCTTACCAAAAACAACGGATGAAGACTCCAGGAGATATTAACTCGAGACTTTGAATCCCCCTTTCGCCCCAAAACCCGCTCCGGCGCCACAGATGATCAACCTCTGCGAAGCCGCAAGCCACAGCACCAACCACGGGCCGGGCGTCGTCTCCTCACGAGGGGGCAGGGGCGGGCAATCCCCGCCCCTTACCCTGTGTCTGCACTGTGAAAAGAAAATGTTGTCGAACACGGTAGTAACGTCGACTTACCGAAAGAGAATATTTAACCGTAATCTGAGCTTGCCTTACAGGACCTTTTTTTCGTCATGCCTGCTGAGTGCAATTGAGCAAATTGAAATTGCAAAAAATCTTATTTTGAGATGCAGAAAAGAGGCAGAGGAGAGGCAGGAGGGGAATAGGAGCAATGGCTCCTCTTTGATGAGCAGCAATCAAAATGCCCACTAAGCATCCAATGCCTCGTTGAAACCTTGTCAGAAACCCTGAGCAAAAGCAAATGACAGGCATGATGAAGATTTATATCTAGGGTTGGGAACAGTTGACGGGTATCCATTGGATGACCGTAAAATGCCTCCAAATGTTTGAAACAAGCAGTTGTTAGACGAGCATTCCAGAAAATTGACACAAAGGATGTCTGGTAAAATCTCACCATATTTCATTGACTTCAAAAAGTTGCCGGAATTTCAGCTTTTTGGAAGGGCCATGTCTTTCAAAAGCACTTTCGTTCAATTAGACTTCCGATCCACCGTGATGTCTCGTTCAACTTGTAGCTAGCAAACTAACGTATCCTTGAGCCATGTTAGGCGAATTTGCCTGACAATGCTGCTTCCCTCTCTACGGTCAGCTCACTAAGCTTATCTTTTACGAATTTGTTGGCTTGCTACTGGCGTCACATTGCAAGACAAGATGGGCCGTGATATGCGTCTTGGTATCTCTGAGACTTTGCTGGCAAATTTTTTTTTAAAAAAACATAGTTCAAGTAAAGATGAAACAAAACAGTGAGATTTCACCAGAGATCTTCCCCTTTTGAAAATGGACATGCTCTAAAATTTGGAAAGCATGTTATAGCTATTAAGATGGTCAATTTTCTGTTTTCGCCCAAGCCAACCAATTTATCCCAAAAACTGACGGGTCAACTAATAGGTTGATCGCCCGCCAAATTCCCAATCCTAAATATACCATTACCTAAACCGTTAACTGCTTTCCCCCTCCCGAGGCTAACTTTTCCCGTCTCCCCTTTCTATTGCAGTGGTCCTCGACGCCGCCGGGTACAGCAAGGGCTATGGCTTCATCCGCTTCGGCAACGAGCAGGAGCAGCAGACGGCGCTCATATCCATGCAGGGCATCGGGGGACTCGGCAGCAAAGGCATCAAGGTGAGAGAAATCACTGGACTATTGCATAAATCTCCCTGTTCTTGATTTTTTGTCTTGGCAACTGCCTGTTTGACACATATAAATTAGGAAACTATGCAATAATTTGGACTTTAAAATTGGAATTTGGTAACTACTAGGGGGATGGCGGCGTAGCTCAGTCGGTAGAGCGCTTGCCTGCCAAGCGTGGGATCGCGGTTCGACCCCGGGCTAGGTTGCCAACTTCATCCTTCACATTGAGGGACTGGCACCACCGCGAAAAGTTACGCAAGGTGTCAGGCCTGGAAGGGTGCCCCAAAAACATTTTTAAGAGTTGCGAAATGAAAGTGCTCAAGAAAAGATGTTTCTGAAAATTAGCTGATTAGCGGGATCCTTTCTACAAGTGGATTGCTGGTGGCCCAAGACCTCTGGTTACCCAAAG
>JAAUYJ010052176.1_pt1 | contig 11233 bp, 8 predicted proteins | sample 7278031 | NCBI WGS metagenome assembly JAAUYJ01 (sample SAMN14350222, study PRJNA611818) | marine sediment metagenome | isolation source: surface marine sediment (1.8m) | place: French Polynesia: Moorea | collected 2018-08 | reverse complement strand
GATTTTCTCTGCTATTTTTCTAAGGGTGTATAAATTTTCACGAGGGAGTAACCAGGAGTTTCTCCCTTCACATTTTGCCATTTCCCTTCTCCATTTATTCCTGAATTTTCTAACCGTTTCATTTACTCTAATTAAGTCATCAGACATTTGGATTTTCCATCATACTTTTAATCACAGTACCTCTGGCTCCGACTTAGATTTTCTCTCCTATTTTTCTGAGGATGGAGAAATTTTCACGAGGGAGTAAGCAGGAATTTCTCCCTTCACATTTTGCCATCTCCCTTCTGCATTTACTCACCGAAAAATTTGGGTAGTTACACCGACTCTTTTAAGAGGATAAAAAAAAGAATATTCAGTATTTAAAGCCTCCTTATTCCAAGAGGTACTGATAACTGATAACTGATAACTGAAATGACCCATTAATTTTATTCACCTAAATCATTTTCCATCTTTCTTTTCCATAACATTTTTAATAGAATTAGCAATATACTTATCTAATATTGTGTTTCCCAAAAAATTATAATGGCAGCAAGCATCTCGATAAACTATTTCTTTTTCCTGATCGAAAATATTCACACTATTAAAAACATTAACCCTAGCTTCTTTTAAGCTATTAATTTTAGAAAGTAATACTGGATAACCTTTTCTAACTCCTATAGCATAAGGACTCTCTTCAATAATAAAAACTTTTTCTTCTGGGCTATAGACTCTTTCAGTCGCATAATATTGATTTGGCTGAATAAAATGAAAATATAATATATTTCTCTCAGCTAGAATTTGACTCATTGTTAGTGATGACTCATACCAATTTTCAGCTATTTTATCAAAAGCAACTTTATCCTCTAATACTTCTGACATTTTCTTCAAAGATACTAGACTATTACTACCATCAATTTTGCTAGAATTTCTGGCAATTTGTTCATCATATTCGATAATCTCTGTTTGATATTTGTCTAATAATTCTTTAACTTGCAAACTTCTCCAACCATGACACAATGCTAATTTACAACTTTCTAATTTATTAATAGCAGTTGATAAATTATTTTTCAGTTCGCTAATTTCAACAATTGCTGCCATTACAGACAAATCATCACTAGCTAACTGTGTTAAAGGTAGGATATGTTGTATGCTTGGCAAAGATAACTCTATTCTTTCCTGATTATTTTGGTGAGATAGTGCTACTTCATTAAAGCCATCTATATTAATGACTAAATCAAATTCTTGCCCAATAGAAATAAAATAGTTAAGCATTAACAACTGTTGTGGTTGTTTATAACCTCCACTGGCAAAACATAAAATAATAATTTCTTTGTCTTTTAATTGGGGAATTTGTTTTAAATATTGAATAAATCCTTGATTACCTCTGGCTTCACTGAAATGGGAATTTACCACAAAATTATTAGCAACTGATCCGCCAAATACACCTATGACAAACTGATTTTGATTGCTTTTAATAAAAGGATAATCATACTTAGATACAAGACCGTAATTATTAACCCTTACTCCTGATTCTTCTTCGGTAAAACTTCCTGGTTTTAGTACATAGCCAAAAAAAGGATGTAGCCGCTCTAAAATTGATTCATTATTTATATCTGTATTTAGTCTAGTTCCTGTTTTTTCCAACTCTTCCCGAACTTGAGAAATAGTATTTTTTCTAGTATAAAATAGTTGATTTTCCTGATAATAATAAAATCCTAATGAAACAGCCTCTAAACCAATAAATGCTAAAATTAAGTTGATACTAACTAAACTCAATCCTGTTTTTATTCCCTGAATCAATTTCAAATTTTTCATCGCATTGCCGAATTTTTGTTTACCTAATTGACTACTGATTTTTTGAGCGCCAATATAAAAAATAATAACCTTGTAGGGACGTTGTATGCAACCTCCCTACTTTGTGGTTTACTAATCATAAAAAGTGCTGTATTAAGAAGAGAAAAAATCACTATTTCAAGAAGCAAATTTCCTACATCTAAAGCACCTATTAAAAAAAACATAAATCAATTTAGAAAGTTTTGCTTTTGACTTGATTTACTTAATAATTAAGTGTAGGTTGGGTGGAGGAACTAAACCCAACAATAATAGATATCTCCAATCATAAAAAATTACATCAATTATCCCATAAAAATCATCAATTATTTACCGGAAAATTGTAGGTATATGTCTCCCCTTTTAAGGGGATAGAAAAAAGAGCATACTCCTTATGTCAAGCCTCCTTATTGCAGAGGTACTGATAACTCTTAACGCAGTTACGACCGAGGAGGCTAACTGATAAGTGAAATGACCCTGACTCTGTAGGAAAATTCCATGGAATCTCCTTACCAAAAAAAAAGGTCTAAATCCTCCCCTTTTAAGAGGGTAAAAAAAGAGAATATTCCTTATGTCAAGCCTCTGGGTTTCATACGAAATGCTCCGCAAACAGCCAGAGGTGCTGATAACTGATAACTGATAACTGATAACTGAAATGACCTACTCCCTCTGTTTTGGAGATATATAATCAGGGGTATGTTAGGTTTCACTTCGTTTTATCCAACCTATTTTTAACTTTTGACTTTTAACTTTTGACTTGAAAGTTTTGTTAGGTTTCACTTCGTTCTACCCAACCTACTTTTAACATTTAACTTTTAACTTTTGACTTTATAGTAGTAAATCTCTCGCACAAATAATTTGCCATTATTTCCCCTACAAATTTATGACCTGCGATATTCCAATGACCTCCACAGGGAATTGCATTATCAAAACCATGCAAACATTTACCTGTTTTTTTAGCCTCATTCCAAATAGGTCCTGCTAAAGTATAAACTGGTATATTTTCCTCCTTCCCAAAATTTTTTAGTCTAATATCTGTATAGAATAAATTTGGTACATTCAAAGATTTTCTAAATCCATCACGCTTCTCAATATCTGGTAAAACCTGATGAGAATCACTAGCTGTTACTACCATAAAATCTCTACCTTTTTCGTGGATTTCATCTCTCATTAATTTAATCAAACCTTCAGTCACTTTCCAGGTTTCTTCCCAATCTGAATTTGCTTCCGGTTCTTTGTAAAAAGCCATATTAATTTCAGTATAATCTTTTTCATACTGACGGCGTTTCCCATCAATATCTACCTTTCTAATTAACTGTAAAATTCGAGAATTTTTCACTAACAAAAATGGTAATAAATCTACTAGAGAAAAATCATAACGATCTCTCTCCCAAAATTTCAAATCCCGGAATGACATATCTGCCACAAGTTGACCATCTTGATAAACAAAATAAGGTCGTAAATGATCGTGTTCCAAAGTACGAGAATTATTACGAAGGTCGTTAGCAGCAAAAAAAACTAACATGATTAAATCTGGAGAATAATCCCAAACATGATGCCTTAAAGTCATTAATTGTTGTGCTGTTCCATAACCCTGTATGCCAAAATTCATTACCTCAACTTTGCGGTCTTTTAGGACCGGACATTGCTGTAAATTTTGCTCTATTATTGCACCATAAGTATCTTCTAATTTGACATGAATTGCTTCTGTAAAAGAATCCCCTAATAAAGCAATTCTCAATCCATTTTCTGGTTTAGTTTTACTTCTTTCATAATCACGAAATCCTCCACTATTCATTTTTATTTCCGAAGGTATTCCTTCTCCAGTCCAAAATGATTTACCATTAGGATTTCCTGCCCAACCTCGGTAAGGATCTTGGAAAGTATAGGGAGAATTTTCATCTACTTCCGCATCTATTCTTGGCGGTGGGGGATGCTCAATTCCTGCAATTCTTAGACCTATTTCACCTACTGCGATAGCAAATATTAATGTACTGAATGTTAATCCTAAATTGATGGCTAAATTTTTCAGTTTTTTCATTCTATAAAGATTTGTTTGGCAAGAGATTATTTTTAATATTGGGAACTCAGTTTGTTTTTAAACCAGATTATATATAGTAGCCGAAAGTTGAAACAATTCTGGGAATTTTCTGATTTTGTATCGTAGGGGTTTGGTCTCCAAACCCTGCAAACCAAAGGGAAAAAACGAACCCCTCCCCACTACGGAATATCCTAATCCTACTACCGCGTCTAGACTAAAATTGTGGGTTAGAAAAACCTAACCCCCTAACCCCCTTCCCTCCTAGGGAAGGGGGAGTTTTTCTCCCCTCTCGGAGCAGGAGAGGGGTTGGGGGAGAGGTCTTCATTGACTCGCTCTTTACCCACATTTTCAAGCTACGTGCTACTACTACCATAATGTTTTAAATTTTTATCGTAGGGATTTCAGTATCCAAACCAAACCGAAAATGGGATATAGGTTGTCAGATTTTATGGTAAATGTTTAACTTCAGCTTTTGCCTAAGTTAGGAGTTTATATAGAATCCGGTTAAATACTTATCGTATCGCTCACTTGAGTCAGTCCTCAGTCCTCAGTCCTGAGTCCTCAGGAGAAAGAAAAGATTTACGACTTAGTCCTCAGTCCTCAGGAGAAAGAAAAGATTATAGAGCATGAATTTTTCAATTCGTCCATATAGAACATCTGTATCAAGAGAAAGTAATTTTGCGATTACTGTATAACCGAATTTTATATTAGTCTCTCAACCCAAACAAAAATGGGATTTGGTTTCCCAACCCCCTACAAATTCTCAACTTCAGCTTTTGCCTAAGTTAGGAATTTAGTCTCTCAACCCAAACAAAAATGGGGTTTGGTTTCCCAACCCCCTACAAATTCTCAACTTCAGCTTTTAACTTATTTCTCCCCACACTTCCCACACCTCCCACACTTCCCACACCTCCCCACACCTCCCCAAACTTCTCCCTCTTCCCTAAACTGTTAAACCATCGGTACTTGGAGGAAGTGCCCAGAAACCAACAAACTCGTCTCGATAGTTGAGGGTGTCAAGCACTAACTGCCTATTAAATGGGTCAGAGGTATAAAAGTGAGTAATATTCAAAGGATTTGCTTGTTCGGCATCCAAATTGGCCAGTCGGTAAACAGGTATTGCATTAGCAGGTGCATCCGCTGGTCTTTGTTCTGTTGTACCTACTGGTCTATAAGCATTAAATGCTACACCTGTATTTCTGAATTGTGGGAGGACGTTTTCTATTCCACTTTCAAATGATAAAAAATCACTCCCTGTAGCGGTATTACGGTAGCGAAAGACTGGATCGCCGTCATTGACTGGAACATCGAATTCGTTACCTTCGCGCCGGAAAAAGTCGGGTTGACCTGTTAAGTCATCTATTTCAAACTGATTAGCTGTAAATATATGTGATAGTGATGTAAAGTTCCAGAAACGCAATACATCTTGGGAACTACCACTAAAATCTCCATCTCCAGAATTATCATCTCCGGGATTATCATTTCCAGGAGGATTACCAGTAAGTTGATCGATAGTCAATGTATACTCTGTAGCAGCTTGTCCTCCATCAGGAATATTTGCACTGGTATTAGCAGGTGTCACCCTAACCAAATAATTTCCTGTAGTAAGATTTTGAGTGATTGACCCACCACTTCCTAATCCCACTGGTGCTGAGTCTATCTGATTTCCTGGTACTCCGTTTTGAGCTTCAAACAGCTCTAATTCAGCATTGTCATTGGCAACGTCGAGTGTAACTCTAACTTCACCATTGCTAGGTACTCGAAACTCAAACCAGTCAAGCCCATCGCTACGGCCAACAAAACCATTAACTGATGGGTTATCAGATACATTACCAAGAAAAGGTGGAGAAAATGGAAAATCGTTACTCGCATCTTCTGAGCTAACTTCCAACAAATATAGTCCACTACCACTAAAAGCGAAAACTTCAGCCTCATATTCAGTATTTGGTTGCACTTGTGTGTAAAAAATACTATCTGGAACTTGTCCATCCAAGGCTGAAATGATTGGCAAACCAGGTGAGATTCCTCTCAACTCTAAATCAGGGTCAAGGCTAGTATTAATACCAGGAGCAGGGTTAATTGGAAATACTGTTACCTCCAAAGGTTGACTAGGATCTATCTCTGATGATTGTATTGGTATGGATACCCTGTCGTTTGGGTTGAAGAGACTACCGCTTCGTGAAAAACCACTCATTGTTTTTACCTCTTAATTTCCAAAATTCAAAGCTTGTGCCACTATTGTGAGGAAATTAGGTTGTGGAGAAGTATATAGCTATATCTCAACTAAAACTTCATCAATATGCTGCACTTGTCCAAGATAACCGTTATGCCAAAATTTCTAACCAGCTTATTTAACTAAATTCAACTAACTTCAATTAACTTAATTAACTTCAATAACATTTAAAACTACTGGTCTGTCAAACCTATTTTTATAGAAACCATTTGGTATCTCCGCCAAGGTGAGGGTTTTGGCCAAAGGAGTCAGTCCTCAGTCCTCAGAGGATTGAGAAATAAAATAGGGGAAAAAAGTAGAAAAATGCCCCCACACTCCTCACACTCCTCACACTCCCCACACTCCCCACACTACCCCACAATCTCCTGCTTCACTTAAACAAAACTATCCGTACTTGCAGGAAGTGCCCAAAAACCAACAAACTCGTCTCGATAGTTGAGCGTATCAAGCACTAACTGCCTATTATTTGGATCGGAAGTATAAAAGTGAGTAATATTCAAAGGATCTGCTTGTTCAGCATCCAAATTGGTCAGTCGGTAAACAGGTATAGCATTAGCAGGTGCATCCGCTGGTCTTTGTTCTGTTGTACCTACTGGTCTATAAGCATTAAATGCTACCCCTGTATTGATGAATTGTGGGAGGGAGTCTTCTATTCCTACCTCAAATGACAAAAAATCACTACCTGTAGCGGTATTAAGGTAGCGAAAGACTGGATCGCCGTCATTGACTGGAACATCAAATTCATTACCTTCCCCTCGGAAAAGGGTAGGTTGACCTGTTAAGTCATCTATTTCAAACTGATTAGCTGTAAAAATGTGTGATTGTGATGTAAAGTCCCAGAAGCGCAATACATCTTGAGAACTACCCCCAGGATTACCACCACCAACTTGCTGGACAGCTAATGTATAGTCTGTAGAGGATTGTCCTCCATCAGGAATACTCACACTATTATTAGTAGGTGTTACTCTGACCAAATAATTTCCTGTAGTAAGATTTTGAGTGATTAATCCGTTATTTATTACTTCTGCTTGTGCTGAGTTGATTAGATTTAAAGCTTCATCATATAGCTCTAATTGAGCATTGTCCTGGATAGCATCTAGTGTAACTGTAACTTGAGTATTGCTCGATACTTGAAAGTTAAACCAATCATCTGGATCGCTAGTACCAACAAAACCATTAACTGATGGGTTATCAAACACATTACCAATAGAAACCGCAGTATTAGAAAAGTCATTACTGCTATCTTCTGAACTAACTTCTAATAAATAAAACCCTGTAGTCCCATTAATGCTGTTCACTACAGTTGTATAGTTTATATTTGATACTAATGGCTCGTAAACAATTTGTTCAGCTTCTCCTAAACTACCAAAATCGCTAAAAAGTGGTAAGTCTGGTGCATTTCCATCCAATATTAATTCCGCATCTAAATTAATACTTTCACCAGGACTAGAGCTAATTGGAAATACTGTCACTCTTAAAGGTTGATTGGATTCAATTTCTGATGATGGTATTACTATTTCTTCTGCTTCACCGGGGGTTAAGATGTCACCAACTATCCTAAAACCACTCATTGTTTTTGCCTCATTAATATACTGTACTTCATTAATATTATAACCCCTATATAAAATTGATAACTAACTTAACTGACTTAACTAACTTCACTAAATTAATTAACTTCACTAACTATTTAAAACTACATCTAAAAATGATATAGCATTTCCCAAGAAGCGTGAGGTACGCGCATTAGTTGATTTTAGGGAACAGGTATGAAGGGAACAGGTATGGAGGGAATAAAGTATAAATTCAAGATAGGTGTACCTCATTAGTCTAAGAAAAGCTATAATATATTTATAAATTGAAGGAAGTAATAATTACTCTTAAGCTTATATAGCAATCCTCCGCATATTCGTGTCAAAAATCTTACTGCTTTTGAGGGAACACTTGACTGGGAACAAGCAACAGGTGGAAGTTTCAGTTTTTTTATTTACTTTTTGATTACCTGCGACCTATTTAGGATTGCTATATATAGTGTTTTAACCTAACTTATGATTACAATCAGGAAGAAAAATAAAAGTAAAGTACTAGGTACTAAATTGAACCTTTTCTTCTAACTTATTCCTTCTTCCTGACTTTAATTGTTTCAACAAATTGGAAAAATGGTAGCTCTCTATCAAAAATAGAGTTGAAAATTTCCTGAGAAATTGAACCTTTTCTTCTAACTTCTTCCTTCCTCCTTCCTTGAATTATTTCAACAAAATTGAAAATTAGTAGCTCTCTATCAAAAATAGAGTTGAAAATTCTCTTTTAAATTGAAGATATTCCTCCTTCTTCCTTCCTCCTTCCTCCTTCTTCATTCTACTCACAAAGACTCCGGTTCTTGACCAGAAACAACAGGTGCAGTAGTATTCAAATTTAACTCTGGATGCTCAGATTCTACCTGTTGACAATTCCACTCATTTTTAAACAACAAAACAGGTCGCCCCCAACTATCTTTCACCGCCACAGTATTAAATAACCTACCCACTTTTTCCAGTATTTCCCAACCACCATCGACCCAACGTGCCACACTAAAAGGTAACATTTCTAATCTAGTTTCCACTCCATATTCATTTTGCAATCTAAACTGAACAACTTCCATTTGTAACTGCCCAACAGCAGCTAAAATAGGGTCTCTTTTTGTCTCATCTGCTGAGTACATAATTTGCACCGCACCCTCTTCTCTTAATTCATTAACTCCTTTACGAAATTGCTTAAATTTAGAAGGATTAGGATTCCTTAAATAAGCAAATATTTCTGGTGAGAAACAGGGGATACCTTCGTACTCTAATTTTTTGCCATTATAGATAGTATCTCCTATGGCAAATACTCCCGGATTATTTAAACCAATTATGTCACCAGGATAAGCATTATCAATAGATTCTCTGTCTTGAGCAAATAACTTTTGCGGACGAGATAATCGTACTGTTTTACCTGTTCTAGCATGACTAACTGTCATATCTTTTTCAAATTTTCCCGTGCAAACTCTAATAAATGCCACCCTATCTCGATGTTTTGGGTCCATATTAGCTTGCAATTTAAACACAAATCCAGTGAAATTTTCATAAGTAGGAGAAATTTCCCCAACTGTACTTTTATGAGTACCTGGTTTCAGAGCATATTCTAAGAAAGCATCTAAGAATAACTGCACCCCAAAATTAGTCATAGCACTACCAAAAAATACAGGAGTCATTTCTCCATTATGTATCTCTTCTAAATCTAATTCGGAACCTAATTCATCTAGCAATTCTATATCTTCTTTGAGTTGATAATAAAGGTCTTGCTCTAATAGTTCTTCTATCTGAGGATCTCCTAAATTTACTACTGTATTTGTTGCTGCTTTTCTGCCATGAATACTCCTCTCAAATAGGTGAATTTGTTTTTTTCTTCGATCAAATACTCCTTTAAAGCGATCGCCCATACCAATCGGCCAATTTACAGCATAAGTTTTTAAGCCTAATTCCTGTTCAATTTCATCCAATAGTTCTAAAGGTTCTCTCCCTGGTCTATCCATTTTATTAATAAAGGTAAAAATGGGTAGTTTTCGCATTTTACAAACTTCAAATAATTTGCGAGTTTGAGGTTCTAAACCTTTAGCTCCATCCTCTAACATTACAGCATTATCTGCTGCTGCTAAAGTTCGATATGTATCCTCACTAAAATCTTGGTGTCCAGGAGTATCTAGGAGATTTATTTGACAGTCTTGATAATCAAATTGGAGAACTGTAGAAGTGATAGAAATACCTCTTTGTTGTTCCATTTCCATCCAGTCTGAAGTTGCATGACGTTGCGCTCTTTTAGCTTTTACTGCACCAGCTTCTTGAATAGCACCTCCGTACAATAATAGTTTTTCTGTTAGGGTAGTTTTACCAGCATCAGGGTGAGAAATAATTGCAAAGTTACGTCGTTTATCTACTGCTGTTTGCAATTCTGTTTCAATTTCAATGGACATAAGTTAACTTAAGTTCTAGAATTTCTAACAATTCATCATATTATACATTTATCTATAGCGTTTTTATCTTGGATATGAAAACTGAGTTCTATTAGACATTTCTATAAAAGAGGGAAGATTGAACTGGGAAGAGGGAATAAGGAGGACTAATTGATAATTCATGGATAATAATTGATTTTTTTTAATTTTTTGCACCAGTATAATCATCCAAAATAAAATTCACTATTCCACAGAAATTACTAATATTTTTGCCGAATAATTAATAATTATTCAATTTAAAATTTTCCCCTTTCAAGGAAAAAAAAATTCTTTCTTGGTCAATCGTCTAGCTCAAAGAGAGAGTTCATTAATTGATAATTTATAATGGATAATTACCTCTGGTTAAAGCCGTTACAGAATTGAAGATACCGAAATTCAAGAGCACTTTTCTCTTGGTCGATTGGATATGGCGCACTTCAAAGCGGCTCTGTCAAGAGCGGGAAACCTCGCCATCCCATCCTGACGGAATGCTCCGCAAACGACCGCTTTTTTTCCTATTGAAGGGGAGGCTTCAAGGCGCGAATTATTTAATTATTAATAATTCGGTAATAATTAATAATTAACAATTAATTGTTAATGGCTGAACATCCTCTTTATTCTGATTTAATTTATATAAAAACCGTAAGCATTCAGCTATTAGAATTCAGCTTTCAGCTTTTCGTATAAGATTAGCTGATGACCTTTTTCGTGTCGGACTTTTAATTCTCCTTGAAGACTAATTCCTCCTGACAAAATAATGAATTAATGGCTGATAGCTGATAGCTGAGTGCTGAATGCTTACCTTTTGACTTCCGTGAAACGGTATTACCAATTGATAATGGATAATTGATAATTAGGGCTGGCTGATTAAATATAAAAGCATTGACAAGAAATAAGGTGCATTTTTAGGTCTGGAAAAAGTACCTGGTTTTCAGCTCTTGATACTGAAAAAGTTAGCATTTATGGCGCATAGTTGGGCAAAAAAATTACTCCCGTAGGGATATTCCATCGAACGTCCCTACCCGCTCCCCTACTCCTTAAAAAAGACTTTTTCAGCAAACCCTAATTATGTAGCAATCAGTTGTGATTTGTGAGAATTTGTAATATTTTATCTTAGGGGTTTGGAGAGCAAACCCTATCTTCG
>JAAUYJ010172128.1_pt1 | contig 11236 bp, 9 predicted proteins | sample 7278031 | NCBI WGS metagenome assembly JAAUYJ01 (sample SAMN14350222, study PRJNA611818) | marine sediment metagenome | isolation source: surface marine sediment (1.8m) | place: French Polynesia: Moorea | collected 2018-08 | reverse complement strand
GTACGTTTTTGAAAATCTAGATCGCCTCAGAATTACTCTTACTAAAACCTTAAATAAACTCAATAATTCAATCGTTAGTTCGATTACTTGTTATCCATTTATTGTCGATGCTTTATGTGCATCAAACATTTAGTGATTTGATATGATTTCCACCTAGCAGAAACCATCGCTGCTTGCACCAATCGGAAAATTCCAATTTTTGGTGTTTGTTTGGGATTACAGGGAATTGTTGAAGCCTACGGAGGTAAGCTAGGAATTCTCAACTATCCTCAGCACGGCAAGACATCTTGTGTTTCTCTTGTTGCAACCAAATCTATCGTTTTCAAGGATATACCACAATCTTTTCAAGTCGGTAGATACCACTCGCTGTATGCTCTACCCGAGAGCGTACCAGCAGAACTAAAAGTGACAGCAATTTCAGATGATGGGGTGATTATGGGTATCGAGCATCAGACACTGCCAATTGCTGCTGTTCAGTTCCATCCAGAATCAATCATGACTATACCTGAAGAAGTTGGTCTAGGGATTATTAAAAATGTAGTCGATGCTTACACTCACACAAAACCATCCTCAGTTTTTGCAGCACTACGATAATACCATTTTGATTTAAGTTTGCTACAGATGACTGACGCGGGGCAACGAATGGGGGACATATCCAATCAGATAACCTCTTGTACCCAATAAGTAAGTGCCTATGCAAAATTAATTACATAGCGACCCGCTACGCGGTTGCCTGTGGCACCGCCAAAATCTCGTAAAATTTGCTCTACATACTTTGTCAAATTTTTCCAATTAGAGTAAGCTTCGGCTTCAATCCATTCATATTTCATAAATCGCCATAAAATCTCGATTAAATGCGCGTTGTGGAGAGTAGGTTGGTAACCAGAATATTTCTAATTTATTTTCTCGCCATTGAGCTATTTTTTCTTTAAAAGCTTTACTACTATGAATCGGAGTTGATCTATAACTATTACTGTTAATTTATCTATTTTTTTGACAAAATTATCAATAAATTTTATAACTATTTCACTGGTTATTTTACATTCAAAAATATAAGATTATAACTCATTATTATTGTTTAATAATCCAAGAACATTTAGTCGTTTACTTTGTTTACTTTCCAACCCTTGTTTATCTCCTTTTTCTTGCCAAGCGTAAGGAACATAGGGAGTCAAACAAAAACCAGTTTCATCCAGATATCTTAAGTCTAGAGTTCCCTGGGCGGATAATTTCTTTAAAACCTCTAATATTTTCTTTTTTCTTTCATACACTTCAGGCGCAGGCTCTCCCCCTACTATCTTTCTCAGTCTTTTCCATTTCATTTTTAAACATTTTAATACTCTTTTTATTGTATCTTTACTGGCTTTAATTCCCCATTCTTTTTTGACTTTCTCTATTACTGGTTTTAAGTTTTTATTATGCTGTTTTTTCCACTGCTTTATTTGCTCTTTTTACTCGTGATTAAAAATTTCTTTTCTTCCTGTTCCTGGTCGATTATATAATCCAATTAAACCTCTATTTAACCAATTATTTTTCCAGTTATATATTGTTTTCCTGCTCACCGAAAAAATCCCGATTAACTGTTCTATTTGATATCCTTCTTCCATTAAAAGAATACAGTGCGCTCTTTGCCGAACTTGATATTTTTTACTATGACGATATATCCGCCATGACAGCTTGATTGTTTCTTGAGGAAGTTTTTGGTTCAATTTTGATTGTTAACTCATTTTTTTTCTCAATTTTTAGTGTATACTTCGCACGGTCATAACTTGCGCTTTTTGACCAAGAGTTCTAATCTATTCAAAAGCCATAAAGAGGAGAAACCCAAAGCTTGAGGAATGATTGCCCTTGAATAAGCGCGAACAAGAGAAACAAATCCTTTATTATGAGCGATTTCATCATCCCCATCCGAGAGTGCAGAAAAAGATGGAAGCCCTCTGGCTTCATTTGCCAAAAATTGCCTCAAAGCGCAAATCTGTCAAAAGCGCGGGAATCTCTGGGAATACCTTACGAAGATATCTACTGTAGAAATACCATCGGTCAAATTTTTAATCATCAATCATCAATTTAAAATTGCCTGAGAGATCCATTTTTAGATTTACAACCGTACTAATTACAGAACTAGAGGAGGAATATAGATAAACTACTTTTGATAATTATTCACTACCATAGATTTCAACAGTACGATCTAAAACTACATGAATTTTGGCAATCTATATTTACCGATTTTTTGATGAAATTAAAAGATGTACCCGATAGCGAATTAATAAGTCTGTTAAGAGCTGATAACTCTCAAGCAATGGATGTATTATATGATCGCTATGCTGGATTAGTTTACAGCGTAGCGAAGAGAATATTACAAAATAATTCCGATGCAGAAGAGTTAACTCAAGATATTTTTATCTCTCTATGGCAAAAAGATAGCTATCAAGCAGGAAGAGGAAGTTTGAAAAGTTTTTTAGGTTTACTAACTCGCCATCGAGCAATCGATAAACTGCGAAAACGTAAAACTGCTCAAAACTTTCTAGAGCGCTGGCAATTATATATTTATGAAAGTTCGTCCGATCTCATGCCTTTAGAATCCGCTCAAGATCGGGAGCAACAAGAGAAATTACAAAAAGCCTTAAGTCTTCTTCCTACGGAGCAAAGAGAAATCTTAATGATGAATTTTTTTGAGGGATTGAGTCGGGTTCAAATTGCTGAAAGGCTCGATCTACCAGTGGGAACGGTAAAAAGTAGGGTGAGATTGGCATTTGTCAAACTCAAGAGACTTTTAATAGAACAGAATCAACAATAATTAACAAGATAAAGATAGCGAAAATGAATACATTCAACGCAGAAGAAATGGAATTACTTGCAGCAGGTTACGTTTTAGATGATTTAGACGAAACAGAAAAGCTACAGGTAGAAGAATTAATCAAAACTTCCCCGGCTATGCGCGAGGAGATTCGTAAATCTATGGCTGTTATGGGAGTTTTAGTAACAGATGCCTCACCAATGTCGCCTCCTGTGGGTTTAAAAAATCAAGTTAGTTTTGCTTTTGAGGAGGAAAAAAAGTCTCTGCTACAAACTTCAAAAAAAAAATTAATTCAGTTAGACAATTGGTTTCAACAACTATTTGATGAGGGTTGGCAAACAGTTTCCGAATTACTAGAAACTCCTAGTATCGCTCCTGCATTTAGAAATTCTGGGGTTGAAGGTGCTAGGTTAATTTCTATTGGCTCTGACAAGACACCAATTATATTAATTGTAAGAGTGAAAGAAACTCAAGACCGCTCGCGCGATATAGCAGTAGAAATTTTACCCCAACTAGAACATAACTATTTACCCAATAACTTACAGTTAATCTTGTTAGATGCTGATGGCGATACGGTAATGGAAGCGACAACCCGTCGAGAAAACAAAAATCTCAAATTCGATTTTTCGGGTACTTGTGGGGAAGCTTTTAGTATTAAATTAGAACTATCTGATGATTTTTTTCAAGAAGACTTTCTTCTTTAAAGCTGGATGAGCAAAGTAGTAGAACTAAAACTAGATGGAAGTTTAGAGCTAGGATTGCAAGTTAACCTAGCGATCTCTCCTGAAGCAAGCACGCGAGAAGTTGAAATGTCTGGTAGTTTACCTCCAGCACCACAATTAAAAGAAACCTATAATTCGTGGCAGTATAACTATCAGAATCTCAATTCTACTAGCCGTATTAGCGCGAAAAAAATCACTTACGACGGCTCAATTCAAAAGAGTAGAGATGAATCGCGTTTTTTAGTCAATCAAATAAAAAAACAGCTAGATGAATGGTTGAATTCGCCTCAATTTCAACCTATTTGGCGTAAACTAATCGAAAAAATTGCTCCTGATGAAACAATTAGAATTTTAATTCGCACCACAGACAAACAATTACGCAAATTACCCTGGCATTTATGGGAATTATTAGACAGATATCCTCATGCTGAAATTGCTTTAGCGACTAATGACTACGAAAAGATTGCAAACAGTCAAAGAACGAGGCTACACGAAAGAGGAATATCTATTTTAGCCATTTTAGGAGATAGCAAGGGTATTAATATTGTAGAAGACAAGCAAATATTAACTGAAACCCTAACCGATGCCGAATTAACTTTTTTATGCGAGCCAAAACCAGAGGAAATTAGCGCGCAATTATGGGATCGTAAATGGGATATTTTATTTTTTGCAGGACACAGCCAAACTGAATTAGAAACAGGTCGTATATATATTAATTCCGAAGATAGTATCAGTTTAGAAGAGCTATCTTATGCTTTAAAAAGGGCTGTAGAACAGGGAGGCTTAAAACTGGCTATTTTTAATTCTTGCGATGGTTTGGGTTTAGCAAGTTTCTTAGAAAAACTTAATTTACCACAGATTATTGTGATGCGCGAACCCGTTCCAGATTTAGTAGCGCAACAGTTTTTAAAATATTTTTTAACTAATTTTGCTAGTGGCAAACATTTTTATTTAGCTGTTAGAGAAGCTAGGGAAAGATTGCAAGAATTAGATATTAAATATCCAGGGGCGAGTTGGCAACCCATTATCGTGCAAAATCCTGGAATGAGTTTGCCAACTTGGAAGAGTTTAGCAGGAATTGAAGAACAAAATAACACTCTAATACCGAATAAACAACCGATAGAAATTCCAGTTTCTAGTAATACTTCGAGGCGAAAATTTCTCAAATACGGTGGTTTAATGTTAGGCGGGATGTCACTAGCAGCGTTTATTGCAACCAGACTAAAATCAACATCAGAACTAGCTAAATTTGATATTGAATTAGTTAAAAATATTCAAGTTGCTTCGGGTGCAGAAATATGGTCTTTAGCAATTGCCCCTAATGGAAAATGGATTGCTAGTGGCAAAAATACAGGTACTATTGAATTTTTTAATCGGCAAAGTGGAGATATTGCCAAAATATTAGATAAGCATCAAAATGTAACTCGCGCATTGATTTTTAATCCCAAAACTAATCAATTAATTTCGGGAGATGGCGATGGTAACATTAAAATTTGGAGTCGAGATAATAATAATTTAGAAATGCAATTACAGGGTCATTCTGGGAGTATTTGGGCATTAGCTATTAGTCCCGATGGCAAGACTTTAATTAGCAGTAGCCAAGATGAAAGCGTCAGAACGTGGAACTTAGAAACTGGCGAAAAAAATGCTATTATTTTCTCTCACGATACAGTAGTTTATGCTGTAGCATTTAGCCCCAATAATCGAGTATTTGCTAGTGCGGGGAAAGATCGAATTATTAAAGTCTGGGATGCTGAGAGTAGGACACTTCTATTATCTCTTTCAGGGCATCAAGACACCATTAGAGCAATCGCAATTAGTCTCGACGGAAAATATTTAGTTAGCGGTAGTTGGGATAAAACTGTTAAAGTTTGGCAATTAAATACAGGGAAATTGATCGCAACTTTTACAGGTCATGAAAATCGCGTTGTAACTATTGCTATAGCTCGCGATTCAGATACTGTCTTTAGTGGCTCTACTGATAATACAATTAAAGTCTGGAGTATTAAGAGTGATCAGTTAATAACAACTCTTTCTCAGCATAATAATTGGGTATTAGCTTTAGCAACTAGCGAGCCAGAAAATCTATTAGTTAGTGGCGGAAAAGATAGCACGATTAAACTTTGGCAATATTAATTACTTGTTTTCCCAAATTCTTAACTTATTATCATCAGCAGCACTCCCACTAATAATAACGCGATCGCTTTTTGCAAAGATAACTGAATTTATTCCCGCATTACTTGCCGATAAAGTACGAATAACCTCACCTTTATTGATATCCCATAACTTAATAGTTTTGTCTTCAGCAGCACTAACTAAAATTGTTCCGTCGGAGCTAAAATTTACAGAATTAATATATTGAGAATGAGCGGATAAAGTATTAATTAAGTTTCCAGTTTCTACATTCCATAATTTGATAGTTTTATCCACACTTCCAGTAGCAATAATTCCCCCCTTATTAAAGGGGGGTGCAGGGGGGATCGGACTAAAAGCAACAGTTCGGATATTATCTTCATGTCCTACGAAAGAATTAATTAATTCTCCGGTTTCTAAATTCCATAACTTGATAGTTTTATCTTTACTAACACTAGCTATTATTTGATCGTTAGGACTAACTGCGATCGCAAATACTCCTCCTTCATGTCCCTTCAAAGTTCTAACTAAGTCTCCAGTTTCTGCATCCCAAATTTTAATATCATTAGCCCAATCACTGTTAACTATTTTTTTTCCATCAGAAGTATAAGTTAAAGACCTTACGGCTTTTTCACTAGCATTAATTGTACGAATATTCTTCCCAGTCTCTACTTGCCATATTTTAATAATTCCCTCTTTACTACTACTAGCTAATCGTTTTCCATCGGGACTAAAACTAACAGATAAAACACCTTTAGTATGTCCCGTCAAAGTTCTATCTAATTTCCCAGTTTTGGCATTCCAAAGCTTAATTGTATTATCTTCACTAGCAGTTGCAATTAAGTTTTGCTGGGGATTTATAGCTACCGACCAAATAGCATCACTATGACCTACAAGAGTCTGAATATCAATATTATTCCAAGCTGGTTTTTCAATACTATTTTTAGCGATCGCATAATTTTTAGCTTGGTTGATTTCAGTTTGAGTCGCGTTATCGAATTTGCCTTGAGAACAAGCAGCTAAATTTGTGAATAAAAATATCGCACTGGTGAATTTAAAAAATGTTTTTAAGTAATTAAGACTCATGGAGGTTGCTACTTAATGAGATAATTTAGTTGAAACTTAATTTGTATATTAGGTCAATATTCTGTAACGAAGAAAGCGATCGCATAATAATTTCTAATCTTATTCTTCTGCCAAAATATTGGGCAAATCTCGACCAGCATGAATGATTCTAATTACAGTTAATAATTCTTCATCTGCGATATAAAATATCAGATATTTTTTAAAATCCGCCTACTCATTATCTTAAGACTGATTTAACTTTTCCATGAGTTCGATACGTTTTTGCGACCACCAGTCATCAGTTATTTCAACGGGTTCGCCATTGTTTAATCCTTCTAATAACAGTTTTTCAATTTGTTTTTTTTCAACTTTTTCTTGGTCGAGACGAATTAAATGACGGATATATTCGCTAGCTGTACTGTAACCACCACTATCGATTTGCCGATCTATAAATTCTCGCATTGATTCGGGGAGAGAGATATTTAGTGTAGTCATGCTTTATGCAAAAAGATTATACTTTTTTGATTTTGACATTTTTTGCCAATATTTGACAATTATCTTATTTGCTTATCCAAATGTGCGATCGCGCCAGAATTATGATTTCTAACCAAAAAACGATCGCCCTACTCATAAAGAATAAAGCGATCGCTTGGAAAATTATTCAGCCTTAAAACTCAAGCTGGATTTCGCTAGGGCTTACAAGCTGGATATCGCGGTTAACATCAAAGTCCTGTAAATTCTGTAAATCAGAGTTATTTTCTAGGGTTGCAAACTGCTCTCCACCGAAGGATAAAGCACCATTTGTTGGGTCAAAGGAGAATTCACTGGGATCGGTTGCACCAAAATTGTCTTTGTTAATTTGAATAGTATCCACTAACACTGTGAAGTCTTCAATTATATCAATGCCAGTGTCGGGAGTGTTGAAGACAAAAGTATCATTTCCAGAACCACCTGTTAGGGTATCAGTTCCATCACCGACGATAACACCCGTTACATTGAAAAGCTCATCGTAGGTGAAACCACCGCCATCGAGGGTATCGTTGCCACTACCACCTTTAAGTAGGTCGTCGCCTCTACCGCCTTGTAAAATATCGAATCCATCATCTTCGTAGGTAAATGCACCATCGGTTAAAGATCGATCTGAGTTAAAGCCACCGTAGAGCTTATCATCCTGACTCGCGCCTTGAATGAAATCATCACCAAACTGACCAACAAATTCAAAGGTTCCAGACAGAGAATTATCTGGTTCGCGACCCAGTTCCCGACCAATAATATGATCTCCTGCAAAAGAACCCAATTGCTCTTCCTGTTCGCCCTGAAGTGGTTCAACACGAATTGGTGTTTGATTAAAAGTGCCAATAATGGAGCCACCCTCTGGTTCACTTACGAAAAGATTAGTGATTTGGTCGAGGAAATCTGTATTGTTTAGACCGTCATAGTTGTCCTCAATAAAGACAAGGTTGGAGTTTTCATCCTCGATTTGTGCTTCGATAAACACACCCTCTTTACTATTGAAGTTTCCTGATTTGATGGCATAACCAACATCGTCAACACTAGCTACTGAAGGTAAGAAAATATTATCTACGCCAATTTGGAAATCTTCTATCACAACTATATCGCGATTGGTTTCGGTAATAGTTAGCCAAGCATCCGTATTGTAATCAGTATTATTAACTGCATCAGTGGCAGCTTGTCGTTGTGCATTAACTTGTTGTAAATCGAAATGATAGTTAGCTAGAGTTTGTGCCTGTGCGATCGCAGCTGTCGCCCCTGCCGTTATGGCATCTCCAATAATGGGAACAATACTAGCACTCGCAGCAGCAGCAGCAGCAGCTTCAAAACCGATGTTGGCTGCTAATCTGGCATTTTCAATATCTTGGTCTGGGAGAGTAATGTCATTGATGAAATTTGCTAGTTTGGTCGTATCGAAATCTAAGCCGAGACCAGCATCCCCTTCAATATCGATAACAAAATTAGTTGCTGCTGCCTGACTACCACCAATAATAGAGGTAGAAGTAATGCCATCTGTACTCACACCAGCAATACCCAAGACTGTGTTTCTAGTATTATCAGCACCCAAGCGCGTGTTGCCACCGAATTCTAACTGAGAAATATTAGTTAGGGTATCTGTTCCTTCATCTCCATCGCTTAGATCGATGTCTGTTACAGTAATACTCCCGTCGTCGTTAATATTGACATCAAACCCTCCAATGTCTCCCTGGTAAGCAGCAAAATCATCACCATCTCCGCCATCAAGGATGTCATTACCCGCGCCCCCTTCGAGACGATTAGCATTGCCATCTCCTCTCAAGGTATCGGCAAAATTGCCACCAGTGATATTTTCAATACTCTCAAGGGTTTTATTATCAGAATCGTTGTTCTTACCCTCAGCAGACCCTAAATTTGCACCATCGAGTTCAACGGTAAATCCTTGTGTTGCACTAGCGAAACTTGCCGTGTCATTACCAGCACCCCCTTCTAGGATGTCATTACCATCTCCTCCTTCTAGGGTATCGTCGTTATCACCGCCATTGAGGATGTCATTACCAGCACCCCCTTCTAGGATGTCATTACCATCTCCTCCTTCTAGGGTATCGTCGTTATCACCGCCATTGAGGATATCATCACTAGCGAAACCTTGGATGAGATAATCGTTGTTATCATTTGGCGCAGTTAAAATATCACTATTTTCAGTACCGCGAATGATAGCAGAAAGAGAAGTTAAAACTTTGTTAAATCCAAAAGCTACAATATCTGCTTTGCCATCACCATTAATATCGGCAACCTGACGCGGGAATTTATCGAAACTTGTAAAATTTCCATTATTAACGGTAAGTCTGTCTAATGCTACTTGGGGGTCTTCAAAAGTGCCATCTCCCTTGGAAAAACTAACGAAAACTTTGTTAAATCCAAAACCGATAATATCAGCATTACCATCCCCATCAACATCGGCAACCTGACGCGGTAATTCATCGAAACTTGTAAAACCTCCATTATTAACGCTAAATGCGTTTAATGCTCTTTGGGCGTTTTCAAAAGTGCCGTCACCCTTAGACAGAGCAGTGAAAACTGAGTTGTTTCCAAAACCGATAATATCGGCATTACCATCCCCATTAATATCGGCAACCTGACGCGGGAATTTATCGAAACTAGTCCAACCTCCATTATTAACGGTAAAGTTATTATCTAATCCTATTTGGGGGTCTTCAAAAGTGCCATCACCCTTAGACAGAGCAGTAACAACTGCGTTATCTGCAAAACCGATAATATCGGCATTACCATCTCCATTAATATCGGCAACCTGACGGGGGAATTCATCGAAACTAGTCCAACCTCCCTTATTAACGGTAAAGTTATTATCTAATGCTACTATAGTGCTTCCAAAAGTACCATCCCCGTTAGACAGAGCAGTAGAAATTCTGTCTCTTCCAAAACCGATAATATCGGCATTCCCATCACCATTAATATCAGCAAGCTGACGCGGGACTTCATCGAAACTTGTAAAATTTCCGCTCCCAAAAGTAAAACCACCATTTCTTCCGACTTTTACTTCGGAAAAAAAGCCATCTCCTGTCTCTGCCTGTTGCTCGATCGCGATTTCTTCACCATCGAGAGTAATAATAGCTTTATCGTTTTCTAGTTGTAGCTGTTGTAATTCGCTATCTGTGAAAGTTTCACCTTGCACTAAACCAGAGAAAATAGCCCCTTCATCACCCGCAGCATCTACAGTATTAATACTCGCATCAACAAAATGTCCGTATTCTTCTAAAATCAAATCCCTAACTGCTTTAACATCATTTGCATTTGCTAGTAAATATTCTTCAGAGATGTAAATTTTATTAGTATCGGCGGAATATGCACCGTTAGCACCGTTTATTTCCTCTGCGGAGCGAATTTCCAATTCGGGGAAATAAGTAAACTCTCCTGTTTGCCATTGGGTAATGAGTTCTTGTGCTGCTTCGCTGTTGTATTCGGAGCCAAAAGCTGTGGTTAAATCTGCTGCAAGATCCTCGCTTAAAGAGTATTGAGTAAGTAATTCTTGAGAAGATGCGGTCAGCTTCGCTGGCTCGCTTTGCGAGATCGCGTTGTTTAAAATTGTGGAAGTTGTTTGAGTTGTCATGATTTATATCCTTTTTGTTAGTTCTGTAATTGATACGGATATCGAACTTAAAACGGATCACAACCAAAAGAAAATTTTTCCAGGTGTAAATTATCCGTTGATGAGAGGGGAGACTTAGTTCGTGTAAGCTTTACGCGAACCAAACTAGGACGTAATTGTTCATTTCCCCCTTCAAAAAAGCCAGCAAAATTTAGGACAGAGCAAAGTGATTGCTATGTCCATTCATTAACTGCCAACAGGAAATGGTGGTGGAGAAAGACCTTGTCGAGCTAGAGCCAAAACCTCCGCGATGTAAATCCCAGGATTAATCTCTCTCAGACGGCAGGTTTCAATAACGCTCAATAGAGAACTGTAAGCTAAACTGCCCTCAGAAGTGCGAGTGCCAAAGCCAAGATTTCT
>JAAUYJ010155703.1_pt1 | contig 11243 bp, 10 predicted proteins | sample 7278031 | NCBI WGS metagenome assembly JAAUYJ01 (sample SAMN14350222, study PRJNA611818) | marine sediment metagenome | isolation source: surface marine sediment (1.8m) | place: French Polynesia: Moorea | collected 2018-08 | reverse complement strand
CTTTTACAAAATTCATAAATTTTTGAATGCAAAAAAGCCCGTCGGGCCTCCTTTCGGGCTTCGGGCTTCTTCGGGCCTGCCATTTTCGGGCTTATTTTCGGGCTTTCGGGCTCGGGCCTAGGCCCGAATCCACCCCTACTCTGGTGGATTGCACGCCAAAAAGAGCGAAAGACCCGGAGAGCGGAGGTGCTGCACCTCTTCACTTCCCTTATCACCGGGCGTGTTTGCCCCGGCCTCCTCCGGTTCCGCCCACTTTTCCTTGTTCACCAGACCCTTTGTTCCCGCCTGCAGTCTTATCTCCGCGGAAAAGGGTCGCCGCCTTCGCCGGTGCCACCGGTCCCCCAGCTCCAACCCAATCACCACCATGAGCGAGGAGGGCGCCGAGGCCGCCTCCGCCGCCAATTCCACGGTCCTCCGCGGCGAGTGGCTGTGCGGGCAGGGGGAGGACTTCTGGAACTCCTCTGCCAGCTGGAACTCCCCTCGCCCGGCAGTCGGAGCGTGCTTCCAGGCGGCGCTGTGGACCTTCCCGCCGGCACTCGTCTTCTGGCTCTTCCTGCCGCTGTCGGTGTGGTCATCGGTGGTGGTGAGCGCCAGGAGGAGAAGGGAGCCAGTCTTCCCGCGATGGTCCTTGCTGGTGCTGGCCAAGCTGGTGGTCACGGCAGGGCTGGTGGCCGTCGCCGCGTGGGACCTCGCCTGCGGGCATCAGGTTTGAAACGTTGCTACTGCTCTTCTTTGTAACCCATCTCGAAGTTCGACGTGATATTCCTTTGCCTTTGCAGGAGGAGCACCTCGTCCCCGTCCAGCTGTGGGAGCCCGCCATCCGCTTTTTCACCCTCCTGTGCGCGGCGGCGGCCATCGTGGTCCACAACCGCCGCGGGGTCTTCTCCTCCGGCCTCATGTGGACCTTCTGGTGCCTGTACACGTGCACCTCTGCCCTCCTCGTGGCGCACTACATCACCAACCTGGACTCCGCCTCCCTCCGCGTTCCCGTGGCCGGCGGAGAGCCATCCTTCTTCGCCTCCGTCGTGCTCCTCGCCCTAAACTTCCTCCTCACCTTCTGGTCGGAGCGGCACACCAAGACCCCGCCCGAGGGCTACCAGGCCCCAACCGACCAGGAAAAGACCGCTCCCGCGGTATCGTCGGACGGTGGCGTTCCTGACCCGGTGAGAGAGGCCAGCTTCCCCTCTAAACTCACCTTCGCCTGGTTCACGGAGCTGGCCTGGCAGGGCTTCAGGAGGAACCTCTCCACCGACGACCTGTGGGAACTGAACCCCTCTTCGTCCTGCAAGGAGGTCTCCAAGAAGTTCGAAGCGAATCTCCACAGAGAGCCAAAGAAGCCAAAGAACAAGAATGTTTACATCAGCGCTGCCTCGGGGGATGCCGCAAATGCCATGGAGATGAAAGAGGTCCCGGAGGGTAGTGAGAAGGCTGCTCCAGAAACCAAGGTATTGTAATTGAACAATAGCTGACTAATTAGTTTTTGCTTTTCTAATGTCCTACTGCAATCGCAGACACGGATAATCCCAGCGCTGATCCGCACCTTCGGTTTCACCTTCCTCGCCGGCTCCACCATGAAGTTCCTCCAGGACCTCATGATCTTCGTCCCGCCCTTCCTCCTCAAGCTCATCATCCAGTTCGTTGAGCAGGGCCCCTCCGCCTCCATGTGGAAGGGCGTCTTCTTCTGCCTCATGCTGCTGCTGGTGACCGGAACCCAGACCTTGTTGCTCTCGCAGTACTTCTACAAAATGTACCTGGTGGGGATGCGGGTGCGATCCGCCCTCACCGCCGCCATCTACAGGAAGTCCCTCCTTGTGTCAATCTCATCCAATTCCGACTCCTCCACCGGGGAGGTAGTGAATCTCATGTCGGTGGACATTCAGCGCATCGTGGACATGCTGGTATGAACTGATGACTCATTGCTCACTTTTAGCACAAATTCAATTATCTAATTCCTTTTCAGCCTTACATTAACATGGTGTGGAGCGCCCCGCTCCAGATCTTCGGCTCTGTCTACTTCCTGTGGCTTCAGCTCGGACCGAGCGTCCTTGCCGGCCTCTTCACCATGGTCCTCCTCATCCCCGTCAACGGCTTCATTGCCGCCAAGGCAAAGAACTTCCAGATTGCGCAGATGAAGGAGAAGGACAAGCGAGTCAAGCACATGAACGAGATTCTCCAAGGCATTAGGGTGAGCTTACTGCTGCTACGATACAACTTAATTGAAATTTTGAAAATGAATTTGTCAAACTGTTCCTATTCCGCAGATCCTGAAGCTCTATGCGTGGGAGCCCAGCTTCCAGACTCAGGTGACCGACATTCGCCACAACGAGATCCGCATCCTGCGCAACATGGCTTACCTCCAGTCGGGCACCTCCTTCGTGTGGACGTGCGCCCCCTTCCTCGTCTCCCTCGTCACCTTTGCCACCTATGTGCTGGTAGACGACGAGCACGTCCTAGACTCCAAGAAAGCCTTTGTCTCCCTGTCCCTCTTCAATGTGCTCCGCTTCCCACTCAGCATGCTGCCCATGATAATCACCGGCCTGGTCCAGGCCAACGTCTCCACCAAGAGGATCAACAAGTTCATGAATTCGGAGGAGGTGAAGAGCGAGGTGGAGCGGCCGGACGCCGAGGAGGGAAAGGACGCCATTGAGATGGATGGGGGCTCATTCAAGTGGGCTTCCAAGAAGGCCGGCCCTAAGAAGGACGACGAGGACAAAAGTGCCAAAGAGAGCGAAGTGAAAGATCTGAAGAATGGCCAAGTGGCCGACGCCAAAGACCAAGAGAATCAAAAGGAGGAGCAGAAGAAGGGAGACGAGGAGACTGCCCTTATGGATGACAACGATGCCAAAGACACTAAGAGCGACGAGCCGACTCTGAACGACATCTCCCTGAAGGTGCCGATGGGAGGCCTGGTGGCCATTGTGGGCACTGTTGGCGCTGGCAAGACCTCGGTCCTATCCGCCCTCCTTGGAGAAATGGAGAAGTTAAAGGGGCGCGTGGTGATGAGGGGATCCGTCTCATACGTGCCCCAACAGGCCTGGATCCAGAACGCCACCCTCAAGGACAACGTGCTCTTCGGGCAGTCCTTCGAGCAGGACAAGTACAACCTGGTCATCAGAAACTCCGCGCTGGAGGACGACCTCAAGATGCTTCCTGCCGGGGACATGACCGAAATCGGGGAGAAGGGCATCAACCTCTCTGGAGGCCAGAAGCAGAGGGTCTCCCTGGCCAGGGCGCTCTATGCCGAGACGGACATCTACCTTTTGGACGACCCCCTCTCTGCCGTGGACGCCCACGTGGGGAAGGCCCTCTTTGAGCGGGCCATCGGGCCCAGTGGGTGCCTGGCCGACAGGACTAGGGTGCTCGTCACCCACGGGATGACCTACCTGCCCCAGGTGGATAACATCATCGTGATCAAGGAGGGGGCCATCTCAGAGGTAGGCAGCTACAAGGAACTCCTGGAGAGGAAGGGAGCGTTCGCCGAGATCCTGGTGCAATACATCTCCGAGCACCAGGAGGAGGTCGAAGAAGAGGACGAGCTGGGGGATCTCATGGAGACGATGGAGCAGTGCCTGGGCAAGGAGGAGCTGAAGAAAAAGATCGACCGTTGCCGCTCCATCTCAGAGAGCGAACACAACGCAAAGTACTGCAGGAGCGCCTCGCTCTCAGAATCCCACACCAGCGACGCTGCCACGGGTGAGGTGAGGCCGTCGGAGACAACCTCGCCGGAGAGGAAGCAGTCCCTTGAGAACGGGAAATTGCCAGAGAAGCAGGAGGGCGGAGGCGCTGACGGCGAGGAGAAGAAGGACGATGGGAAGAAGCAGTACCAGGAGGAAAAGATGGAGACTGGCAACGTCAGCCTCAAGGTCTTCTACTACTACATCAAAAATATGGGCTTCCTCATCAGCTCTGCTTGCTGCCTGTGCTTCACCCTGTACCAGGTAGCCTCCGCCCTATCCAGCATCTGGCTGTCCAAGTGGTCCGACTCGAATTCCAACGAGAAGGGCGACCGCGACCTCTACCTTGGCGTGTATGGCCTGCTCGGCGTGGCCCAAGGCGTCACCGCCATCTGCGGCTCCATCTTCCTGTACTTGTCCACTCTGAGGGGCGCAGAGCGGCTTCACTTCCACACCCTGCACGCCGTCCTGCGGGCGCCAATGTCCTTCTTTGACACCACGCCACAGGGAAGGATCCTTAACAGGTTCAGCAAGGACGTCGACGTGCTCGACACCACCATGCCCATGATCCTCCGCGGCTGGATCACCTGCCTGCTGGGAGTCATCTCCACCTTTGTCATCATCTGCTACACCACGCCCATGTTCATCGTCCCCCTGGCCGTCGTCCTCATCTGCTACTTCTTCGTCCAGCGCATCTATGTGGCCACCTCAAGACAGCTTAAGCGAATGGAGAGCGTCTCCCGCTCCCCCATATACTCGCACTTTGGTGAGACTCTCAGCGGCATCCAGACCATCCGCGCCTTCTCCGCACAGGACAAGGCCGCCCGGGAGTCTGAGGACAGGGTGGACCTCAACATGAAGGTATACTGGCCCGGTGTTGTGGCCAACCGGTGGCTGGCCGTTCGACTGGAGATGGTGGGCAACCTCATCATCTTCTGCTCGGCCCTCTTTGCCGTCATGGCCAAGGACTCTGAACGGATCACTCCCGGCCTGGTGGGTCTCTCGGTGTCGTACGCGCTGTCGGTGACCCAGACCCTCAACTGGCTGGTTCGGATGACGTCGGAGGTGGAGACGAATGTGGTGGCCGTGGAAAGGCTCAAGGAGTACGCGGAGACACCGTCGGAGGCACCATGGACAAACAGCTCCTCTGAATCAAGGAAGGACTGGCCTTCCAAGGGGATGGTGGAGTTCTCCAATTACGGCACCAGATACAGGTTAGATTAGTTAAATTTATTGTTACAATGCAATTCAAGTAAGGGGAAAGCCGAGGTAGCAGACTGTCAGAAAATTGTTTAGAGTTATACTTTGGAGATTATTTCAACAGGGTTTTAATTACGTCTCTTTCATTTCAGAGAGGGACTTGCGCTCGCGCTGAAAAACGTTTCCTTCGCCTGCTCCGGCGGCGAGAGAGTGGGTATCGTGGGAAGGACCGGTGCCGGCAAGAGCTCCCTCACCATGGGTCTGTTCCGTCTGATCGAACCGGCCGAGGGCAAGATTCTTATCGACGGCGTCGACGTCTCCGAACTAGGCCTCCACGATCTTCGCTCTAAGCTGAGCATCATCCCTCAGGACCCAATTCTCTTTGCTGGAACACTGAGGATGAACCTGGACCCCTTTGAGCAGTACAGGGACGAGGAGGTCACCACGGCGCTGAAGCAGGCCCACCTGGCCGAGTTCGCCGAGTCCGTCGGCCTGGGCCACGACGTCCACGAAGGAGGGGCTAACCTGTCTGTCGGACAGAGGCAGCTGGTGTGCCTGGCCAGAGCGCTCCTCAGGAGGTCCCGCATCTTGGTGCTGGACGAGGCCACAGCCGCCGTAGACGTGGAGACGGATGAGATCATCCAGAAGACCATTCGGGAGCAGTTCAGCCAGAGCACCATCATCACCATTGCCCACAGACTCAACACCATCATTGACTACAACAAGATCGTGGTGCTGTCGGCTGGGGAGATCAAGGAGTTCGACTCTCCGGAGAACCTTCTTAAGGACAAGTCCTCGGCATTCTACTCCATGTGCAAGGAGGCCAAGTTAGTAGAGTGAAAAGAGAGAGAAAAGAGAGAAAAGACCTCATATGTAAGATACGTGTACTTAGGTGTCATCCTGCTCCGTCCCTTCTTAAAAATAATACTTGTTCAGTGTTCAGTTTAGGTGTTACCACAGAACTGATGTAGATGTTCCAAGAAACATACACGCAGTGAAAATAATTACCCGGAACTATGTGTCAGAAGCCAAAACCGTCTTTTATGGCGCATATATTTCGTTAGCGTTGGCGGCCCGGAGTGACCCAGTTGCGGTCACCATACCAGAAATTTCCGTCCTCCCTTCCCGTTTCCCCTCTCCCTTGTTCTATTGCTACTTACCTTCCTACCTACCTACCCTATCTGGTGGAGGATCATTGATCCCACACGCATCCAAAATTCCGGAGAACGGGGTAGGAAGGCCGGCCGCCGTGTTAAATGGTCGCAGCCTCATCCACAAGAGAAAGCAGGTATCGCGGTTAGGCAAGGTCCGGAATGCGACGGGAGGAAGAAACGGATGACTCCCCCCATCCTCAGGTGTGCAGTTCACCTCGGCAAACACGGACGGACAGCATTCACGCTGCCTTCGTCATGTAAATCGGAAAGACTCCCTTCTTCCCGTCTCAAGACTAGAACATGGCGGACAGCGGCAAAAGCGGAAGGGCTGGAGGGTGGAACCCCATACGGGTTCTCAACACCAGCAGGCCCTTCACCCCGCTCGACAACTCCCGGAGCGGTCGAAGGCTCAGACAAGGTGCTGGAGGAGACCTCCCCCGGTTGGTGATCCAGGAGAGCAGGGAAGAGCTGGCCGAGGACGACGCTGACCAGCAGCACTCTCGCCAGAGCAGCGGTGGCAGCATCGGGAGGTCCTCCCTGAGGACGGCGGAGATAAGGCTGCCCAGTATCCGCGGCCAGCAGCAACTGCAGCAACAACATCAGCAACATATACATTCGGGTAGCGGAGGAGGGAAAGGAGGAACCTGGGAGAAGAAGGAGACCGGCATTGTCCGCAAGCAGTTCAGGCCTGCCACCTCCTCCTCGTCCGCCGCACCATCCTGCCCAGCGGAAGAACTATACCCTGATGAAGATTCTTCTCTCGGTAGCAACGGACAATGTCGTTCGGACAAAAATGGAGGCGACAGCATCGAGGATATGTCCCCACAAGAAGCCTGCCAGCATCTACTCAACTTGCTCCTGGCCAGACCGGAGCAGGACGGCGTTCCCGACGGTAGCAATGGACCAGGAGAGCATGCCATCAAGTCAGCGGAGGCGCTGCTGGCAAGACAGAAGAGGAAGCGGCAGCGACTCCCATGTGAGTGCTTCCTCCCGCTCTCCAAGATGATGTTCCTGCTGGCCAGCGACGACGACAACGACCGCCTCTTCTGCTGCTCCTCCCTTCCGGGCGACTTGGTGGAGCAGGCGCTAGGAGAAATGGACGTTGCCGGAGACGCGGAGGCTGTCCTCAACTGCTACGGCGCGCTAAAGCTCCTATCACACAACCCGGAGCTGCTGGAGCGGCTCTGCTCGCACGGGCTGGTGCCGCTGCTGGTGCTGCACCTCAAGGTGCTGGCTGGACTGGGGGAGGACGGGAGGCAAGGCAAGGTGAAACTGGGCAAGAATGTAACCTTCCAGGCTACGGCGTGCCTCCGCAACTGCCTCAACAGCCAGCGCGGCCAGGCAGAGTTCGTCTCCGGGTGCGGGGGACTGGCGGTGCTGGACGCGGTGGCGGAGAGGTTCTCCGGCAGCAGGGAGATCTCCTGCAACCTGGCCAGGCTCTACAGCGTGCTGTCTCAGCTGGGAGAGGCGCAGCAGCAGAGAGACCTGTCCTCCTCCGTCCGCGCCCTTCATCGTCTCACCTCCCTCCACCCTTCCTGCAGCGAGCTTGTGGTGAGGACGGCCTTCGCGCTGGGAAACGTGGCGGCGCAAGGCGACTCTGGTCGTTCAGCTCTGCTGGCCGAGAACGGACTGCTAGAATGCTTGGCTGAGATGATGGATGAGAGGACGAAAAAGATCGCCTCCAGCAGCAGCAGCGGAAGGAAGCTGGACGAGGACATCCTGGTCAAGACGATCCGGGTGTTCGCCAACCTCGCCGTTCTGCCCGAGGGAGGGCACTGGGCGGCCACGAATGATCGATTGGTCCGATGTCTCGTTACACTTCTGGAGAGAAAGGCGGATGAGCAACAACAGGGCGAAGGAGGAGGGGACCCTCACTACCTGCTCCTCTCCGCCCTCTCTGCCGTCTGCAACCTGTCCTACTACCCAATCGTGCGCCACTGCGACCTGTACGACGGCGTCCTGGACCACGTCCACAGCGCCGACCTCGGTGTGGCGGCGGAGGCTGCCAGGGCGGTGGGCAACCTCAGCAGGATGAAGCCAGTCAGGGCCAGATTGGGGGAGAGCGAGAACATGGCCAGGCTCATGGAGGTCGTAGACCGGCAGGCGGATCAGGAGAACCCAATGGCCAGGGACCTAAGGTAAGTGCCGTAATTACTGAACGTCTGATAGATGGAGATGGTGCAGAAAATTTTAGTGTGAACTAGTTATTCCAAAGACAACTTAGTCTAACAAATTCGGCTGAGTACGAAGTATTGTTTTACCAGTTGGGATTTCCCCCGTCCATTTCAATTACGTCGTAACGTTTTCCAACATTGCCGGCAATTCTCTCACTTACTCAGGTTCGCTTTAGTGGGGACTTTCGTCAACTCAGTTGCGGACCCTCAGCTCAAGGACAACTTCCTGTCCCTGGGCGGGCTGGGCCTGGGCCTCAAGTGGCTGCTGGAGACACGGTTCGTCCCTGAGGATGGAGGAGGGGGGACCCCGCACAACTCTGCGGCCGCAGACTGGCCCATGGCCACACTACTCTGCCAGCTGCTGTGGAACACCCTAACATCTCTCTCCGAAAGGTACATGTTGGAGAAAAAAAAATATGAGGAAACAATATTACGACATATTTCGACTTTTTCCAGGTGGAAAGCAGCGGTAAGACCCGAGATGGGCGAGCTGGAGGAAATTCTGGAGGAGATGATTTGCTTGGAGGGAGAGGAGAACGGGAAGGAGCTTCGGCGGCTGGAGGACGCTTCGGAGTTCGCCGCCGTCGCCTTCCAGCTCATGGAGAAGGCATCTGTCATTGCAAATGACGTACGAGAAAAGTGAAATGGATATGACGGCACTAGTGTTATATTGCGGATAGATAGTACTGTACGTCTCAAGGAAACTTAATAGAAATACTGCAATAAAGTTGCATCGATATATGTGCGGTACGAAAGTGGTCCGTTTCAGGGCTGATGGGCGAATTATGACGAGTTCAGGATGAATATTTCTTGCAGGCGAAAGTATAGTACAGGAAGTGTGTGTTAGCACCATGAAAAAGTCGATATGAAAATTTAGGCACACTTAATTGTTGACGCAGAGTTTCTTTGGAAGTGCTTTGCACAGAAAATGGGTTGGTATAGTAAACTTCGTTGAATGACTTTCACACTTTTGTATCACGAGAGATCTCCCAGCAGGAGCTTTGACTTTTCCTTCTCCGTCTTGGAGGTCGGTATCCCCCCCGCGCCCCCTCCCCCGTTGGCCCCCGAAGCTCCGTCAGCTCCTCCTGACGCAGAGGAGGACCCAGCCCGGCGCCGGCTGCCCCTCCTCGTCAGCACCGACAGGGTGAGCTTCTTCTTGATGGCTTGAGACAGCAGCGAGTCTTTGGTGTGGGACTTGACGGCCAGCAGGAAGTCCAGCCAGGTCCAGGTGACGTTGTGGTACTCCAGCATGGGCACCTGCAGCACAAAGTTCTCCACGTCCAGGATCTTACTCGACCGGCTGCCCTTGGAGGAAGAAGAGGCCGAGGAGGTGGAGAGACCTCCGCTGTTCCCCTTGGAGCTCCTGCCATCGCCCTTGAAGGAGAGGCAGATGGGGACAGCCGGGATCTTGATGTAGATGAATAGCTTGTTAAGCTTGGCCCTCTCCCTCATCTGCTCTACGTCGTCCGAGGGCAGCATCAGGGGATCGTCTCCGGCGACGGTGGCGTCGTCCTCTTCCTCTTCCTCGTCAAAGTCCAAGTCCAGCCTCTTCCTCCTTCTCGACTCTGCCGAAGTGTCATTGGCCGAGCTTCCGTCCGGAGTTGCCGGGTCCTCCGGGAAGCAGAACTCTATTATCTTCTTGTAGAAGCTCTGCGTGACTCCGATAGAGAGCGGGACGACGTTGACCTCGAAGTGGTCCTTGACCGAGATCCCCCCTACGGGCGGGCGCTCGCGGCAGAAGACCCTGATAGACCTCTGCTGGTCGAGGGGAGCGTTGCGCAGCTGCGTGGGGAAGAGGACGTCGACGTAGGCCTGGTTCTTGAGCAGGTTCTTGACGGATAGGTTGCTCATCTCGAGCAAGTGCTCGGTGGAGTCGTCGCGCATGACGCTCTTGGAGTAGGTGAGGTTGTCGATGGCGACGTCGGCGATGCCGAGCTGCCCGTCGCACTCGGTCAGGCGCCACTCGGCGCGGGAGAAGTTGAGCATCCACCGCTTCCAAAGCTCGTCTTTCTTCTTCATCCCAGGGTGCATGGACATCTGGGGGCCGGAGGAGGAGTTGGAGCGCAGGAGGAGGCTGTCCTCGTGGAAAAGGCTGACGTGAACGCTCAGCTCGTTGGCCTTGACCGAGAGCTGGCTCCGCAGCCTCTGGACCTCCCTGCCCAAGTCGGTCTCCACCTGCCTTTGTTGTTGCTGTGACGCGGTGGAGGCCGCGGAGTCGTTGGCGCCTCCTCTGGTCTCCAGGGTCCTCCTGGCCCTCGCCTGCTGCAGCAGCTTCTCCTTCATCCGGAGCTCGTGCATGAGCTGCTTGACCGAGTGCTGCAGCTGCACGATCGGCTTCTTCAGGTCCTTTGGGTTGGACAGCATCAGCTTGTACTTTAGGCGCAGGTAGCTCTCGGAGCGGCTCAGCGCCATGGGCTCGACGAAGAGCAGCAGGTTGTTGAGGACGTCCATGATGACGGAGTATTGTACGGAGTTGGTGCTCACGTAGAGGTCCTGGTGTACCAGGGAGAAGGTGTTCACCAGCTGGTTCTCAGAGCTCTGAATCAATAGGAAACAGACACCTAATTAGCAAACTATTAGGAAAATGAGAAGAAGGTTCCTTGTTACCTCGAATAAAGCCGACGTGGCCTTCTCTTCCTCCTCGTCCTTGTCGAATGACCTCTTGATCCTGTCGTCCGGCAGCTCCTCCTCGTCGTAATAGAGGTAGTAGAAGTCGCACCGGCATCTGCTGACGATCCTCTGCAGCCCGGTCTGGGTTGAGACGGCGCCGCCGACAGAGTCGCTCAGGTCGGTGCACCCCGTAGGAACGAAGTACATGGGGACTCCGGACTCCTCACGATCGTGGTAGTACTCCTTCTCAGGGGTCGCCGAATTGACCTCCTCCCCGATCAACTGCAATAAAAATAATTTCTCCAGTTTAATGAACTGTTCCAAACATACGTGGGCAGTGGGCACCGAAAAAATCGTAAGGAGGGGGAACAGAAAAATGTGACAGGGTGGGGGGTAAAAATATGGCTTCAGGAAGGGGGACAACTTGAAAG
>JAAUYJ010220842.1_pt1 | contig 11248 bp, 6 predicted proteins | sample 7278031 | NCBI WGS metagenome assembly JAAUYJ01 (sample SAMN14350222, study PRJNA611818) | marine sediment metagenome | isolation source: surface marine sediment (1.8m) | place: French Polynesia: Moorea | collected 2018-08 | reverse complement strand
ATTAATAATGGATAATTAGAGATAGTTTTCATTCACTATTCATTATTTTTCCTCTAGCCTAGTTATAACAATAATTTTTTATGCCAGCCTACTTATTTCATTAAAACTACTAATTTTGTAAGCATTCAGCAGTCATATTTCAGCTATCAGCTATAATTAGGTTTAAAAAAGAAAAAAGGAATTGATAAATTTCCAAGAATTAGTTGAAAATGTAGTAAAAGTAAAAATTCAATGAATAAAGCGAGCATTCATTGAAAAAAGCTGAGAGTTGACCCCTAAGAGCTGAATGCTTACCTAATTTTTATGCTCATATTATCTTAATTCATTATGGCAGATATTACCTACAACCCAAAATCTTCTGAATCTATCATTAACTTAAAAAGAAACCCCCAAAGACCAAGAGAAATCTTTAATAAAGTGATGACAGGATTATCAGGTGCTTGTATAGTTATCACTCTTATCCCTCTATTTGCTGTATTAATTTATGTTTTTATCAAAGGAGTAGCTCGTCTCAACTTAGATTTATTTACTAAGTTACCACCAGCAGCAGGTCAAACTACAGGAGGAATTGCTAATGCAATTTTAGGCACAATTATGGTAGTAGCAATTGCTAGTTTAATTGCTGTACCTTTTGGCATTTTAGCAGCAGTTTATTTATCAGAATTTAGTAACGAAGAAACTGCCCGCCCAATTCGATTTGCTACTAATGTTTTGAGTGGTGTACCATCAATTATTGCCGGGGTATTTGCCTATACTTTATTGGTTTTAACTATGGGTAAATTTTCAGCATTTGCTGGAGGAGTTGCTTTATCAATTTTGATGTTACCTACTATTATTAGAACTACTGATGAAGCTTTACAAATAGTTCCTAGAGATATTAGATGGGCATCCGTAGGAGTTGGTGCTTCTAATTATCAAACTGTTTTACAGATAGTTTTACCTGCTGCTTTACCAGGTATTATCACAGGGATTACTCTTTCTATTGCTCGTGCTGCTGGAGAAACAGCTCCACTTCTTTTTACTGTTATTTATTCTAATAATTGGCCTCGTGGTCCTTTTGCTCCGACAGTACCATCTTTGGCATATCTAGTATATGAGTTTGCTCGTAGCTTTGATTTGGTTTTACAAGAGTTTGCTTGGGCAGGATCTTTGGTGCTGGTTTTATTAGTTTTAATTACCAGTATTCTTTCTCGTTGGGCAACCAGTCAAAAGCAATTTTGATGATTAACTAATCTAAGCATTCAGCTATTAGCATTCAGCATTCAGCTTTTCCTATTGATAAGGAAATAAAAAAAATTAACTTAAGTATTTCAAGCTTCTGACTTCAGCGGTCGGTACTGATAACTTAAATAACTTGAGCTGATAGCTGAATAGCTGAATGCTTAAAGCTATAAAAAATAATTTTTAGAATAAATTAGGAGGTTATATTTTATGCCGGAGTCTCAAGTAAATCTTTCTAAACAAAATTCTGCTCCTGCTCTTTCAGCAGAAAATGTTGACATTTATTACGGAGATTTTAAAGCTGTAAAAAGTGTTTCATTAGAAATTCCTAAGAATCAAGTAACTGCTTTTATCGGACCTTCAGGTTGTGGTAAAAGTACATTATTACGATGCTTTAATCGCCTTAACGATTTGATTAGTATTTTCCACTTAGAAGGTCGCATTCTTTATCATAATCAAAATATTTACGACCCAGATATTGATCCTGTAGAAATTCGCCGTCGTATTGGAATGGTCTTTCAAAAACCTAATCCTTTTCCTAAATCAATTTACGATAATATTGCTTATGGAGTCAGAATTAATGGTTTGGCTAAGTCTAAAGAAGAAATGGATGAAATAGTCGAGCGATCGCTACGACAAGCTGTTTTATGGGATGAGGTTAAGGATAAATTGGGGCAAAGTGGTTTTGCTCTGTCTGGAGGTCAACAACAACGTTTGTGTATTGCTCGTGCGGTTGCTGTTAGTCCGGATGTAGTTTTAATGGATGAACCTTGTGCTTCTCTTGACCCTATTTCTACTATTAAAGTAGAGGAGTTAATTAACGAACTAAAGGAAAATTATACTATTATTATTGTGACTCATAATATGCAGCAGGCAACTAGGGTTGCTGATGTAACTGCCTTTTTTAATGCGAAAGCTGAAGAAGGTGGTAAACGGTTTGGTTATTTAGTGGAATTTGATGAAACTCACAATATTTTCCAAAACCCAAAGGAAGAAGCTACTCAACAGTATGTAAGTGGTCGTTTTGGCTAAAATTCATAATGAGGGAGTAGGGAGTAGGGAATAGGGAGTAGATTTTTTAGGAATTTATCTTCTGCTGAAGTTTCCGGAGCTAGAGGATAAAATTTTTCTCTTCTATTGCGTATCAAGCAAGAGTCGTTTCATTTGCTGAAGCTCCCGGAGGTGGAGGATAAAATTTTTTTCCTTCTATTGCGTATAGAGTAATAATCATTTCATTTGCTGAAGCTCTCGGAGGTGGCGGGTGAAAATTTTTTTCCTTCTATTGCGTATAGAGCAATAGTCATTTCATTTGCTGAAGCTCCCGGAGGTGGAGGATGAAATTTTTTTCCTTCTATTGCGTATAGAGTAATAATCATTTCATTTGCTGAAGCTCCCGGAGTCGGAGGATGAAATTTTTTTCCTTCTATTGCGTATGGAGCAATAGTCATTTCATTTGCTGAAGCTCCCGGAGGTGGCGGGTGAAAATTTTTTTCCTTCTATTGCGTATAGAGCAATTGTCATTTCATTTGCTGAAGCTCCCGGAGTCGGAGGGTGAAAATTTTTTTCCTTCTATTGCGTATGGAGCAATAGTCGTTTCATCTGCTGAAGCTCCCGGAGGTGGAGTATGAAAATTTTCCTCTTTAATATTGCGTATAGAGCAATAGTCGTTTCATTTGCCGAAGCTCCCGGAGGTGGAGTATGAAAATTTTTCTATTGCGTATAGAGCAATAGTCGTTTCATTTGCCGAAGCTCCCGGAGGTGGAGTATGAAAATTCTCCTCTTTAATATTGCGTATAGAGCAATAGTCATTTCATTTGCTGAAGCTCCCGGAGCCGGAGGATAAAAATTTTCCTCTTCTATTGCGTATAGTTTTTAAGCTCCTGAAAACGGCTTTCCTGAAACCTTTGTATTTCAAGAAAAGATACCAAATTGGTGTAACTTATTAGCCTGAGAAACGCTATATACAAATTTATCAAAAATTCGGATCGGCTAAATTTACTTCATTTTTCCCCATTTGCACTAAACCAAGTTTTTCTCGGCAACGTTCGACATATAGACCAGCAATATTATCAATAGAGTTTAGGCTTTTTACTTGTTGAAAATATTCTAAAGCTGCTGCATATTTACCAAGCTTCCACCCCTTAATTCCTTTATTAAATATTGATCTAGTTGCAATTTTTTCCGGTTCAATAATATTACTTTCACTACCTAGTAACTCATAAATATTGATAGCTTTCTGCTTTCCACGGAGCTTCACTTTATCAATCCACCTGTAATAAATTTTTTCACAATAACTAGACTGATTATTCTGGTTATTTTGAATCTGATTACTGAAATTTTCTTGGCTATTAAGGCTATTATGTTTAGTTTCTATCTGTTTTCCTGTTTGATAATTATTTTGACATATTTCTATTTCAGAGATGACTTGCTCACTCACAATAATTGAGCATCCATAAGTCTTAGTTAAACTTTCTAAACGTGATGCAGTATTAACAACATCTCCAATAACTGTAGAATCCATTCTTTTTTCAGAACCCAAAGTACCAATAACACCAATACCTGTATGAATACCAATACCAATTTTTACAGGTTCTCTCAGATTATATTTATGATAATTAACATTAAAATCTTGCAAACTTTCCTGCATCATTACAGCAGCTTTTAACGCACTTAAACTATGACATTCATATTTATCAAATACTGCCATAATTGCATCACCTAAAAATTTATCTATAAATCCTTGATTAGCCGAAATACAAACACTCATTCGCTGAAAAAAAGAATTTAACCACTTAAAAGTATCTCTGGCATTTTGTGATTCAGCTATTGCTGTAAATCCTCTAATATCACAAAATAAAACTGTTAATTCCTCTTCTTTCCCATCTCCAAGCTGAATCGAATTTAATCCTTCAGGGGCTATTCTTGATAAAAATTGCTCCGGTACAAATAATCGGAATTTCTCTGATAAAACCTGATTAATTCGTAATGCAGCCGATAGTTGTAAATTACTTTGTTCATCTAGTTGTTGACTATTTTGAGATTTCGTAGCTTGAGAACGTATTTGATTTAGCTGCAAAATATTAGCTACTTTTGCTAAAAGTAAACGAGTATTAAATGGTTTTGTAATATAGTCATCCCCCATCAATTCTAAACCTTTTAATTTAGATTTTTCATCATCTAAAGCTGTTAAAAAAATTATAGGAATTGTCTTTAATTGTGGATGATTACGTAACCATTGACAAACTTCAAATCCATCAATTTCAGGCATCATTACATCTAGTAATATCAAATCAGGCAGAGATTGACTAGCAACTTGTAGCGCTTCTTTGCCATTGTTTGCTGATATAGTGGTGTAGCCTTCTAATACTAATAGTTCTTCTAATAGAATTAGATTATCTGGCTCATCATCAACTACTAGAATACATGGCTGCTTGTTAAACATATCATTTAGTAAAATTTATTAACTTTGAGGAATTCAATTTTTTTGCTTTTGAAAGTAATTTGATAATATGATTGTATGAGAATTGCGGAATTTTAATTAACTCAGAGCTATAGGGTTTTAGTTAAGAGAAAAGTATTGGTTTTATTAGGTTTGCTGATTTTTTTTGCTTTCCTAAATTTTGCTTTACTTGCTATATTAGACCTCTTCCAAAAGTTTTTATTAATTGATTTAATAAAATCAACAATTTTATCTCCCTATCCCCTATTCCCTGACTTCTGTAAGAAATCTACTGCCAAATAATAAAAATCAACAATAACGAATACTTCTAAGAGTTTTAAGTTGAGTGCAAAATTATTGTGTGACCGGAAAAATAAGGTTGAAAGCCTCTCCTAAATATGGGAGAAAAAAATTTTCCTTTTAACCAATCCTCAATGTTTTAAGAAGAGGTAATTATTAATTATTAATTGTTAATTATTAATTATTGAATATATGTTCCCTCTTTTTAGTTTAGCCTTTAATTCTATACTATATATAGCAAGCCTAAATTATTGGTCAAAAATTCCAAATATAGATAAATACTCTGAAACTCTTACCCCTGTTCCCTTTTTCCAAAATATTTTTTACACAACCATGTCGAGCACTGTTATATAAGTTTTAACCAGAAAATTGGGTTTCCAGCGCCTTGCTTTTCAGGCTACTTTACTATGTGTAATACCAATTCCCATGCATTAATGCTTAACTTCCGATGGGACTTCAGTTATTAAAAAAGCAATCAGCAATCAGCCACTCAGCAGTCAGCAGTAAACGTAAACGAAGGGGAATGTTAGCCCTCCGCGCATCATCCTGCATAATAGTTGCACTTGATTTAAACGATCGCTCAAAAGCTGAAGGCCGCATTTACGACCCAGGAGGCTAGCGTATGGGCTAAAAGCGAGCTAGCTAGTTAAGTAATAAGTAAGCTTCAGTCATTTTTTTAACGATTATCGCCATTAAGCGGATTTGCTACTTATGTCTAATAACCCTGCTCCCTGCTCCCTGCTCTGTAGGGACGTTGCATGCAACGTCCCTACCATTAGGAGATGTAGAAAAACTTTTGAGATTTGGTATAATATATTTGGTCTGAAAAACATCAACTACCGTTGTTAACCATTTTTATATAGGGGTTCTCATATTAAAGAGGTACAGTATTTTTTTGTTCCCTATTCCCTATTCTCTAAAATCCAAAATTTATGTATCTCACTATTGGTGAGCATTGCTATAATTGTATTTATTAATAGTTGAATGTCTGGTATTTGCCCAATAAAAGCTGATACTCAATGAGGATATCTCTCCTAGAGACATAATCTAAAAATATGATTTTTAGGTAGTTGCTGGGGGTGATTTATCAGAGTAAAAACGGATAATTATGAAAGTATAAGAACACTGAATTTGTTAGCATTATTAAATGAAATGTTAACCTACATATCTGGTTTTGCTTAGTATAAATATCCGTTACTTCACTACAGACTATATTCAAAAAATGGTAATCAATCTTAGATATTTTTGATAACTAGGGCTTGCTGATTAACTCTAAAAGCCTTTATCTGTAAGTCCCATTAGCCTTTTTTGACAGAAAGAAGTGTCAGCTTTTTGCTTACTCTAGTTCAAAATATGGGCATTTTGAGCAGACAAGGGCGGAAAAACCTCAGACAATTCTTTCTTCTACTTCCTCTGTAATTCCTATTCCTCCTGACTTCCCCTCCTGGGAGGGGTTAGGGGTGGGTTGACTCCTGACTCCTGATTCCTACCCGAACCCACGCATACTTTTTCAGCAAACCCTAACTATTTTTGACTAATTTACTACTGTATAATAGCTCGAAAATACTTGTAACTTGTGTATTTGAAACTAATCTCTTATAGAGAATTATTTGTAATTATTAAAACTAATAACTTTCCTAGAGACGAAATTAGAATATTTTGAATAATTAATTACTTTTAGTAGAGAAATTTTAAATTTGCTATCTAACAGATAATTCTGATATAGCGTTTTTATTTTAGATGCAGAAACTGAGTCTTCTGAAAAAGGGAATAGGGAATAGGGAATAGGGAATGGTAAAGGATTAAAAACAGTATTAAATTGTGAAAAATACAAGTTAATTGGTACTCAATACAGCATTTTTTTATTAGCAAAAATCTAAATTTCGATTGAAATATGATTTTCAAACACTATAGAAATCCCATTTAAACAGTTAAGTTATCAAGCTATTATAGTTGGGGATGAGCTAGATATCACCAAGGGTAAACTATGGATATCAAAAAATAAGCGTGGGAGTCTTATATCAAATCCGGTTGAATAGTTATTATATGGTTGGGGGAGATGGGGAGGTGGAGAGATGGGGAGATTGGGAGATTGAAGGCTTGAACTAATTATAGAATTATCAACATATATTATATAACCGGATTCTATATTAACTGATAAAAAATTGAAATACTTAGAAGAAAATTAGTTCAGTAAAATCTTCTTTGCTTTGACTAATTACTCAGCAAAGACTTGACAATAGAAATCATCTCTTCAATATTTAAAGGCTTACTCAGATAAGCTACTGCACCAGCATTCAAACATCTTTCTTGATCACCCGGCATTGCCATAGCAGTTACAGCAATAACTGGTACAGACTGCCATATAGAATGAGCCTTAATTCTCTTAATTAATTCTAACCCATCAACCTGTGGTAACTGAATATCCATCAAAATTAAATTAGGTAAATTTGGAGAAGTAACCAAAGGAGAATTAATCGTATCCAACATAGTTTGACCATCACTAATTAACTCAACTTCATAACCCTCTAACTCCAATACTTGAGAAATTAAAAGTTGGTTATAAGGTTGATCTTCAACAATCAAAATCCTAATAGACTTTTCAGTTTCTAATATTTCCTCATTAACACTATCTGAAGATACTTCAGAACTAGATTCTGATGCTGAATTAACTATTAACTCATGTCGCATTTCTGTTAATGGTAACCAAACACAAAAAGTGCTACCCTTGCTCACTTGAGAATCTAAAGAAATAGTTCCACCATGTAATTCAGCCAATCTTTTTGTCAAAGCTAAACCCAAACCCGTACCTTCATGTTTTCTAGATAAAGAAGAGTCAATCTGTTGAAAAGGTCTAAATAATATTTCCCATCTATCTTCAGGAATACCAATTCCAGAATCTTTCACCTCTAAACATAAATAAGGTGTACTAGAATTAATTGGAGAACAATCAGGTCGATAATCACCTTGAATTTGACTACCATACGCTAAACGTCCGCTCAGTTTAACTTTTCCCCCTTCTGGTGTAAACTTTACAGCATTAGAAAGTAAATTAATAATTATCTGCCTAACCCGACGCTGATCCAAATAAACAGTAGATATACGATAATCCAATTCTAGGGATAAAGCCAATCTTTTTTTATCAGCTCGTGGCTGAATCATTCTCAAGCAGTCTTTACAAACCTCGTGAATATTAATTAGCTCTAAACTTAGCTCTGTTTTCCCCGACTCAATCTTAGATAAATCCAGAATATCATTAATCAGTTGTAATAGATGTTGACCGCTTTTTTGAATGAGTCGAACTTGATTAACTTGGCGATCGCTTAACGGGTCTGATATTTGTCGTTGTAATAAATCAGAAAACCCTAAAATACTGTTGAGTGGGGTTCTCAATTCATGAGACATAGAAGCCAAAAACTCTGATTTTAACTGAGAAGAACGCTCTAATTCTTCATTAATTTGACGTAGACGTTCTTGAGATTGTGCCCTTTCTATGGCCACCCCTAAACTACGACAAGCTGCAAACAGCATATCTTTTTGATCGGTTTCCTGTAGTTTTTGCAGGTTACGAGATTCTAGAGTTAAAACACCAATAATCCTCCCATCTATGGCTGGAATTGGGAAAATTCCTAATTGGCCAATAGCTGGATGGCGAAATCCTGGAATAGAGTTAGGTTGATGAGCATAATCTTCAACATACATAGGTTTGCCACTCTCCACTACTTCCCACAAAAGTCCTTGACCATAAGGGATACCCTGTTTCAATAAACCTTCCATTTCAGCTACTGCTAGTTCACCATAAGTAGCAATAAATTGAGAGGTAATCTGATTAGAAATTGGCCCTGCTTGACGATTTTTTCCTTCCCCATTGATAACTTTGACATCCCCAAAGGCAGCATTCATTACCTCTACGAGATAATTAAGGGCAAATTGGGCTATTTCTCTCAAGCTGTCTGAGTATTGCAGTCGTTCGTTGAGACCCAGAAGAAATCTTAATCTTCTTAATTCAGCATTGAGATTAGCTTGAGACCGTTGATATATACTTACATCTCGAAAGGTCAATAGATGACCCCCATCTGATACTAGGGTGCAGTCTACTTTCAGGCAAATACTGTCAGACTGTTCAATATATAATAATTGACTTTCTGTTTTTATTTTGAGGAGACAGTTTTGTAGTTGTTGACATTGTTCGGTTGACCAATAACCTTGAACAACTATTTCGGCAAATATGTCATCCCTATGGGGTTTTATTTTTAGCCACTCTGGTAATAATCCCCAAATTTCTGGCAGTTTCTGATTAAATAGAATTAAGTGATTAGAATTATTGAAGAGAGCAATACCATTATCTATTTGGTTAAGGATGATTTCTTGCTCTTCCTTCAACCTTTGTAAATCCATTTCAAAATCATCCATGTTTTTATCTGCATATTTTTGTTATTGCTAATTTAGTAGAAATAGGACTTACTCAAAGAAAACCCGTATTTACAATAAATCCTTGGTTTGAACAATAGACATCTAGAAAAAAACCCGGTTTGACGGGTTCGGGTAGGTAAGTTCTATATAAAAATAAATCAAGCTTCTTTACAGAACTGTACATTGATTTTTATTTCTTAATAGTGATAGTGGTTAGATGACTTTGTGATTCTACGCACACTAAAGATATTTTATTGGAAAGCTTCCATTGAAAGCCCCCCTGTTTTAAACGTTATTCCTTACTCATAAATCTGGAAAACTTTTTTGTGGAGATAGGGAGTAGGGAGTAGGGTAGTGGGTAGAGATTATCCCTCTTTTGTCAAACTAGGATTAAACCTTGATTTGGTTGTGGATTTCAATAATTAATAATTAATAATTAATAATTACCTCTTCTTAAAACATTGAGGATTGGTTAAAAGGAATTTTTTTGTTCTCGAGGGGAGATTGGATATGGCGAGGTTTCTTCGCCATCCCATCCTAACGGACTGCTCCGCTTTCCGACCGCTTTTTCTCCTAATTAGGAGAGGCTTTAAACCTTAATTTTTCGGTAATGGCGTAAACTCGTCAAAATTTCCCAAACTGATAGAACAGAGGTAATACTAATCTGATAAATGTTTGCTAAAAATACTTATACTAAATTGATGAATGTTTGCTACAAATAGTTAGGCTATTTCTTAGAAGTCAGGTAAAGGAGCCGTCGGTAGGGCGATGTACAGGAGAAAGGAGTCATAATTAATAGGTTTGTCTCATTTTTTATGTCGTAATTTATCTTTTTCGTCAAATATAAATTTCCGATAAAATCTTTTAATACTGCTTATTATTCGTAACATTCTTTTTCCCAAATGGTATTATAAGTTAGGAGTAATGAGTCAGTTTTTAGCAATCAGGAGTCATGTCTTTCAACAATTCCTTTTTGACATTTTTATCTATTTTTTTTCTATCGACAGCTATTAAGTAGAGTAAGTTCAAAAAAGATGTTGGAGATTTAGCTATAAAACGCCTTAAACCACTGATCTAAATAATTTTGAGCTAATTTACAATTAGATAGATAAAGTAAAAAATTGACTCCGCTTTACTTATGAAATTACTGTCAGTAAAAGTTTTGATCTAGTACAATTTCACTGTTGATTTTGAATGGATGACTTTTGAATGTATGAATTATATTAAAACCATGCAGTCGGAGTAATATCAAATCATAATTTATTAACTACAAAGTTTAATCATTAATTAACTCCATTTTTTTGAGAAAATGTTTGTCAAATTAAGTTAAATATTAAGAGACTTGTTTATAAACTAAATATTCAAGCTTGAATAAGGCCAGGGATTGAAATTATGCTGCTTAATAGAGTATAAGTATTCATACTCCTAAAGTTATTAGGTGATAAATAATTATGTTTTCGCCTATTATCTATTCCCTGTTCCCTATCTCCTTTTTATATTTCCTGATACATTCAATCTGTTACACCTAAAAATCAAAACAACTACTCTGTGTTTTTAACTTCATTGCCGATCGAGCTATAGTAATTTTCACCCTTGGTTAAAAACAGATTTTGAATTTTAGGGAATAGGGATAGGGGATAGAGAATTAGGGAAGAGAAAAAAATACTTTACCTCATGAAGAAGAGAACCACTAAATCTTTTTTATGAATCTGGAAAAGTTCGCTTTAATTCATCAATCAAATCATCAATCTCTTCTAGTGCTTGATTAACATCGATTCTGAGTGTACCTAAATCGGGCTTTTCTAGAAGTTTGACTAAAGATTCCCGCTTATTTTCAATAGTAGCTAATCTTGCTTTGATTGTCTGTGAGTCCAT
>JAAUYJ010069126.1_pt1 | contig 11248 bp, 19 predicted proteins | sample 7278031 | NCBI WGS metagenome assembly JAAUYJ01 (sample SAMN14350222, study PRJNA611818) | marine sediment metagenome | isolation source: surface marine sediment (1.8m) | place: French Polynesia: Moorea | collected 2018-08 | reverse complement strand
CGTGCTGCACCAAAGTACACGCATTGTACGTATTGAGAAACAGCAGTGAGTAAAAGGTGTTGGTACAGCGGTTCATGGTATTTCCGGGTTGTAAACAGTTTTCTTGTTGCACTTTTTACAGAGAGGCTATGTATCCGTTAAAGAATAGGTTGTCCGTTTGTAGAGAAATCAATTTTGACAGGGAGTATGTACGTGCATCTTTCGCATTCCGCACAGAACAATCTCTAAACACCGCTATTGAAGCAGTGCAAGGTTGGTTGGGTAGCGTCTCACACGAGATTACGCCCTATTTTCCAGCAGTTGATTGGCTGAGGAATTTGATAAAGATTACGGAAAATGTGCCCGCTCATCATATGGAGCCGTGCGTTTTCTTCATATTTTCTGGCTGGGTTAAGTGAGTGTTGCTTACAACATCAGCGTACCTCTCTTCCACCCCAGTTCTGAGCTGCTGCAGCGCCTGGAGTTGTTGTTGCTGCTGTTGCTGCCTGGGCTGCTGCTGCGACTGCTGCCTGGCGATGGTGGAGTCGTCGGAAGAGCCCTGCGCGCTCTTGCTCCTCTGCCGCCGGATCTCCTGAAAAAAAAAGGAGAGGCTCCTATAAACCACTCGCGTTGTATGAGCCCCCACCGTGATTTCCCCCTTTTTTTCCAAGCTCCATCATTAAACTTCTCGCGAAATTTTTGCAAGTGGAGGAGATCGAAAGAAAGCCTCCCGAGGGAGCGAGGATTAAATTTCCATCCTCTTCTCTCCCTCCCTCTCTTTCCCTCTCCCGAGAGCAGTAATTGGATTACCCGGCAGTGAGAAAATAGATGGGTGAGTCGGGCTGCACTTTCACTCCTGCTTCCCCGAGGATAGTTTCCACCCTTGATCGTCGGCAAAAATTTCCTTCTCTCCATTTTTCAGTTTTCGCAAGTGTTTCATCTATCTTGTCTTTTTCTCCTGTCCCATTGCCTTTCTCGGTGTTTTTCTTTCTCCAATGGGGAATTTTTTTAATATAAAAAACAAAATGTTACCCTCTCTTGAATCCTCTTCTTGTGCGAGCTGAGGTCCTGCTCCTTGAGCTCCGTGATGAGCCTGCACACCTGGTCGATGTTGGACAGGGACACCTGCCGCAAGCGGAAAAAGGCCAATCATTACATTCGAACTTGTCCAATGCGCTTTCAAGCCGTACCTGGTTTTCCTCCCTCTTTCTTCTCTGGTCCTCCTCCTCCTCCCCCTTGGCCGTTGAGGCGACGGCGGCGGCGGCGGCGGCGGCGGCGGCGGCCCGGGGAGGAGGGGGGCGCAATTGGCGGCGAGAATCCGACGCCTCCTCCTCCTGAAAATCACGGCACACACGGTGTAAAACATCAACAACACGGGGGGGAAAACACGATACAGTGATTTAAATTGGTTGGCAATGGTTGCTCTCAAAGTGCGCATACGGTACACAGAAGTACCTGAGCCATGTTATCTGACGAGAGGATGCTTGGCGACCGGGAGCGGCCAGAGTTGGGGGTCGAGATGTTGTCGGAAGAGGTGCGGCGGTTCTTGCTGTTTAAATGTTGCGGGAAAGCACATGGAAAGTACACCATATCGCCATATGTATGTAAGAGGCCTTGTTTTAATACTCACCCCCGCATGATTCGTAGCTGCCTGTGATGGGCAGCGGCCGACGATGAGGAGAGGGCGACGGTGTCCCCGGCCTCCCTCAGCTCAGCGCTGTCGGCGCCGCTGTTGTTGTTGTTGTTGTTGTTGCTCGTGGTTGTTGTTGTGGTGGTGTCGGAGGCGCTGCAGCTGCCCTTGCTGGAGGCCGCTGCGGCGGCTGCGGCGACTGCGACGGCGGCTGCGTCCAACTCCACGATGGCGTCGTCCTCGTCGCTCTCCAGGAAGGGGTTGAAGCGCCACCGCCTCCCGCCTCCTCCTCCTCCTCCCCCTCCCCCTACAGGCGAAGGGGAGGAGGAGGCCGTGCCGTGGCCATGGCCTCCCCCGTGCTGGCGGCGGTAGTGGCGGTTCAGGTGGTGGTGGTGCCTCCGGTGGTGGTGGTGGCGGGAGGAAGAGGTGGAGAGGCGGGAACCTTTTTTGGCCGGAAGAAAGAGATATTTGCATGAGTTTCCCGAATCCTCCTTTACTGCTTTCCTTTGTGCAAGACTTCTGTTTCGTAAGCAAACACAAAAAGATCCCCTCAGGCACTTCCTGGCCTGAAGTAATCTGCCGTGCGTAAGAAGGTAAGTACAGTGCCTGGAAATCCAGAGTAGGTTGTCCATGATAAAAAATTATTCAGAACGGACATAAGATTTTTTCCTTGTCAACCAAGAAGTGCTGTACATGTCAGCGTACAATGCCAGTCGGGTAAGATTTGTTTGCTGCAAACGCAAAGAACCACTGTTTACGTACAAAGTTTTCACTGTCCCCAGTCACAAAAAATACCTATATGTACCTTCCATGTATCTAACGGCTTTGCGAGCTACGAGTCCTAATCTTGAAAGCCGTGACTGCCAAGGGGTTATAAAGGTATTTTTAATCCTAATTTAGCCTAATGCCCCTTTCGTAAGTACGATCTCTCACTTGTCTCCGTCAATGACGACCTCCTCCTGGCCCCAGCCACCGACTGCTGCTGCTGCTGCTGCTGCTGCTGCGCGAGTTCTGCCTCCTCCGACGAGCCGCCGTCCTTGAAGGTGGAGGACGTGAAGCCTTGGAACGACCTGCGGCAAGACAAAAAAATTGCGCAATGAAACGGGAAAAATAATTCCCGGGTTTTTCGCGCTCACCGCAGAGGGGACTCCGAGCCGTAGCGGCTGTGGTCGCCGCCCAAGCTGTTTGAAGAGCTCTGCAAGACGCATAAACATATAAACGGAACTTATTCAACTTTACTATACTTCTTGACAAAAAGGCTTTCACCATGTTGTCCTCTTCCTCCTCCTCCTCCTCTCCGTCCTCCTCCTCCTCGCTGCAGTTGGGGAACCTGCAGCTGCTGGCCTCGGAGGACTCGGACACGTTGCCCCCTCCGAGACCCGCCGCGGACCCCGAAGTGGGAGAGGCGGCAGAGGCGGCCGAAGCGGCGGCGGCCGCCCCCACCGCGGTCTCCAGCGAGGCGGAAGGAGAGCTGAGAAGGGTAGCACGTGTACAAACGAGAATTTAGATGTATATACAGCTCTACTAGCACGAATGTTAATAGTCTAATACGCAGAGGTCGAAGTCATATTTTATCCAGAGCAAGAGAAGGTTTGGTACGGCCAAGATAACGTTGGATCAACCCCCCACCCCCCGGTATGCCACCAACTGCAAAATGTATGAATGCCCGTCCGTATGACGATACCGACCTCGTTATTTCTTCCATTTCTTTGTCGTTTACCTATGGTCGTATGAGTCCCCGAGGCCCCCCCGTGCTCAAGAAGGGGACAAAAAAGGCTTGTCGGGACTTCAAAGGCAAAACAAGTTCAAAAGATTTTTTTCTCATAAAAACGGTATTTTGTTTGCTTTCTACCGTCATCACGAAGGGGAGCCTTGCCAATTTATCCCGTTTTGCCGGGGAACATATGCAGAAAATTAAAGAGGTTTTTTTTTCTAAAAAGTACACTCTCTTTTCGTTCATGGCAGAAAAGGCCAAACACACTTCTAGCCCTTTGTTGCATCGAATTATGTAACAGAGTAATACCGACTACGACTGGTACTGTATCATGGTGTGCAGATGCTCACAGCGTGGACTGGTGGCCGCAGAGGAGATACTTTGCCGCGGCGGCCGCGGCGGCGGAGGCCTCCTCCTCTGACTCGAAAGAGCCTCCTCCTCCGCCAATATCCTGGCCTGAATGAGACACAATTAAGCTAGCTGAAAAAACAACTCGGAAACTGTCGGGAAAAGGAACAAAAAAGGCATGTTTAAAAGCTTAAAGATGCTGTTCAAGTTTATAGGCGCATGCCGTGATTTGCGCGGAACAACTTCGCCCTTATTACCTTGCCTGCGCAGGAGGTCCAATATCTCCCTCCTGAGCTCGCGGACGATGCCGACCTGAAAAAAATTAAGAACGACGTCATATAAAAACACGGTTTTGTAAGAGCTTTGCGCATTGCTGTTGTAACTTGTAAGCGCCGTCGGCACTCACCACGTCGTCGGAAATAACCACCGGAGACGGGGAGGGAAGCGAGGAGGTCGACGAGGGGCCAGGGGGAGGAGGGACGACGTCAGCGCCTGAAGTGGCCTGGTTTTTCCGACAAAAATACATATGAAAGAAGAGCGTCGTTAAATTGAAAAGATTTTTTGTTTCATTTCGTGTTATGCAAAGGGGGCTCCTGAAGAAAGACACTTATACGCCTAGGATTTCTTTCGAAAGAATAAAGGTCAAGTGAGTGTAGGATTTAAAAAAATAGGGAAGCATACGCATTATATTACAGGGGAGTTATTAAGGAAACACATACTGTATACTTTACAAGAAGCAAGATGCCATACAAAAAGCACTGACGTCATGCTGCTCGGGTTCAAACGCAATTATTTAGGGGTCCGTTCGGATCGCCTTACCTGAGACAATGAGGTGGGATCCTTCGTCTGGAGAGATGAGGAGACAAGAAAACCATATGTTTTTCGAAGTACTGTGGAACCGAGGCGCACTGGCCAAGCATTTAAAACATATTACTTGTTCAGCCAGCAGCTCGGAAAGTTTGTGGATCCGCTTGACCAACTCGGCATCGTCCTCTGCCGCCGCCGCCGCCGCCGCCGCAGCAGCAGCAACTGAAGCCTCGGGAGGCCTGAGGAAAGTTGTACTGTTTGACTGACAAATTCCCCCACACATTTAAGTGCACTGAGCGCAATGCAATATTTTTTCCTGATGCACTTGCCTCATCGTCGCCAGCTCGGATCGGTCGTCGCTTCCGTCTTTCAGAACCTGAACAAGAAAAGGGGCTTTGGTCTCCTTGGAATCGTTCAAATGTGCGCGGTTTGATAGCTTTCCAACATCATCACCTGTTTGTTTGATATATTTCCCAGCGACAGCGATGACGCCTGCCCAAGGCCCCTCCCGAAGGAAGAGTTGGGTGGCAGCTTGACTGAGGAGGTGGGGGAGGCGGGAGCGGCGGCGGCGGCGGCGGCGGCGGCGGCGGCAGAGGCGCCGTTGCCGTTGCTGCTGCCGTTGCTGGCATCCTAGAGAAGGCATGGAGAAAAAGATTTCTCTAATATGGTTCTAATATTTGTTTTTTCTTTCTTTGTCCCCACCCACCTGCAAGCTCCCCTCCGACCTGGACCGTGTGATCCTCGACCCGCCCTTCCCGCCTCCCTCCGACACGCCAGCAGCGGCGGCGGCTGCTTCATCCTTCCTGGGGACTCCGCCGCCGCCGCCGCCGTTGTGGCCAAGCAGAGCGATGGTGGACGACTCGGGCCTTCAAGTGTAGGTTATTTTTTTAGCAAAGGGCTTTGCTATGCTTTCCAGAGATGCGCCCTCACTCACCTGATTCCCCTCCTCTCCTCCCACTCGTAAAGCTTCCTAGTGAACTTCTCCGAGATCCCTTCGAAGCGGAACTCCTCGCCGCGGGACGTCTTGACCTGACGTAGAAATAAAGCGAATTTTTTTTTGATGGGGCATGTGCGAAAGGTGATGATTTCTCACCGTGATCAGCTTCTTCTCCTGCTTCTGCTGCCGGGCCAGGGCAGAGCGCATTCTCTCCAGCCTTTGAACAGTTTTAAAAATGGGTTTTTATATTTTGCATTATGCGAAGAGCCTATCTCTCACTTTTGCTCCCTCTCTAGACACTTGCTCCTCTCCCTCTCCACCCTCTGCCTCTCCCTCTGTATCTTGAGCAGCTCCTTCTCCAGCCACAGCGAGTCCCTCTCCGCCGCCGTGGCAGGGGCGACACCTGCTGTTGTGGCGCCTGCTGTCGTTGCGGCACCTGCGGCGGCGGCCGCGGAAGAGGATGAGGACAGGTTGGTGGGCGCGGCCGTAGACGACTGGGAGCGGAGCACCTTGACAAATTGTCAGAAGAGAGAGAGTCAGCAACGGCAAAATTCAAAAGTCTGGAGACATCAAACGCGTTCACCTTTTCCCCGTGGTTGTTGTTGTACCTCCTCTTGTTGTGCTCCCTTGTGCTCTTCTTCTTCTTCACCGGCTGCTTCTGAGCGGACGACGACGAAGGGTCTCTGAATACGCGAGGAAAACAAACAATAGAGCAAACGGGAAAGTTTTCTCATATGCCTAGTTATCTCCTTGTGCAAAAAAACCTTCCAGAGATTCCTTTTCTTCTTTTTCAAGGACATCATCATTCATGAAGGTCGGGAAAAAGTTGGAGGGCGACCCGGACCCAAGGGAGGGCGGGGAGGGCGGGGGGAGGATCCCTGTGCCTAACAAAGCGTGCACGAATTCCCTCCAGTAAAGTTTGTCTGTGCGCTTGTGTGCGGCCTTATCATCAAAAGAGCACCTGCTTTCCTGGATGCAAAGATTGGCTGAGAAAACGTTTAGGTACATATCAATAGTTTCGCCCGATAACCTTTCGCGTACTGTGCGTACTAAAAGGATGGAGTAAGATTCGACATTGTTGTACTTGGACAAAACTTGCTTTGGAGCATGGCCAAGGATCTGCTTCAAACTTTTTCAAGGATACTTTGTCTCAATCCGCAGTATTCCCCCCGGCGTCCCTTCCCTTCCCTCTCAGCCCCTGGACTGCCGATAATTGAGCGAGTGCCTTCCAAATCTGGCTCAGTAATGAGGATCTATCGAGGCGCGCACGCTCACATATTTTTTTTCCTCGCCGCTTTTTCGCCTGGATGTACCTTTGGATCATTTCTACATTGGAAAATGCCACGGTATCAAACGTCTATTGGTGGGCATTTTGTATCTACTCAATTTCTCTGTCATATGCGTCACCCAGGCTGTCTGCCGGCGCTCCCACGGTGCTGCTTCTGCTGCTGCTGTTGCTGCTGCTGCTGCCTGTGCTGCACCGCCTCTCCGCCGCCGGCGGTCGCGGTGGTGGCGGTGGTGGTGGTGGCCTTCATGATCTCCCACTCCTTCAGCTTCCTGTTGAAGTCGTCCGGCATCATCCGCTGGATCTCCTCCACGTTCTTGGAGCTGTGGCCGGCCAGCGCCTTGCGGACCTCCCACTCCGCAACCTGTGTTTCCCATAAGTTTTTAAAGAATGCTCCTTGTGTAGCCCTTGTCATTTGCAGCACAATATTAAATGTCTCCTTATTTTTGATTTCCCGTCCCCAAGGCAATTTCTTTCTGGCGATGTCTAAATATTGAAAAATTCTCTCGGCTAGAGTGGTATGCCACTGCAGTTGTAGTGTAGCCAAGTATCCCTGGCATCATGTTTCAAGATTTGAGCAGCTAGACCTTGAGCTTGAACTCTGGCTTGAGGTCCTCCTCCTGCGGCTGCTTCTGCCCCACGGCCGGGCGCGCGCGGATCGTCTTCTTCCTCTTCCCCCCCGCCGCGGCGATGTCGCCGCCGTCGCCGGCGGAGGGCCCGCCGCAGCCGCCCAGGTCAGAGTCGGAGCGGGGGGAGGCTGCGGAGGTCGTCACGTCATTTTTTGCAGTCGAGATTTGATATAACTTTCGGAGATATCTTTTTTACCGACTCCGCTGCTGCTCCTGATCCTCTCCCAGGACTCCAGCTTGCGCTTGAACTCGGGGTCGAGATCCTGGTGCATCCCGGAAGAGGAGTTGGCGGCGGCGGCGGCCGCGGAGGGAGGGAAGAACTCATCAGACAAGACGCCGGCCGCGCTTGAACCTGCGGGCAACCATGAGTTTTGGCGCGGTACAAGAATGAATCGTATGTGGGTACCAGTTGAAGGCTGACTCTCGGCGACGCCCCCTCCTCCTCCTCCTCCCCCTCCTCCCCCGTCCGAGGTGACTCCGTCCTGCTGTGGTTATAAAACGACATTCGATCGGTGTCTCTTCGATTCGAATTCGAACATTAAAAGAGGAAACGGAACCTGAGGGTGCTGCCTGGACCTCTGCTGCCGCCGCTGCCAGGACTCGTACTTTCTCATGAAGTCGGGAGGGAGAGCGTTCTCGTCGAAACTGTTCGCGTAGGATTTGTTTATTTCTTTTTAAAAAAACACTCTAGAAATGTTTTTTTTTCAAATGTTTTTTGCCTACGTGTATCCGGCTGCGACAGAGCTGCCGGGAGGCGCGGCGGCTCCGGTGGGAGAAGCTGCGGACGCGGCGGCGGGGTGCCGCGGCGGACGGTGGCGCTGGCGCTCCCACTCCTGAGATTTTCTGTGGTTGGAGGAAACGAACCACTTTTGTGGGATCCATGGCACATCCGATATATGTGACTTTACAAATAGAATTCCTGGCTCAGGCTTCTCTGGAGCTCCTCGTACTGCTTCTGTATCTCGTCCTGCAGGTTGTCCCAGCTCTGGAAAAAAAACCACCACCACGTCTCCCTCTTGTACCTTCAAAAAAGTTTTCAGTAAAACCAAAATCACCAGCTCCTCCGTGACAGCCCTGGATGAGGGGTGGTCTGAGGACGAGTCCCTCGAGGAGCCGAGGTTCATCCCCGAGGCCGCGGTGGTCGATCGCCGCATCCTCCCGGCGGCGGCGGAGGCCGCATCTGTCTCTCCAGGAGGGGGCGCCTCGAATTTGAAGTAGGAACCCTCCTTGCGGCGAGGGGTGTTGGGCAACGAGGCCGCCTCCGGAGCCGATGGGATCCCGCCGCCGCCTCGAGATGGAGGCGAGGCCGGGGTGAGGAAGGCCCTCTTCACCCGGGTCCACTGTGTGTCGTGCTGCGGCTGCGGGGGCTGCTGCTGTTGCTGCTGCTGTTGTTGTTGCTCAGCGACTGCCGCCGAGGCCGCCACCAAAGGAGGGCTTCGGAGGCTGAGCTCGTCTCCCGAGGCCATGGTGAGGGTGAGTTGAGGCCGGCGGCGAGGGTGGCGGGAGGGGGAGGTAGGGGAGGCGGAGGCGGAGGCCGATTGCTGCTGCTGTTGCGACTGCTCGCGCTGCAGCTGCCTCTTTGGCACAGCTCCTCTGTCTCTGGGACCGTACTGCTGCTGCTGCTGCTGCTGCTGTTGTTGTTGAGTTGCTGGTACCAGGTGGTCTCCGACGGTGTCGGGAGAGGCGGTCCTTAAAACGATTTGATATCTTTCATTACTTTCACTTCTACGTTAACGTTGTATCCGCAACAGTTACCTTGGAGCCCCCAAGCTGCGTCGTTTAATCGAGTCCCTCCTCGTGTAAATCATGTGTTTGACCTGAAATTTAAGGGAGGACGAAAAGTAGCCTCATTTATACAAGCAGTCAAGCACGATGTTTTTTTACAAGAATACACTATCCTACACAGTCATTGTTATAATGATTGCTCACCGGCGTTCCCTCATTGTTCTGACATGCGTGAAATAGTTGGATGTGTGTGTATCATGTGTCCAATTGTGCGAATTCAATTTGGAACTCAGAGTGTGATAAGAACATTCCACTCACCTTTCCCCATGCACTCTTTGTCCTGCCCCTCTTGTGGTCCTCCCCATCACCGCGCCTACCGCTTGCGGCGGCCGCGGCGGCGGCCGCGGCGGACACGACGCTTTTCTCGCCCACGCTTGTCAGGGAGTGGCGCCGCGGCCCCAGGAAGAAGGCGGAGTCGGAACTGCAATTGCATGAATCGGGAAAAAAAGAAATCAGTTTTCCTTTTTTTTTCCAAAATCAAATCCTACCTGCACTGCGTAAAGGAGGAGCTCCTCTGGACGTTGAGCAGGTTGGCGTCGCTGGAGGCGAAGGCGGAGGAGAGGGCGAAGGGCGGCCTGATGCACGGGCGCCCGCCGCCGCCGTGCGGGGGGAGGGGAAACGGGGCGCGCTTGCCGGCGGCCAGCAGCAGGGAGGTGCCGCCGCCGTCGTCCGCGGCCGAGGCGTCGTGGCCGCGGCCGTGGCCGCCGTCGCCGTCGTCGCAGGAGGAGAAGGAGAGGGACGAGGAGGAGGAGGACGACGACGAGAAGGGGAAGCGGCTGTTTGATTCGTTTTGTTGGGCACAATTTTTCTCCGCAAAGAGTCACATATTATTATCCTGTATACCTCCTTCCGTCACCGTAGGACGTACGCCGCCGCGATTCCTTAGCTTCTTCCTCACTTTCGCGGCGGCAATCTACCCCCTTGCCGCACGCGGTCGCGGCAGCCGCAGGTGCTTGCTCAGGAGCGGCGGCGGCGGCGGCGGCGGCGGCTGAATGCGGCGGCGACTTGAAGGCGTCCATCCAGCGGGTCCAAGCGCTGGACGAGCGGGGCTTCGTACTGGACAGAAAAGGAATAATTTTTTTTTAAAAAAAAGAAATTAAAGGAATTGGTCCTAAATCTGAACAAACCTTGGCGACGTCACGGAGTGGTCCAAACTCTGAGTCCTGCAAATTTGAGAAATAAAAAACGTGCACCGTGTAAAACCGTATGTGCCGGTATTTCACCATGCAATACAGGCACCAATTTATACCTGGGCGCCCCCTCCGCCACAGCCGCCCTAGGTTCCTCTGTCGAGGTCGAGGCCGAGGCCGCCGAGGCCAGACCCCTCCTCCTATTCGCGCTCCTCGACCTCAGCTCCGAGGCAGAGTCGGCGTCCGAGGCCGCCGCCGCCGCCGCCGCCGCCGCCGCCGATGCTCCTGCCGGGCCGAGGCCGCCGCCGGTGGAAAAGCGGTGCTGCTGGTGCTGTTGCGCCTTGTCCTTGGACTTGTTCTTGCGCCCGAGGCTGGGGGTCCGGACGAAGGAAAAGGCAGAGGAGGTGCTGAACGACTTGACCGGAGGAACGACGGGAAGCCTGTAGTAAATTTAATATGTCTTCTGTTTCGCAACTCTAAACGATTTTCTACAAGCTACTAAGTTATACCTCGGCGATTTTGAGGAAGTGGACGTTTTGCTTGACACCTCTGGAGAATTCTGCGCGCTGGCGCTGGAATGATTTTTTTATCAAATCGTGCAAAAAAAGGAAATCTCTGGGTTTGGCACCTGGTTATGGAGGACCTCGAGGTGTCCTTCTGTAGCTCCGCCGCGGCCGCCGCCAGCTGCCTCAGCTGCCTCAGCTGCGGGTCCTCCTCGGCCTCCTCGACCTCGACCCCGAACGGCCGCTGCTGCAGCTGCTGTAGCCTCTGCCTAAGCTGCAGCTCCTCCATGGTGTGCAGCCTTCGCTGCAGGCAGCTGTTCTGCTCCCGCAGCGCCGACAGCTCCTCCATCAGCTTGCACAGGTTGTCCAGCCGCTCCAGGCCGGCGCCCTGGCAAAAAATATGTCGCATAGTTTTTCTCTCAACTTCTTCATATTTTTTAAAAAAATCATTAGTACCTGGTTGGATATGCTCTTAGCTGTGGACGGGCTCCTGGATCCTCG
>JAAUYJ010015835.1_pt1 | contig 11251 bp, 3 predicted proteins | sample 7278031 | NCBI WGS metagenome assembly JAAUYJ01 (sample SAMN14350222, study PRJNA611818) | marine sediment metagenome | isolation source: surface marine sediment (1.8m) | place: French Polynesia: Moorea | collected 2018-08 | reverse complement strand
GGGGGGAACTGGAAGTCCCCCTTAAAAAGGGGGATTTAGGGGGATCGTTGATGTACCTCACGCCTACTGAAAACCGCTATATTGAAAGGGATGACTTTTAACTTTTGACTTGGGCGTAGCGCTAAACCTAATTACCGAATAATTAATAATTATTAATTAAATAATTCAAGTTAAAAGCCGACCAAGTAAAAGGGAAAAAAAGTGCTAGGCTATTTCCTTATATTCAATTCCGTTACGGTTTTAACCAGAGGTAATTATCCATTATTCATTATCAATTAGCCAGCGGTAATTATCAATTATCCATTATAAATTATGGCGTTGGTGAATCAAGGTATGAAAATAAAAATTGAACAATCTCAAATATTTGTTATTCAATAGTTTAGGAATTACCAAAAAATACAAATAATACCCTAATTTACCAACGCCCAATTATCAATTAATGAATGGAGAATTTTAGATGACAACAAACCAAAAAAACACAGAAAATTTCGCAAACTCCAGGTTTAAAGAATCTGTTTCTGTAGACAATCTTGCCGAAAATTTGATGGAAGACTTGTTCAATGATATTGACCGAGTATTGGATGGTCGTAGTCGTTTACCAACTCAAGTAACTCAACCAGAAATTGTTTCCTTAACACCAATTAAAGTACCTCAAATAGTTGTGCCTAAAAAGGAGGCTCAATCTGAAGAAACTGAAAAAGAAGCAAAGGCAAAATTAGCTCAACCCGAAGTAACCAAAAAAGAAAATAAATCATTAGATAAACTACTTTTAGGAGCAGCTTTTGCATCTATATTAGTAACTCTCTCTTTGTGGTTAGGAACTAGAGGAGGGTTCGATAAAATTTTAGGCTATTTAGGTTATGTAGAAAAACCTGATTCATCAGCAGAAACATTGAATCCTAAAGCAGCAGCAGATGCCAAATTTGCAGATTATATCGAGCGATCGCTCAAAATGATTGAGCAAAAAGAGGCTACTCAGAAAGAAAAACAACTTCCAGGGATACCACCTGCTCCATCTAATAACGATTTACCCACAGTACCAGTATCAGCTAACCCACCCATAAATACTAGCCTACTCTTACCACTCAACCGACTGGTCGATCTGATGGAGGCACAAATAGCAAAAGAAACTGTTACTATTCCGGAAACAAAAGTAGTAGTAATTCCCCCTATCCCGACAGCGGTAGCAGTTACACCAAAATCTGAGCCATCCTCCCCAAAGCCATCAGCAGCATCTGCATCTAAAGCTTCCACAGAAGCTGCTGAAAACCTTCAAGAAAAATCGGAAGCTGAAATAACTGCCAAAGCAGAAGTAAAGCCAGAAACTCAAGCTAAAGTTGATAGCTCTAGTTCAGCGAAAGCTGAAAAAGTTCAAGAAAAATCGGAAGCCGAAATAACTGGTAAAGCAGAAGTCAAACCAGAAACTCAAGCTAAAGTGGATAGCTCTAGCTCGGGAAAAGCTGAAGCAAAAACTAAACCGGAGCAACCAGGCAAAACAACGGCACAAGAGAAACCAGAACCAGAACCAGAAACAACAGCACAAGCAGAATCTCAAACAGAAACACCAAAACAGCCAATATCATTACCCCCACCTCCAGCAGCAGAAATACCTGTGGCAGAAACAGTAGCAGCTAGTCAAGTTCAAACTCCTATTAATACTCTCGTGGGTATATTGGAATTAGGCGAACGTTCTGCAGCTCTATTTGAAATTGATGGTGTGGCTCGTCGGATATATGTGGGAGAGGGTATTGGTGGTAGCGGTTGGACTCTTGTGAAAGTAGCTAACCAGGAAGCTGTGATTCGCCGTAATGGTGAAGTTCGTTCTGTTTTTGTTGGGCAACAATTTTAGTTATAAGTATCAGAAGTTATATCATATCTGATTGAATAGCAAAATTTGTAGTAGCGTGTCTAGCTTGAAAATGTGGGTTAAAGAACTTAACCTCCAACCCCCTTATATCATGTCCGGTTGAACAGTTATAAATAATTAGGGAGGTGGGAGGAGATAGGAGATAGGAGATAGGAGATAGGAGATAGGAGATAGGGAAAAAAGTGTTTTCATCACGCTCTTATCCGGACATGGTATAAAGGAGTAGGGTCGGAGGGTCAGGGGGTCTGAGGGGAGAAATTAAAATATATCCTCTCCAAACCAAATATTTTATTTATACCATTACATCCGGACATGATATTACCTACAAGAGAAGGGGGGCTTCTCTCCCCTGTCGGAGCAGGAGAGGGTTTAGGGGAGAAGTCTTTGCTCGTTGCTCGCTCAAACACCCACAATTTTAGTCTAGACACGCCAGTAGTGGATTGTTTCATCTTAAATGGTGTCTTAGATGGGGAGTGTGGCGAGGGTGGGAAGTGTGGGGAGAAAAAGACACCTAGAAACAAAAATAAGAGTGCACAGTTTTAGCTCAAACAGTCCAGTAGAGTCCGTATTTACTGCTAAAATTTAGACTGTGAAAGGTATTTAACAATCCGTCGCAGGACACCATTTTTAGATGTGTCAATCCACTACGGTATGTTACTGGCAATGTGACTCAAAAATAAGGTCTCAAAGCTTCCCTTTGGATAGGAGATGAAAAAAATATTCGATTCAGTATTTTAAGGTTCTGACTTCAGTTGGGGCGTTGCTGAAATGTAATGGTAAGTAGCTGAAGGTAAAATTGAAAAACTCATGTTTGAGGTTGATACTTAATCTAAAAATCATTACAACTCAGCAACACCTCAGTCAGAGATACTGATAACTGATAACTGATAACTGATAACTGAAATGACTTATGGGTTTATTTGACGATTTCAGCCAATTTCTCGAAAACAGACTTGAAGAGTTCCTGCAGAATAACCCCCATTTAGAACTACAGGCACTTGAAGAGCAATTACGCCAACAAGAAGAAGACACTCTGCGCCTCATCGCAGAACTCCAGCGCCAAGAAAAAAAATTAGAGCAAGATATTCTCTCAACTGCTCAAGAAGTTAAGCGTTGGCATAACCGAGTCGAAAAAGCACAAACAGCTAATAGACTAGATTTAGTCCAAGCTGCTCAGGAAAGAGAAGCATCTTTTTTACGGCAAGGTAATCAACAGTGGGGACAGATGCAAGGATGCAAGCAGCGCATTCAACAGGCGAAAGAACTCTATCATCAGATTAAACAACGTCGTGAGGAGGTACGAGCAAAAGCTTTTGAAGCTGAGGCTAATCGTTATGCTGCCAGGAATGAAAGACGTTGGGAAACTGATGGCTGGAATCAAACCAGTTCCTCTAATTTTGGTAATTTATTCGACCCATTAGAGGAGCAGTTTAAAAGTCTGGAAACAGATGAAGAGTTGGAAAAAATGAAGCGGAATATGGGAAAGTAGTTGGATATTTATCAGGTGAGGGAATTATTAAATTTCCTCACCTTATTAGATTTGAGTCTACAGGACTTACGCACGGGCCACCATATCTAGTAGGGGCGAATGGCATTCGCCCTCTACCGATAGCGTGTTGTCTAAGGATTTGCGTAAGTCCTGGTCTAATTAAGTCGCGATCGCGAAAATAGTGTAGAAATTTAGTTCAATAACAAGCTCGCCAAAACTACAAATGTCATTGCGAGCGGGGGTGGACACTCGTTAAGTTATTGGTTTTCTCGTTATGTCCCCCCGTGGCAATCTCTCAAAAGTGTCATGGCGAGGGTTGGTTGAGTAAGAGAGATTGCTTCGGCTAACTTAACGTTCTCTGTCAAAAGTTAACAATTGTTCCAGCATCCTCGCTATCGCAAAGCCACGCTAACGCAATGATAAGAAAACTATTTACCGAAAAATTGTGGGTATGCGCCTCCCCTTTTAAGGGGATAAATAAAGAGAATATTCCTTATGTCAAGCCTCTTGCAACAGCCGCGAGGTACTGATAACTGATAACCGATCGCTGAAAAGGCTGAAAAGGCTGAAAAGGCTGATAACTGATAACTGATAACTGAAATGACGTTCCCCCCGTGGCAATCTCAAAACTACAAATGTCATTGCGAGGGGAGAGTGGGTAGGAGTTAAGCTTTTGGTTTCCTCGTTATGTCGCCCCCGTGGCAATCTCATGGTCTAATGAGATTGCCACGTCGCTGACTTTAACGCTTAGAGCAAACATTTAACTCGCTTACCAACCGCCTCCCAATGACAACAAGAGCTTTCTGCTAACGATCGCTTAAACTAAATTGAAATCGTTAGCGTCAACTTCTGGCGCTCCCTCCAGAGTGGCAAATTGACCGCCGTTGCCAAAACCGGGTTTGTCGCCGTTGGCGTTATAGAATAGATGCCCGTTGTTGGTGTTGTAAACGATGTAAGCATCGCTGGTGGCGGCTGCTTTGTCGCTGGTTACTGTGGCAAATTGTTGGCTAAAGTCTTGGTTGGGTTTGAGTTTGGCGAAGGTATCGGGGTCGAGACTTAGTTTGTCTTGGCCGATGATGAAATCGGTTATGGTATCTTCGCCCATTGCCTCTTGACTATATTTACCTTTTGTGGTAAAATCAAACGAATCACGCCCTTTGCCTCCAGTAAGGGTGTCGTCCCCCGCGCCACCAGTGAGAGTGTCGTTGCCGTTGCCACCGATGAGAGATTCGTTGGCTTTTTTGCCTTTGAGGTCGTCGGCTTTGGGACCGCCTTTGAGGGCGTTTTTATCCTCTTTATCCTCTTTGACTGGGGCGCCGTTGGCTAGAATTTTCTGACCTTTAATGCCATCAACGGTTTCGATGAAGCCGGGGCCTTGTTTGTTGCCGGTCTCGCCATCAAAGAATTTGTGGATCTTGAGGTCTTGGTTGTTGGCTTTGCCGTCTTGGTTGATGTCTATGACTAGGTGTTCGCCTTTGCGGGTAAAACCAGTCTCGCCTTTGGCTAAACCGTCTAAGCTAAGTTCGGCTTTGTCTAGTTCGAGGGTGTCTTTGCCTTCAACATCAATAATGTGACTGCCACTGGCGTTTTTGGCATCAAGTTGGTAGGTGTCGTCGCCTTCTCCTCCTTTAAGGATGTCTTGGCCACCCCCACCGCTGAGGGTGTCGTTGCCTTCGTGGCCTACCATTCGGTCGTTTCCTTTGCCTCCTTTGAGATTGTCGTTGCCTTTGCCTCCTTTGAGGTTGTCGTTGCCTGCTTTACCGTTGAGGGTGTCGCTGCCTTCTTTACCTCGTAGCAGGTCGTCTGCTGCCCCACCTTTCAGTTTGTTGTTTTTCTCGTTGCCTGTATTAATTTGGGGAATGGGTTCTCCTTCTAAGGCTTTGAGAATTTGGTTGCCTTTGAGGTTGCCGACGGTTTCGATAAAACCAGTACCGGCTTCATTCTTATTAGTGGCAAAGTATTTGTGGATGGTGAGGTCTTGCCGTTTGTTGACTTTTCCATCTTGGTTGAGGTCGATGACTAGGTTGTTGAGTTGTCGTGCAAAACCTGTCTCGCCTTTGGCTAAACCCTCTGGGGAAATGGTGGTTCCTTGGAGTTCGAGGGTGTCTTTGCCATCGCTATCTATAATACGACTGCCACTAGCGTTTTTGGCATTGAGTTGATAGGTGTCGTTGCCTTCTCCTCCTTTAAGGATGTCTTTGCCACCGCCACCACTGAGGGTGTCGTTGCCTTTGTGGCCTCCTATTCGATCGTTGCCTTTGCCTCCTTTGAGGTTGTCCGGGCCTGTGTTACCTACTAGGACGTCGTTGCCTGCTTTACCGTTGAGGGTATCGCTGCCTGCTTTACCTCGTAGCAGGTCGCCTGCTGCCCCACCTGTTAGTTTGTTGTCTTTCGCGTTGCCTGTATTAATTTGGGGAATAGGTTCTCCTTCTAAGGCTTTGATAATTTGGTTGCCTTTGAGGTTGCCGACGGTTTCGATAAAACCAGTACCGGCTTCATTCTTATTAGTGGCAAAGAATTTGTGGATGGTGAGGTCTTGCCGTTTGTTGACTTTTCCATCTTGGTTGAGGTCTATGACTAGGTTATTGAGAACTCGTGCAAAACCAGTCTCGCCTTTGGCTAAACCTTCTGGGGAAATGGTGGTTCCTTTAAGTTCAAGGGTGTCTTTGCCATCGGCATCTTTAATATGACTGCCTTTGGCGTTTTTGGCATCAAGTTGGTAGGTGTCGTCGCCTTTGCCTCCTTTGAGGATGTCTTTGTCGCCCCCACCTATGAGGGTGTCGTTGCCGTTGCCACCGATGAGTTTGTCGTTACCTGCTTTACCATTGAGGATGTCGTTGCCACCGTCGCCTTTGAGGCGGTTGTTGTCGCTGTCGCCTTCGAGTTCCAGGGGTGCTGGTAGGTCAACTGCGATTTCAACTTGGGCGGTGGCGGTTTTGCCAGAACTGTCCTTGACAGTGTAAGTGATGGTGTCGGTTTCCCCAAAACCGGCATCGGGGGTATAGGTGATGCTGTTGTCGGGGTTGATTTTGGCCTTGCCATGTTCGCCCTTGCTGACTTTGGTGACTTTCAGCAGGCTGTAGCCGTCGGGGTCGCTGTCGTTGGCGAGGACGGGAATGGTGACGGGTTTGCCGTTATGGCTGGTGGCGTAGTCGTCTCCTGCTTTGGGGGGGTCTTTGACGGGTTTGATGGATAGGTTGACTACTTGGATTGTTTCGTCTTTTTGACCGCCGTTGACTGTATAGCTGAAGTTGCCCGCTTCGCCCTCCGCGTTTTCTTTGGGGACGAATTTTAGTTTCGCTAGCTGTTGGGCGGTGAGGCTGTCTCCCACGGAGACGGCTTTACCGTTGGGGAGTTGGATTTCCCCTTTGTCGCTGTCCGGGATGGCTTCGATTTTGACTTTGCCGGTGGCTTTGGGTAGTTCTAGGGGTTGGGCTTTGCGGTCTTCTTTGATTTGGAAGTTTTCTACCGCGTCGCCCAGGGCTAGTTCTACGGGTTTGCTGGCCAGACCCAGGCGTTCTTTGCCGTCCGCTGCTTGGACTTGGAAGCGGTAGGTGTGGCCGGGGGTCAGGTCGGGGATGGTGAGTTTGGTTTCTTTGCCATCGGTGGAGATGGTTTGCTCGTAGGACTCGGAGTCGAGGTCGTCGGTGTAGCTGATGCGGTAATGGTTGGCTTTGGCTACTGAGGACCATTGGAGCTGGATTTCGTCTTCCCCTAACCATTTGGCTTTGAGGTTTTTGACCCGGTTGGGAGCGTTGGGTTCGACGATTTGGATGCTGCCGGGGGCGTAGGCAAATTGGGGAACGCTGTTGTCGTCTTCTATCATCGCGTAGATGTGGTAGTTGCCTGTAGGCAGGTCTTTGGCGTTCCAGGTGTAGCTGCCTTTGCCGTCTTGTTCGACGAGGTTATCGACGATTTTGATGCCGTCGAAGCCTTCTTTGTCGGTGTCGTAGAAGAGGCTGATGTTGGCTTGGGAGTCGGCGTCGAAGGCGTTGTAGTCGATGGTGACTTTTGGTCCTTTGACTTTTTGGGCCGGGGAGGTGAGTTGGATGTAGGGGGCGTTGGTGCCGCCAAGGGCGCTGAAGTTGATTTGACCGAGTTTGTCGGGTTTGACCAGTTCGATCGCCCACTCTCCTGCTTCTGGGGCAGTGAGGGCGATGGTTTTCTGGGTGGAGTCGCTGAGTTCGTCTAAAATGACTATTTTGTCGCTTTTGGCGATGTCGGCTTCTGTGAGAATGGTGCCGTCGGGTGTTTTGATTTGGATAGGTGCGTTTTTGGCTTTGTTTTCCCATTCGGCGGCTACCATAGCCCAAGGAGTATCAGGGCCTATGATGAAGCTGCTGATATTGGTAGATAATGATTGTCGGCTAGATCTGACTTGCACAGGATTTTCTTCGACTTTCACATGATCTTCAAAGTATTTATCCTCTGTTTTTGGCTTGTATTTTGTGTTAATTTTCCCTGCACCTACGATTTGGAAATTATCTTTGAAAGACTCGGTGGGGTTAAAGGTGTACCTTAATCCTATTTTGTTGATGCTTTCTTTAAATTCTGCGACTTTCTCAGCCAGTTTCTTTTTCAACGAGGATGAACTTACCGCCGGTTTTGGTTCATCATCATCTTCTTTAGCTGCAGCTGCACCTAGCCCCGCCCAAATGACCACATAATCATCATCTGGTTTTGCATTGTTAACAGCATTAATTAATACACTACTGTTAGCTTCAAGCTTGCTCAAAACGTCTCGAACGATTTTGTATTTCTTGCCCTCGAATGCATTTACAACTGGCTGGGGAATACGGGCTGTAGTCGTAGCAAAAGCTAGCAAGTCAGCATTTTGATTAACTGACAGTCCAAAATCAGTTTCCTGAAGACCAAAAATGTTACCCTGACCTCGCAACTGGAAGAAGCTATCTTTAAAGTTCAGCGTAGCTTCAACACTACCGTTGATTAGACCGCCTGCAACTCGATTTCCCTTACTGTCCTCAATGATTTCCAGCTTGTCATCTACTAATCCGCCGATAACATCTACGGCTCCACCAATTGTCACACTTGTTTTGTGTTCGTATGTTCCTTTTAAATTGAGAGTAATGAGGGAGCCTTGAATTTCCCTTGGCGGCCAAGGCTTTGGATAGGAAACTCCCTTGGGTTCTGTCTCGCCATATATACCCTTAGCTAACCAGAGGGGAATTTCCATTTTGTCACCCAAACTAGGCCCTACTGTGAACTGAAGACCTCCGCTTAAGGTAACGGGGTCTCCTTTCTTCCTTGCGGTAGCAGAGAAGTTTCCCAAGCCAGCTTGTATGCCTTGCCAAAATACACCTGAGTTACCAATGGGCTTGTTAATTTCTGTTGCTGAAACGCTAACCATGTTTGGTACCCATTCATGGTTCGCGAAACCAACTTCTATTCCTGCTTTAACGTTGCTGTCGCCGAAAGCAGGAATTTGAATTTTCTCAGCTTTTATAGTTTTCGTTCCTTCTTTAGTGTCAATGGAAAATGAAGCGCCTCCTATGCCCCATTTGCCGCCTAATTTAATGTTTTTAGCGGGCGTTGTTTCGGTTTCTGGTTTGTTGATCTCAAACGTTCCTTTGATTTCAGTTTCGTACTCCTCCAAAAACTTATAAACCTTTGGTTCAGAGAATGTAAGTGCTTCCCACTTTGGCAAAATCTTGAAGTAATTGTCCTCGGTGAAATCTATGGTGACATCAGCTTTGCCAAAGATATCCAGCGCTGCTTTGCCCTTGAATTGGAGTCCTCCCAATGGTATGTCGTCCGCAGGTGAAGGTTTTAATACTGTAGCTTCCAGCCCTTCTAAAGTGACTTCTACCTTGCCTAATAGCTTGTAATCAATATCCTTCCTTTGGCTAATGGTAACACCGTCAGTGCCAATATCTATGCCTATACTCGAACCAACTTTTTGCAGTGGGGTTAAGTTATCAGTTTCGCTGTCGCTGTTCTCACTGCCAGAACTACCACTTCGACGTTGAATTTGGCTATCCTTGTTGTCGTCAAAGGGTACTTTTAACTCGACTCCCAGGGCTTCTTCGGGTAGGATAAATCCGCCGTCGATACCGATATAAGAGTCTTTAGTTGCCCCACCGTTGGGGTTTACCAGTACCACCTTGTCTAGGTAAACTTCCGTACCGCCGAAATTAACGGGGGTTGCTGCTAAGGGGGTCTCATTGGGAATATAAGAGGCATCGATTTTCGATGTTTCCGTCTGACCGGGTTCGATGTTAAATTCGCCGTAAAATAGCTGCCCTTTGGTACCTTTGATTTCCGTTAACACTTTGGCCATACCGACGGAGATGTTGCCGTTGTAGCCATTAACAATACCGTCAATCACACTCATCAAGGGCTTAAACTCTTCCCCATCTTGAGGCTTTAAGCCGATTTCAAAGTCCGTACCGCTGTTATAAAAGCCCTCGGTCTTCAAATGAAATTCGTCGCCGTCAATTCGCTTCAGCATTAGAGGACCGTAGATAATACTATCGACGGGGCCTTCTACTTCCGATTCCGGTGTGGTGTCGCCTTTATCGTATTTGATAGTACCGACACCAAAGGGAGTGCTGATGGTGGCGTTGGTGGCATCGGTTAGCAGCACTTGGAAGTTCTGCTGGCTTTCGTGGGTGTGATCGCCTACGATGGCAATATCAATAACTTTTTCGGTTTCGCCGGGAGCAAAAGTGAGGATACCTTCGGCTGCTTTGTAGTCTAAACCGGCTCGCGCCAAGGCATCGGCGGTGAAGTAGTTAACGGTGATGGTTTGCTCGCTTGGTTCGGAAAGAGTAACTTTGAATTGGGCGTTAGTAGTGCCCGCGTCGCCTTCTTCTACTTCTACGTTATTAATATGTATGCTAGAACTGTTGGTGGCGATGTCGTTGTCCGCTATTTCTACAGTAGCGCTGCTCTGTTCTCCCAAGGTGGCATCTCCCGTGGGGTTCGCAAGGGCGAGTTTGAAGGTTTCGTTGCCTTCAACGAAAGCATCGTCAACTATGGGAATGGTGATGACTTTCTCGGTTTCCCCATCGGCGAAGGTGATGGTTTGGGCGGTGCCGTCGTAATCGTCTGGAGCAACTGCGGTATTGTCGGCGAGTTGCACTTCGACGCTAACTTCTCCCGCAGTGCCATCGGTACGTTGAACGGTTACGGCTGCTTCTGCGATGCCGTCTTCGTTGATTTGGTAGTTAGGGGCGGTGAACTCCAGAATGCTTGCTACATCATTATCCACTATTTCCACCGTGGCAGCACTTTGTCCTCCCAAGGTCGCACCCCCAGTCGGGTTGGCCAGGGTAAGGTTGATAGTTTCAGTCTCTTCTATTTCGCTGTCGTCCACCAGAGGAATTGTCAAGACTTTCTCGGTTTCCCCATCGGCGAAAGTGACGGTTTGGGCGGTGCCGTCGTAATCGTCTGGAGCAACTGCGGTATCGTCGGTGAGTTGCATTTCGACGCTAACTTCTCCCGAAGTGCCACCGGTACGTTGAACGATTACGGCTGCTGCTGCGGTGCCGTCTTCGTTGATTTGGTAGTTAGGGGCGGTGAATTCTAGAACGCTTGGCACGTCGTCATCCACTATTTCCACTGTGGCGCTACTTTGCTCTCCTAATGTGGCGCTCCCAGTCGGGTTGACAAGAGCCAGGTCAATAGTTTCAGTCTCTTCTATTTCGCTATCTTCGTCTATGGCAATTATCAAAACCTTCTCAGTTTCCCCATCAGCAAAGGTGATGCTGGAGGCCAACTGGTCATAATCATCCCCTACAGTAGCAGTACCACCTACTTCTAATTCGACACTAACTTCTCCCTCGCTGCTTCCCGTGCGTTGGACTCTTACCACTTCTACTAAGCTGAGGTCTTCGTTGATTTGGTAGTTAGGGGCGGTGAATTCTAGAACGCTT
>JAAUYJ010034021.1_pt1 | contig 11253 bp, 9 predicted proteins | sample 7278031 | NCBI WGS metagenome assembly JAAUYJ01 (sample SAMN14350222, study PRJNA611818) | marine sediment metagenome | isolation source: surface marine sediment (1.8m) | place: French Polynesia: Moorea | collected 2018-08 | reverse complement strand
TTGAGAATCAGAAAGGGAAATAGAATACGACAGGTTAAAACCTGTCGAGTCGGGTTTCATCCCCCCTTTACAAAAAGGAGGCTCTCACCCTCCCGTCTTTTTCTGGTAGGAAATTATGTTAATGTGGGCAATTTCTGTGATAATTTAATGTGGACTGTTAGGGTGCCAAATGCTGTATATTGACATCAAGACTTTGGTAATACCTAAACCCTTGTCCTAAACATGGTTGCCATCATATTCTTTAAAAACGCACAACCTGTAATTATTGCTGAGATTAAAGTCTCAACCTGTTAACTAACCTAGATCCATCCATAAACCGTTATGACACAAGTATCTGGTTCATCAGATGTCCCCGATATGGGACGTCGCCAATTCATGAACTTACTTACCTTTGGAACAATCACCGGTGTCGCTGCTGGTGCTTTGTATCCTGTGGTGAAATATTTTATCCCTCCTTCGAGTGGTGGGGCTGGTGGTGGTGTAACCGCCAAAGATGCCCTTGGTAATGATGTTATTGCCACTGAATTCATTGCTAGTCACAATGTTGGTGATCGCGTTTTAGCCCAAGGTTTAAAGGGAGATCCCACTTATCTCGTTGTTGAAGGGGAGAATGCCATTGCTGACTACGGCATCAACGCCGTTTGTACTCACTTAGGCTGTGTCGTTCCCTGGAATGCTAGTGAAGACAAGTTTATGTGTCCCTGTCATGGTTCTCAATACAACGCCCAGGGTAAAGTTGTTCGTGGTCCTGCTCCTCTCTCTTTAGCCTTAGCCCATGTTAATGTAACTGACGGTGATAAGGTAGTATTTAGCGAATGGACAGAGACTGACTTCCGCACCGATGAAAACCCCTGGTGGGCTTAATTTCAGTGAACAGAATTAAGAATGTAGACTGCAGAATTAGGAATGTTTAGTTAATTCTCAATTCTCAACTTTTAATCCCTGGTCACTGACAATTGACAAATTTTCACCCTACTGTTTAAGAACTACAAATTTCACTGAGCAATGAGAAGATCCGATTTTTCGGCAATGTTATCGAAGGGTAAGAACATTTTACTGCGATCGCTGTTGATCATTATCGCAACGGTTGCCTTATTTATGGGTACTGCCCAAAGTGCCAATGCTTATCCTTTCTGGGCGCAAGAAACCGCCCCAGAAACCCCCAGAGAAGCCACAGGGCGTATTGTTTGCGCTAACTGTCACCTAGCAGAGAAACCTGCTGAGGTAGAAATTCCTCAATCTGTTTTACCCGACACCGTATTTAAAGCGGTTGTTAAAATTCCTTACGATCTCGACTCCCAACAAGTTCTAGGGGATGGGTCAAAAGGTGGCCTCAATGTCGGTGCTGTTTTAATGTTACCTGAAGGGTTTAAAATTGCCCCGGCTGAGCGCATTCCTGAAGAAATTAAGGAAGAAGTGGGTAGTCTGTACTTCCAACCCTACCGCGAAGATCAAGAGAATGTGGTTATCGTTGGGCCCCTACCTGGAGAACAATATCAAGAGATTGTCTTCCCTGTATTGTCTCCTGATCCCACTACAGATAAAAGTGTTAACTTTGGTAAGTATCAAGTTCATTTAGGGGCTAATCGAGGCCGTGGACAGATTTATCCCACCGGTCAACCTAGCAATAACAACGTCTTTAAAGCGTCTGCTGCTGGAACTATTAGCCAAATTGCTGATCAAGAAGATGGTAGTTACATTGTTACCATTGCCACTGGTGATGGAGATGTAGACGAAACCATACCCGCAGGACCCCAATTAACGGTTTCTGAAGGCATGGAGGTAGAAGTTGGACAGGCTTTAACCAATAATCCCAATGTGGGTGGTTTTGGACAAAGAGATGTAGAAGTTGTCTTACAAAGTCCTGGCCGTATCAAAGGGTTGATACTCTTCCTCGCTGGTATTATGTTAGTTCAAATTCTTTTAGTGGTTAAGAAGAAACAAGTTGAACGAGTCCAAGCGGCGGAAATGAACTTTTAGTCGAGTTTAACCCATAATTAACTCTTTAACAGACAGGTCTATCCCTGTCTGTTATTTTTATGCTTTAATGTCGCATTAGCTTTAAGTCTAGAACAAATTGCTCAAGCTTTAGATTTAGAAGTTGAACAAGTCAGAAAAATTATCCAATCTAACTCCTAATAAAAACCACCCTATAAATAGGGTGGAGGAGGTCATCTGGTACATCTGAGGAGGAAATCTCGATGTAGGGAAAACTTTTAATCTTTCTTGGTATCAATATCCCATATTTTTGAGGCTTGGGTCTTCATCTAGTTGGGTGAACTAACAGAGTCAAAATGGGCTAAAGATAGATAATTTATCATCAATTCATGACAAAATTTAGGCTTGTTCTTCTGTGGCAATTGTATTACCGATGAGGGGATTAGAGAACGAACCGTTTAATATATAGTCAAAAACTAAACCTGTTGCACCAAGAAAAATAAGAATCACAACCGTATCGAAAGCTATTTTTTTGATAGACATAGTTTTGCACTCCTGTAGCGGCTATTGCTTGATGCCTTCTACATTTACCAGAATAATCCTTCACCCTCAGTATTTGCTTCATCCATTTTAAGGATAAACACTCACCTGAATGGGTGAATTCACCCAAAAACCCAGAAGAGAGGACAAAGGTTGTCCCCTCCAGGGTTTAGCGTTGACTTTTTTTATCTCGGTCTTGACGACGGCGATCGCGCCATTCTACGGTTGTTAGGTAAAGTATTCCCCCACTGACTAAAACGAGTAAAACTAAAGCAGTGAGAAAGAGTATATTAAGGACAGAAGTTGTTTCCACGATACTAGAAACCGTTGCGTCCCCAAACAACCATCGCAATAGACCAAGTAAACAAAGCTAACACGCTAACCCAACCAAGAGCTAAAATATCCATAACGATTTATGTCTAAAAATGACGTGAGTATTAAAACGACACCCACTATAATACTTCGATTTGGTAAGGTTTTGGCCAGTGCGATGAATTACCAAAATAACAGGGGAGCATTTCATGGATAGTCTTTTAAGCGATGGATGAAATGCTACTCGACTTTGAGCAATGCTTTAGATTTTATTTTAAATGTTTTGTTGGGTTGAGGGACGAAACCCAACCGACAATAGAGGTGATAGCTCTCCTACCACGGATGAATGGGAACAATTATGAGTCTGGTTTGAGATACTTGTGCTTTAATTTGGTGCGTTACAAAAGAGAGCGCACTTTAAAAGCTTCCTGAGAAGTAAAATTACGTTTTCCACTTAATATATCTAAAATGATTTGTTCTTGGTCAAATATTCCTAAAAAATCTTGTATGGTTATATTATAGTCTTCCATTAATGATTGTAATAATTCTCCATCTGTTAATTGAGGAAATTGTTCATTTTTCTCTTCATAATCATAAACCAACAGTCCTAGAACTCTTAGATAATCTTGATCATCTTGATTAATATCTTTTTTATCTAATAGTTCATTTATTCTTCCTTGAGTTGCCTTTAATTCATCTTCATTGGTGATAGGACGAGGTGCAAATTCTGTGATTAAATTGAGATAATAGGGGCTATTAATTGTTAAACCAGTTGTCATTTTTCCAGTTCTCCTTATCATAATCTGCATGGGTTAAAACAGCACGAATAAAGATTATTTGTACTTGGTAATCAATATAAGTAATTAAACGATAATTATTACCACTAATATTAAAAACGGTAAAATTACTGACTTGATCAGCAGAGGGAAACATCTGACGCAGTTGAGCAAAGTTTTCAATGACTGTTTTGGTAACTCTCTCATACCATAATAATAAACTATTTCTAGCTTTTGAATGTCTTTCCCAAAATTATCGTAAACTCCTCCTACTAATTACCCGCATGGTTTTAAAATGAAAGTATATGTCTTAATCATCATAGTTCAGTGGACAAACTGAATTGATCATATAATTAAAGGATTTTGGTGCGTTAAATTTCATCCTAGCACCCGACAAGAGTTAAGGATTATATTTGTTGGGTTTCGTTCCTCAACCCAACCTACAAGAGCGGCGATCGCACTTCTGACTTCATTCAATGCTGATCTTGTGCAATTTTCTTTTGAATAACTTTTTCCATCATGCGAATATTTTCCTCTATTGGTAAACCATCTTCCGTACAAACAGGAGGATATTTTTTGACTTCTACTCCTGGTGGAATGCGAAAAAGATAGCGAATGGCCTCCAAATCGTTTCTATGTTCTAAAACGTAAGCTTTTAGTTCTGCTTTGCTCATTGTCTCAAAATTTCGGTTCATAAGAAATACCAGTACCCACTGGGTGGAATAACAATTTGTAAATTTTCACCAGCCAAAATAAAGACATCTCCAAATTGCTCATCAAAGCGAAATAGATGAATGTATTGATAACTGTTTGATAACATTTGACAAACTCTTAAGCTGGCTTGAGCTTGTTGATTTGTAGGACTAATTGCGTTGTCTCAATTATGACATCAAATTTATTGTAGATCATTAGGGGGGTTGGGTTTCGCCCCCTCAACCCAACCTACAAGATTGGCGATCGCACTATAAGCTCAGCGATTGCAGTAGGGTGGGTTAGACGGCTATAATTCAGGCTATCACAGGAATATAACAATCCGTCGTAACCCACCATTTTAGTTAAAACAGTCCACGACAAGAGCAAACTCATCCGTAGTAAGAATATATTTGTTGGGTTTCGTTACCTCAACCCAACCTACAGGCGATCGCACTAGCACCCGACAAGAGTTAAGGATTATATTTGTTGGGTTTCCTTCCTCAACCCAACCTAAGGGCGATCGCACTGAAAATGTATCCAGTTACATCCCCCCACCCTAACTTTTAGCCCTTAACGTCCAGAATCCGTGCATAGATTCCAACTGCTCACGTCCTTTACTTTTCTCAATATAGTCAATATCAATACCTATGATCTCTACTTCCTTTGGTCCATTTTGAACTGTTTTTCCATTTTCATATCCTACTATTGATGGAATGAGAATTTTGGCTTTCTGATTCTCCGTTCCCTGTTGTCCTAATGCTGCCTCCTTCCACCCTTTCTTGATTTTTTTCTTGCTACAAACTTGCGAATGCCTAAACTCATCACCAGACTTCAAGCACAAGTTTGTGGCTAGTTCTTCGGCAAACTGAGCAAAGTCCGTAATCGCCGCCACAACGGTGTAGTGTTTGTCAATGTTTACATTGTTCGCTTTTATTTTTGCGTCGTGCTTACTGGCCGCTACGTGCTTTTTGGCAAATCCTTGGCCTTCTGCTGTGAAATAATATAACAACGCTTTCTTGAGGTCACTCTGATATTGCTTTAAATTCTGCTCTAAAATATTCTGCCCCTGTTGATTTTCGTGGCCGTTTCGTTGGATGTAGTCTTTCCTTGCCAGCCTCGCTTCTTTTTTCTGTTGCACCACATGGGCCAACTCATGGGCAATCAACTCCTGTCCCCCACGAGTCCTAGGCTGATATTCCCCCTGCCTAAAGAACACATCCTGCCCCGTCGTAAACGCCTTCGCCTGTATTGATCGATTCAACCGATCTGACTGGGCATCCGTATGCACCCGCACCCCACTAAGATCAGCCCCCATGGCCTGTCCGATTGACTCCCGCAAACCTACATCCAAGGGCTGTCCACCCCCTCTGATCCTATTAATTGATGTTTCTAAATTACTTGCAATTAAGCCCCCACCATTTCCCTGCCGACGCTGGAGCGTTTCCATCCTCGGTGCTACCAAACCCCCCGATACCCGACTAATGGACGGAGCAGAAAGAGGAGATCCTACTAACCCCTGATCCTGAACCGATGCTGGTTGATTAATCCTTGTAACTACCTGCGCTGCTACTCTATCCGCCTCCTGTTCATACTTATCTCCAGGTTCTGCAATTGTCAACTTAGGCTGAATGTTTATGCCTACAGTTGGCGGTGGAGGTGCTTTCAAACCCAATCCCTTTCTTGGTTCAGATTCCGAGGGCGGTGTGCTGGTGTCTTCATTCTGTGATGATCTTGCCCTGACGCTATCCCAACGCCTGATATTGTCAGTTATATCTGTGCTTTGAGGTACTCTGTATCCCTCATTCTCCTGTACTTGCCGTTCATTATTCAGAGGTGTTACAAAAGGTCTAGGTTTAAAAATGCTGTCACTCTTGGCGGGTGCTTTAGTAGGGTGCCAAGTTGAGGTATGGGTTTTATCTGCTGTTTTAGACATCATGGCCAGCCGTTGCCTCCCAAGAATATGACTTTTTATCAACATTTTTGTTGTTATTCTCTTATTTTATCCTTCCTCTTTTATATTTAAGGCAATACCTCCCCTACTTAACGAATTTTAACTTGCTCATGGTTTCCTCTTCTCTAGACCAATGGCAAAAGACCAACCGTGAATACCTAATACAGTCGGTTGCCCTGCTGCGTCATTCTCTTGAACTACAGCTAGGAATACAGTCTAAACAGCCCCTTAAACCACCTAAAGAGCCTGAAAACACCGCCCTTAAAGCCCTGTGTACCCAGTTCAATCTCTCCCCTTTTGAGCGGGATATCTTGCTGTTAGGGGTTGGTATGGAGATTGATCCCTCCTTTGGGGACTTATGTGCCCAACTACAAGGGAAAGACCAACTAGATTATCCTACCCTCGCCTTGGCACTTGCGTCTTTACCTAATGCTAGTTTTTCCGTAATTTCGCCCCAAAGTCCTCTACTTGACTGGCAATTAATCGAATTTGGTACTGCTTCAACTCTTACCAAAACACCTTTTAGAATAGATCACCGCATTCTCTGTTATTTACTAGGAGAATACGCCCAAGATACGCAATTACAAATAATAGATTTTTCCCTTCCACCCGGTCTAACAAAAATTCCACTTTCTCCCTCTCAATCTATTATAGTTCACCAATGTCGTTCTACTTGGTTAGAAGCCACTTCTTCTTACCCCGTATTACAATTTTGTGGACTTGATTCCATCACAACATTACGCCTAGCAATTGAAGTTAGTCGACAGTTAAATTCTAACTTAGCCGTATTGCCAGCTTCCCTAATTCCTCAGCAACCATCTGAAGTTAAAAAACTCCAAAAACGGTGGGAAAGAGAGGCGATATTATCTGATACAATTTTGTTGATTCAAGTTGATGATCAAGGAGTTGATAGTCCTCAGCAAAATCTCAATATTTTTTTATTTATTGAAAACCTGCGTACTGCTGTGATAATTAGTAGCAGAGATAGATTATACACCAAACAAAAAACTCTGCTCAACTTTGATGTTCCCAGTCTTAGTTATGACGAACAGATTACACTCTGGGAGAAGTATCTAGAGCCTTTTACTCCCCAATTAAACGGACATATAAGCAAATTAACCTCACAGTTTAATCTCTCTCCTTCCCTAATAATTGCTGCCTGTAATAGTGTCAAAATAAATCTGGAAAAAATTATTAATGAAGAAGAAAATAATCAACAAAAAATATACGAAAATCTCTGGTATTTCTGCCGCACCCAAGCTCGTCCACACCTGCATAATTTAGCACAAAGAATTGATACCAAAGCGGCTTGGAAGGATTTGGTTTTACCAAAAATACAGCAGCAAACTTTAGCAGAAATGCTGTCCTCATTGCGACAACGGAGTAAAGTGATTGAAGAATGGGGATTTGCTAATATAGAAAGACGCGGTTTAGGCATCTCTGCTTTATTTTATGGATCAAGTGGTACAGGTAAAACTATGGCTGCGGCAGTCATAGCAAACGCTTTAAATGTAGACTTATATCGCATTGATTTAAGTGCAGTCGTCAGTAAATATATTGGAGAAACAGAAAAGAATTTACGAAGAATATTTGATGCGGCAGAAACAGGAGGAGCTATCTTACTTTTTGATGAAGCTGATGCTTTGTTTGGAAAACGTACCCAGGTAAAAGATAGCCATGATCGCCATGCAAATGTAGAAGTTAGTTACTTATTACAACGCATGGAAACCTATCAAGGATTAGCTATTTTAACAACTAATCTTAAAGATGCTTTAGATACAGCTTTTCTGCGTCGCATCCGCTTCGTAGTTGCCTTTCCCTTTCCCGATAAAGCGGCGAGGGAGGAAATTTGGCGGCGGGTTTTTCCCTCTCAAACTCCTACAGAATCACTCGATTTTCAGACATTAGCTAAACTGAATGTGGCTGGCGGAAATATTCGTAATATTGCCTTAAATGCAGCATTTTTGGCAGCAGATAACAATGAAGCCATCACCATGAAACATATTTTACAGGCGGCTAAAAATGAATATTTAAAGTTAGAAAGAAGCTTATCTGAACTAGAAAGTATAGGTAGAAGTTTAAAATTAGCTTAAAATGCTGTCAATCAGAATTTATAATGCGCGAATGCGCGAATTTCCAAACCTTCAAGTTGGAGGCTTAAAACCCTTTTTTTCGGTCAATTGAATGCCAACTATATTAATTAATAAAAGTTGGGCTGGTTTTGTTTGGTTGGTTTGGGGGTTATAATAAGCTAGGGAAGCAGATAGGGAAGGGTTTAAGACTTTGCTGCGATCGCTTGGATAGAGGGCATCAAGATCCACGGCTATAACCCCTTCGACTTTTTGCATGGATGCAATAGCTTCGGCTGTGGTGACGGGTTGACCGAAGTTTCTCACAGGGAAGTCAAAGGCCTTGATTAAAGCGTCTCTGACTTTCAACGTAACAACTTCTGGTATATATTTCGGATCAAGGATTAATTGGGCTTCAAGATTAAATTTGATAGCTTGATAACTATCGATAATCACCGCTTGACGGGGATCTTTAGCCGCATCAATGGCGGTGACTAAACTGTTGTAAAGTCTGGAGGTTTCTGGTACGGTTTCTCCTGTGTCGGTAGCAATGGTGAGGTGAACGATTTCTCGTTCTTGTTGCCAGAGGGGAGTGGCGATAGCTTTACCAATACCAGTAAAACTGCGGGCAAAGTCTTCAAAGTCTTCTAAGGAGACAATTCGATCTAAAATGCGTACGGTTGAGGGGGCTTTTTGACGAACTTGGGCCAGGGTTTCGGGATTTGTTCCTCCTGTTGCTTTTAAGGGGTTAATCACCTCAGCAATAGCAGGAGGGGTATTATTGAGAATACTGAGACTGTTGGCCCCAACGTTACCATCTGCCCCGATTCCTTGACGATAAGTAGCGGTAATATTTTCTAACCCGGTGGGTAAGCGAGAGCCTTTCCTACCGTCTCCAAAGGTAACATGAGTTGTTCCGTCGTCTTGGATACGAATGATGTAATTTTGATCGTGGGGTTGGAGGGGATAGAGGGAGGGTACTTCTTGCCAGAGAATGCCGTTGATTCTGACTTCTAGGGTACTTTCTCTGCCACTGGCTGTGGGGGCAGAAATATAGGTTAAGGGGGGCTCTTGTAGGGTAAAAGTCTGGTTTAAGGTGTTCCCATCTCCACTGCCTAAGACTTCTTCTACGGTTGCGCCATGAGTTGCTTGGATGACGTTACCATAAATGGTTACGGTTTCGGGATCATAAGCGTTTTTAAGGGGCTCTCTTAAGATTAATAAGGGTAATTGTTGATCTTGGGGAGGAATGGCAATGGTGGCTATTTCGCTGACAACTTCGCTATCTTCGGGGGCGGGTAAGAGGGTTAAATGGTTGAGAGTGGAGGGTTTACTGGGTGATGCTGTAGTCAAATAGCCTTCAAAACCGTCTTTATCTCTGACTTTCCAGCGTTGATATAAGGGTTTTTCTCCCTGGTTAACTAAAAGAGTTTGGGGCGGAGTGGAAATCTCTGTTTCAACAACAACTTCTGACTTCTGACTGGCGACTTCTGACTTCTTTAACGGGGGGGTAAGAATTTGGACTATGTCGTGACGTTGTACGGGGGTGGTTTGTAACCCATCTGCGGTGATTAAAATACCGATTCCACCGACGAAAATTGTGTTACTGTCAACCATAATGGTTTGGACATCGATATTGGCTAAGTTGTTGTTAACGGGTATCCAGATATCTCCGTTATTATTAGACTCAAAAACGCCATCTTTTGCCGTTCCTAGCCAAATATTCCCCTGCTCATCCACAGTTAAACAACGTATTTCGAGATTGGTTAAGTTAACGTTAATCTCTTGCCAATGATTGCCGTTATCTTGCGATCGAAATACTCCACTACCTGATGTGCCAGCAAAGATGAGATTTTGATTAATAATCATTTTTGTTTGATCATTTATTGTTTCATCTAATTCAAAAGGTTGCTCAACAGTTACAGTTTTCTCAGATATTTGAGTAATAATTTGCGTTTGTATCTTCCCATTGATATTAAGGGTAAGGGTATCGCGCACTTTTAAGAGATCGATAAATTTATTTTCTTCGTCTGTAATTGTGTTGTTGTCCATGGATATTTTGGCTTCAATTTCTCTGGCAGCGACTGTAACTGCGGTAATACTACGATTGGTTAATCCTGTATTAATCGTAAATTTTTGGTTAATTAAATCAGGTTTAAAGGGATTATCAATTGATAAAATGGCTTCCCCATTGTCTATGATAGTAACATTGGTGATAGTTCTGGTTTGTCCTGCTGAATTAATGATATCACCTGGATTAATTTGTTGATTAAAGTTATTTCCTCTCCAAGTCACTTGACTATTTTTACTTGATAGTCTTCCTTTTCCTTCTCTTGTTTCAATTATTTTTTCCCAACTATTTCCTTGATCTAAGGAACGAAATATCCCTTTTTGAGTTGTGCCTACCAACAAATGATCATGTTCAAATGGTTGTTTTTGAATAGCAATAGTTTGTACATCGGTGTTGTATAGTCCTAAAGAAGTCCATTGTTGTCCATTATCTTTTGATTGGAATAAACCGCCTTCAACGGTACCTGCTAATAATATATTATCGTTTTCGGTTAAGGTGAGAATATTATTATATAATAGTCCTGTTTCTTCTTTTATTTGTTGCCAATTATTTTTACCATTTTCTGACTTAAATAATCCTTCTGCTGTCCCCACAAAAGTTATGTTGTTTTCACTTATTAATAATGCTTGAATTTTTTTGTTTTCTAATTTATTTTCAATTTCCTTCCAGCTATTAATGGGTTCCCAAACATCACTTTCATCTAGTGAGTGAAAAATTCCTTGAGTAGTTCCGGCTAATCGTTTCTTGCTATGAATGACTAATGATGTTACTTGAGAGTTAGTTAAACCGACATTATTGGATTTCCATTTAATGGGCTCTTGCTCAGGTTTTTCCTGCTCTTGATCTTTTTTCTGTTCTTGGTTTTTTTCCGGCTCTTCCTCAGTTTTTTTCGGACAAAATATA
>JAAUYJ010029091.1_pt1 | contig 11254 bp, 15 predicted proteins | sample 7278031 | NCBI WGS metagenome assembly JAAUYJ01 (sample SAMN14350222, study PRJNA611818) | marine sediment metagenome | isolation source: surface marine sediment (1.8m) | place: French Polynesia: Moorea | collected 2018-08 | reverse complement strand
TTGCACAAGTTCGCTGGGGGGCTGGGCCCCACTTCAGTATCGGTAGTGGCTTCAAAGGGTTGGGTAGTGCTTGTGTAGCATGTTAAACCCCTTTCTTTATTTCTTCCATCCTGTGAGTGCAGCACTGCTTCGGGCAAAGAGGAGAAGAGGGCGCACAGAAGCGGCGGCGGCGGCGGGGCGGCAGCAACAACACCCCCGCCGCCGCTCACAGCCCCAATGCTTGGTGTTGTACAGCAAGACTCGCAAAAACGGATCCTGTAGAAATTTAATGTTCCGGATACGGAAAAAGAAATTGGGAAAATATCGAGTTCCTATAGATATTTCTTGCACATCATCCGTTCGTGGTATTTGTGTACATTAGATAACTGTCTTCGTACATTCCAATATTTTCTGAATTAAAGTTTCTTCCCGGTTCTAACTGTACTCGGCACACGCTCCATCCCCTCCTCCTGCTTCTTTCCCCTCTTTCCCCTCCAAACGACGACCGGAGGGAGAACCCGCCCTCACTGTGCTGGCGAAACCGAAGAAGAGGAGACAGAAACGACGCCGTTCCGTTGCCCCCCCCACGGTCCGGCTGCTGCAGCAACACCGCCGTCCCCCTCCCCAACTTTTTCAGTTTTCTGTCCTTCCATGATCGAGGAGTATGCGGAGGGGGCAGAGGCGCTCTCCTCAACGGACGGAGGGACGGACGACGACGACGCCAGCGCTCTCGTCCCCCCTCCTAACCAACAACAACCCCCCTCCCGCGCGGAGAGAGGGGGGGAAAGAAGCGAACGAACGTCAGTTGGTGCTGATAAGCTCTCCAGTGAATACTTGCAGTACACAGTCTGGCTCTTTCTTTGCCGGAGAAAATAAAAAAAACTCCTTTTCTTCCCCTCGGATCGTACACAGAGTGTCGTCGCCCGCTTCCCCATTGCTTCACGGCAATTAAGTGGGGAAAAGACGAAGAATACTTGAAGAAAGACCCGGTTTTATACGGGCGGGGGGGAAACGAGGAAGGAGAGTCGGCAAAAAAGTACGGTAAACCGGCGTCTCTCCATTTTCCACCACCTCCTCCTTCCCGTCCCCCCTTCCTATCCGCGCGCGTGCCTCAGCGACAAACAAGGAAAGGAAGAAAGAGGAGAGCTGCCGGAGGTTTTTTTCTTGCTTCCAAAGACTTCAATGTCTTTTTGGTGATGGAGGCCGGATCCAGCAACAGCGGCGGCAACAGCGAGGAGCTGTACCAGCTCTTCCAGGGCACCTTCAACCGCACGGCCTCAACAAAGATGCAACAGCAGCCTCAGCTGGGAGGGGGAGCTGGAGGGGGATACCCGTCGGGAGACCAGCAGCTCCTGGACGGACCTTCCCCCTCCCCGTACAACAACCCCGCCGCTGCCGGAAATGCCTCCTCCTCCTCCGCCTCTTGGGGATACCCAGGAAGCGAGCTGGACTTTGGGTACCAGCAGCCTCCTCCCCACCTCCCCCCGGGAGGGATCGGCGGCGGGTACGGGTATCCCAACGGAACGTCGGCTCCGGAGCAGCCCTTTTACGACCAGTACAGCAGCCCCGGCTTCGCGGGGAGGCCCCCTCCCCCGCAGTACCCGTCAGATATCATGCAGCAGCAGCAGCAGCTCCCGCCCCATGCAGACCATTTTCACCAACAACAGTGGCAACAACAGCAGCAGCTTCTGCAGCAGCAGCAACAACAGCACTTCATCAGGAAGCCCGAGCTTGACGACGCCCTCAACGTCATGGAGAACCACGCCAACGGCAGCTATCCCAACGGGCACCTTCAGCAGCAACAGCAGCAGCAGCAACAGCAACAGCAGCTGCTTCGCGTGATCACCCCCAACGACATGGGCAACGTGAAGAACGAGCTAGTGTCCCCTCCTCCGCAGCCGACGTCCAGGTCGGACCAGCCTCCGTCTTCGGAGACGACCCTTCTTGTAAGTGAATATTACTGACACCCTTCGTTCAATCTGGTGTTGTGACGTAAACTCGAGACCGATTAAGGGAGCGACGTGGATTTTGTTAATGGCTCGTGCTCTGACTAAACGAGCACGTTTATCTAAAGTGCGCGACCTCCCCCTTTGTTGTTTACCAGTCTGCCTCCCTACCGAATGCGTATACACTCTTGGCAACAGCACCTTTTTTTTATTAAAAATATTCAAATTGCGGCGTAATAGCTCTCACAATTTCCCTTTTCCACGCTGCAAAGCATCAAAATGCTTTGGTTTCCCTCTCCCTGTCCTAAACGGTACAAAACGCAGTTGGATAACATATATTTTTTCTTTCTTTTTTTACAGCCTCCCCCTCACTCCGACTTGCCGACCACGGCCGCTCCGACGACGACGGCCGCGGCGACCCCGTCTTCAGGACCTGGCAGGAAGAGGAAGAGCGCAGCCTCCAGCAACAGCAGCTCCGTCGCGGCGGCGGCGGCGGCCGTCGTCTCCTCCAGCAAGCCTGCCACGTCTTCCGCCGCCGCCAAGCGGAAGAAGTCGGAGGAACAGGTACATTTTTTTAAAAAAAAACTTGTAGAAAAAAAGCTTTTTTTCTGTCTCGGTTTTTTGTCGGTATCGGGTATGTGAAGCTAATGTTTTCTATGCCGTTTCTTCTCCAGGTGGATCCCACGGTTCGGGCGGAGAAGGAGCGCGAGCGCCGCTTCTCCAACAACACCCGCGAGCGCATGAGGATCCGGGACATCAACGACGCTCTGACGGAGCTGGGCCGCATCTGCATGAACCTCAAGCCCAAGGGGATGGACGCCAACGGCGAGGCGGCCGCGCCCGGGGGCGGCGGGGCGAACGCGGCGGAGAAGCCCCAGACCAAGCTGGGGGTGCTCAACCTGGCGGTGGAGGTCATCACGGCCCTGGAGCAGAAGGTGAGGGAGAGGAACCTGAACCCTTCGGCGCTGGTGCTGCAGCGGGGAGGGGTGGCCGCCATGGAGCAGCAGGCGGGGCCGGCGGCCGGACATCCGGCGAATCAGGTAAAACATTCATAGATCGACAGCTCTTCTCTTCGCCAGATCTGATTGACTCATGTCACCGCTCTCTTTGCAGATGCTCCCCCCTCCCGCCTCGATGCTGTCTTCCTCCCCCGCCCCGTCCAGCCTAGGAGTCGGCGCCCCGCTCTCGATGGCCCCGTCCGGGCCGCTCTCCTCCGGGTCCTCCAACGGGTCGTCGTCGGCTCCCAGCCCGCCGGTGCACCAGGCGCTGGCTCCGCCCGGGCCCCCCATACGGTGATGGCCTTAGGCAATCCTTGTTCTCCATGAAGAATGGAAATGGGAGGAGATTTTCTCCTTGTGTTGTTTGTCAAAAAGGATTCGGTACATAGCTTAAGACATTGACCTATTGAGACACAAACAACCCAAACGCACATTCACACAGTGCAAAAAAATGAAGAAGAAACCAAGTGTACCTTTCGTGCCGATCGAGTGAACTTTGCATAATGGAGGCAATGGCTGCTCTTGCGCCGCCAATAGTGTAAAACAGTGTTTCCCATGGTGACAATGACGTCCATTGTGTCTTGAAAAAAGAGCCTCGTAAAATTATGCGAAATGCTAGCACGCGTACGTATGGTACGTACTTTGCGCAATGTTTGTGACGAGGTTTGCGCAGTGGTTCGGCATCACGTCGAGATCAAGCAATCCTGGCTTGACTGCTCAAGTATTATAGGTCCCACCGAACAAAATAAAAAAAGAGAACTGTTACATTCTGACACTAAAAGTTTGCATTTTTTATGCGACATATACCTCAAGAAAAATCCATAGCGTAAAAAAGTTAAGATTTTTTTGTCAAGATTTCGAATTAATTGATTCAAAGATCATCGACCTTGTCCAGTATCTCACGATTTGCCGATCAACGGTGGATAGGCCCAACGCCTCAGCCAGGTTTTCGTAACTCTCATTATCAGACTCTTGACAAGAGAATTTGAGTTTGTCCGATGTCTTCTTGCTGGACTATCTCCTCCCTTGCTCTCTCCTCCGACGTCCTCTTGATTGCCCGAGTCCTCTTCAGTATCCGACAAGTTACTTTTGTAGCAAAACTCTGGAACGTTGCGCAGGTCAACTGCCTGGAGAATGAAAAACTTGCACACCATCGGTTCGTTTCGTGCCAGTGTTGATTCCGTACCTGAGAATCGAAGTCCCTGAATCCGCAACTGTCCATCGTCTTGACTCTTGTCGTTAGCACTGCCGTCGGAGGTTCCTTTGCAAGGGTTGTAACAACTTCTCCTCTTCTTCCCGCTGTTATTTCGCAAAAAAGACAATGTTGTAATTGTCTGCAACTGTCACGTTACGGAAGCGGTACAGAGGCTGTAGAAAATTACATGACCTGGGCTTCGCCTCTAGACAAAAAAAACCTATGCCTACACACTGGTATGTATCACACAGACCCTGTGTTATGATCAGTCGAGGTATCTACACACGCGCTCGCTTGCGTCTCCCAGTGTACGAACTTTTGAGATAAAACCTATTTCGTGCTTCGGGCAGCGCTGGGATGGGCGGGAGGAGGAGGCAATTGAAAATTTCGTGCATCAGAACGAGATTCGTTCTCTGCGACCTTTTTGCGAGGAGGTGTCGTCCCTGCCGACGCTGATTGTTTGTCTTCGGTGAAAATTTACTTGATGGAACGGACGGTGCAAAAATGCAAATATGCACCAATAAATATCATGCCGCTCGCACCATTGTCGCAGCATTAATTTTGCAGCAATTTTTTAATATTTGTTCAAACAATACCGTACGATTTGGCACAACTTTGGCTTATCAGGGGAAGTTTGAAGCTAAGGTTGCGATTCAAACGAATGTCTCAACCATGACAAAACATCTCACGAATGCATAGCGTGGAATTTCTCTTTCGTTATCTGGAACTTATGGTAGTCTACTTCCCTATGACCTGCCCAGGGGCTGGGTACCTCTCCAGAGCCTCGTCAAAAAGTTTCCTGTCAGAAAAGCGATAGGACGAAAAGCTACACTCGGCGCAGACTATAGTAAAAGTTACCAAGTGACCCCCTCCGGCGTGTACACTGAGGTGACTCCAATGTTGGCCACGTCCATGCAGTTGCCAGGCTCGTTGTCGAAGAAGACCATTTCCTCCAGGCCGATGCCGGTCTTGCGCGCGATCTCCCTGAGGTGGCCGGACTTGCTGCCCTTGTAGATCTCCACCGGGCCGTCGAGGGCGTCCCTCAGGCGCAGGCCGCCGCCGATGGAAAACTTGTCTATGCACTCCCGTCCCCAGGAGGGCTCGTCGCATCTGAATAGAAATAATTGTTTTATTCATTTATGAAAAGGAGGGGGGGAAAGTGTTTTTCCACCTAGAGGCTACTGCCACCACCGTCCCCGCTCGCCTGAACCTCCTGTCCTTCTCTGCGATCTCCCTCATGATCTGCCTGACGTCTCCTATGAGGCTGACCCTGGCGCCGCCGCTGGTCGCCAGGTCCCCGCTCCCGTCCGGGTGCTGGGCGAAGGGGGCGCCGCCCGTGGACCCGAACAGCATGTACATCTCCGGGTACCACACGCAGACGTCCAGGTCGAACACCAGCGCCCTGTTCGTACGCGAAAGTTTTTTTTTGGCTATCACCTAGTGCTGTTGCTTCAGCTCGTGCAATTGCTCCTGCTTCTACTACTGCTGCTTTTGCTGCTTTTGCTGGTATTGTCTTTGCTGCTGCTATTGCTGCTGTCTTATTGTTGTTGCTGTTGCTGCTGCTTTTATTGCTGCTACTGCTACTTCTGCATTTATTGTTACTGCTGCGTTTTTTTGCAGTGTTGCTGTAGTTTCAATTGCTGCTACTGCTGTTGCTGGTGCCATTGTTGGTTTGGCTACTTCTTTTTTTGTCGCTTCTTCGATTGAAGCTAAAAAATCTTTTTTTTCTCCTGTTTTCATTGCTCCTACGGCAATATACACTGTACATATTAATTTTTTTCAAATGGAAAGGTACCAAACGTAGAAACTTACTTTGGAAGAGGTCGTTCCGACTCCATGATAATGCTATTTTGCCACAGCAGTTATTGAATTAGTCAGTAAGTGGTCCTCGTGCTTCGGCAAGCAACACCCCAATGAATGAAGCTTCTTCACAATTCATTCCAACGTCTTGCACAAATGTTTCTCATCCTCTTCGACCTCTACTCAGCTGATCTTTTCTTCACGTGAAATCTTTGGAGGAGAAAAGTGATGCAAGAAAGGCATCGTCCGAAGAGAAAGCGAGACTTTCCTCCGTGCGCCTTTGACTGGAAAGTCTTTCTCCTTTCAAATGAGGTTGCGGGAAAGAGAAAAGCTTTGTGGCGAGAAAAAGGGAAGCAAAGTGTTTTTTCGGTGCAAAATAAACAAACGTTCCGCGCAGCGCATAAGAAAAACAAAACAGCGACACTGTCCTCGGAGTTATTGGAGATCTTGTCGATGGAGTCCATGTTCGGCATCAAAGCGTGAGCTGTGACCTCTTGTTCTTGCTCACGTCCCTCTTGCCCATCGGTAGGCTGACTTCACCATGCAGCTGGTAAGCGACTTCTAGGAATAGCGGTCTTGTCCTCCTTACCTAAATCCTACATCTGAATCCAGTGGCTCCCCTGAAGGCCAGATGTGATGCACATGCACATTCCCTAACCGTTTTTCCAGACCTGCCTGAGCGGCAACCCCAACAAGCCGTGCCTGCTGCTGCGCTTCCGCGGCGCCGTCATCCTGCTGGACTGCGGCCTGGACCTGTCCACCGCCCTCAACTTCGTCCCCATCCCCATCGTACAGCAGCAGCAGGGCGCCAAGGCCGCCGGGGGCAGCAATGGCGGCTCCAGGCTGGACAGGCTGCAGGCCTACGCGCCCAAGGACGCGCACGAGCTGGGCATCGAGGGGGTGAGAATAGAACAGAGAAGAGTCATGTTGTTGCGACCTATAGTCCGCTTCTAACGCACACAGGAGCTGCTGGAGACCCCCTCCGCCCCCGCCTCCTCCTCCGCCCCGTCCGTCTTTGTGGACGCCGCCCCGGAATTCTCCGCCCCCGACCTCTCCCTGGTGGACCTCTCCGAGGTCGACGCCGTCCTCATCTCCAACTACACCAGCCTGCTCTCGCTGCCCTACGTCACGGAGCACCCCGAGTTCCGCGGCTCGGTCTTCCTGACGGAGCCCACGCTCCACTTCGGGCGCCTCCTCATGGAGGAGATGATCGAGTTTGTGGAGCGCAGGAGGGCGTCGGGAGGGGCGGCAAGATTGGTGAGCTCAGGAGATGCAAGGTTTTACGGCTACTTATAATTGGGAGGAGTAGTATTCTTCCAGTGCAACAGCAGTAAATCGCTGGAAATGGCAATTTTTGAGGAAAGTGCACTACAGTGCCTTCCTCATTTGTGATTTATTACCTCCCATCCCCCCCGCAGAAGGCCAACTGGAAGCGCGCCCTGCCCTCGCTCCCGTCCCCCCTGTGCGACCTGCGCGACCCCGAGGGCTGGCGCCCGCTGTACTCCCGCGAGCAGATGGAGTCGGCGCTCTCGCGGGTCACCCTCGTAGGGTACAGCGAGAAGAAGGACGTCTTCGGGCTGCTGGAGGTGTCGCCGCACAGCTCAGGCTACTGCCTAGGATCCAGCAACTGGATCATATCGTCAAAGTAAGAGATGACCATTTTCATGTCTGAGAGAATATTACCTCGACTTTTTCCCGAATCGCCAGGTTCGAGAGGATCGCGTACGTGAGCGGCTCCTCCACGTTGACGACCCACCCCAGGCCCATTGAGCAGGCAAGAAAAAGGACTTTTTTCCCCTCTTAAAATTGCAATATTTAAACAAATTTATTCCCTTGCAGGCCCCTCTCCGAAACGCCGACTGCCTGATCCTGACCTCCTTGACCCAGACCCCGCAGCACAACCCTGACCCCATGATCGGCGAGTTCTGCAAGACGGTGGTGGAGACCACTAGGCAGGGCGGGAACGTCCTCGTGCCGTGCTATCCCTCGGGTGAGTTAAAGCAAAACTGTTAAATAGAAAGATAAAGGGTTGAATGGGGAGTAGACAATTGCGACGTGTTGTCGAATGAAGGGGAAAAGAAGGGGAGGCACTCGAGACGGGAAGTACTAAAGTGCCTCCTACTCTAAGGGAATTTCGCCGTTGTTTACTCTGACTGCCAGTAAGTAGGATCTGGAAAGAGAGGGGAGGGGGAGGATCTGTTCCCTTTTCCACCAAATTCGTTTTTGCTGAAGAGGTTTCCCCTTCTTGTGTGGCGCTCCCCTTACTCCGTTTGTCCGCTTTGGGTACCTAAATTCCTAGTAGATTGAAATATGCCTGGTTTCGGAAGAAGTTGTTTAGGCCATAAATCCCCCTTTCCCCCGCCGCGAGATAAGTTCCTCCGCTGCACTGCAGATGGATTTTTCTCGCGAACGCGGGGTGGGCCGTTGCGCGGCATACACCTCCCTCACTCTTCTTTTTGTACGCCCGTAAGACAGAATCATAAAGGATGCCCCCGAGCAACAGATGCATGACTTTCCTCCCTCCCCCCTTCAAAGGGGCCTCTTCCTGCCGCACAGAGGAGGCGGGGAGGGGATAAATGAAAGTTGAGGAAGGGGCAGGGGTACGAGGTCGAGGAGGGTCTTCTGCGCGCCGGGGCAATACAGAGACGTTGCACTTATTGCTAGGGGTGGATGGAGGCATGGCCTGGAAAAGGCCCATAAATCCAGTGCGAAGAGAAGGAAGGAGAAAGGAGGAAGCCGTAGCGTTTCCAACTTCCTCCTCCGTCTCTTATAGATCCCCTTCCCAGTTCCTCTAGAAGGATGTTGACAAAGGAGCCAAGAAACCCGCCCTCGCTTTGTCGTTGTGTAAATTATATCATCTTCCTCCAAAGCCGAAGTTGTCCTCTTCCTTTTCCCGTGGCCCCTCTTTCATTTTCCCCGTCCCCCTGAGCTACACTGACCGCGGAGGAGCCTTGGCCTATGTAGCTAGTGCGGCGGTGACACTTTGACGCAGGGAGGGAGGGAGGGAGGGAGGGCGGACCGTACTGACCACCACATACCGGCCACCCCACCTTGGAGGCTGGGGAGGGAAGAAAAGTTGGAGGGGGGGGGGGGCAGGAAAACTTGTTATCTCAATGAGGGAAGGGGTTTGGGTCTTGGGACGACAAACAAGGAGGATATAGAAAAGGGCTTTCCCCTCGTTACATAACCTTCTTGTCCTTTCTTTTTTTTCCAGGCATCGCCTACGACCTGTTCGAGTGCCTGGCCGGGCAGATGGACCTCCACGGGCTGACGACGGTGCCGCTCTTCTTCGTGTCCCCCGCCGCCGACGCCTCGCTCGCCTACTCAAACGTCATGGCGGAGTGGCTCTCGGCCGCCAAGCAGAACAGGGTCTACCTGCCGGAGGAGCCCTTCCCGCACGGGCACCTCGCCAGGTGACGAGATAGACTAAAAGGGGGTCCTTGACCTCTGAGGGCCCTTTCGACCTCTAGGGACTATTATTCATCCTTATATTTTCGACCGACAGAAGCGGCAGGCTCAAGAGCTTCAAGAACCTCCACGACGAGAACTTCAGCTCTGAATACCGCCAGGTAAGGGAATAGAAAAGAAGAAAGAAAAACACGTTTTCGATCCCATTCTCCATTCAGACTTTTTTGAGAATGAAGAATGATGCTAGGGAAGGAGGCCCCTTTTATAGAGGTTTTCTTTTGCGTAAATGGGCTTTTTTCCCCTCTACCGAGCGGGCGATTGAATGTTTGCCTGTCGTCGCCTCACCGGGCATGCAAAAAACAAGGGCGGCCTCCTCTCGTTCTGCCGTGCCCTCTCCCTGGTTCTTTCCTTCTTCCTATCTCGTATCGGTCCCCGTCCTCTCCTGACAGATTCCCCTTTTCCTCCCCCCCCCTCCCTTCTCCTTCCGAGAGAGCCTTTATTTCTTATCGAAAACGATTTCTCGGGCTACGGGAGGAAGGTGAAGGGAGAGCCAGGAAAATAGAAGGCCCCCCGAGATTACACTTCAGGAATCGGAATTTAAAATCCCTTTTCCTCGTTGGCCTTTCTCCAGATTTTCCTCTGAATGCTGACGTAAAGTTTGTTCCGGGCCGGCACCACCCTAATCCGGAAGGGAAAGATGTAGAGCACTACTCGAAAGTACTTTGGCTTCGGCTTCGGGGGGGGGGTTGGGTGGGTGAGGCGGCAGGCAGGAAAAACCTGATATCTTTTTCTCAATTTTCCTCCGTTCGATCCCCCTTTTCTTTTCACATTTTTTTTGCTTCTCCGCCTCTGACACTGACAGATGCAGCCTTCCTTTGTGCCCCCCCACCCCGGGAGGCCCGCTAGCCGCCACCCCATTTCGATTCTCGCTTCCTTGAGTCCAGAAAAGTGCGGCCGCCAGAGCAGAGAGAGGCCACTTTTTATTTTCCCCTAAAAAAATCGACCCAGCAGCTTTTGACCCTCCCCCATTTTACGTAATGGCAGATGGGAAAGGAAGGAAGAGGGAGGTGCAAGGTTCGGGAGAGTGGCCCTCCTTTGCCTTCTCCTCCCTCTCTCCTTTGGGTGGGCCCCCACTTGGGAAGGGTTGCATCTTGAGCCCTCTTGAGGGAGACAGAATGGGAGGGGGCTACAATGGGGGTGTGTTCAAGACGACAGTGTGCTCTCTCTCTCTCTCCCGGGGGAGTTGCCGAGACTCTTGTCCTTCCATCCTCTTCCTCCGTCGGAAAAGGACGCCGGCGCCGACGGATGGAGGCGGCAAAAGTGTTGACCCTTTGTGTCCACACACCCCTTCTTCTTTTTTTGCTCTTCTTTTCCCGGGCAACCGAGGCTCTAAAATCACCTTTGCCCTCTGTAGTAAAATTTGCTTTTAAAAAAGTGGGCCGAATAGAGGAAGGCCAGTGAGGATAGGAAAATACAGTTTTTTGAACCATGTTTAGAAAAGTTTTTTCTCCTCGTACGTACAATGACGTAAGTAAAGCTGTATTGGAAAATTCCTTCGCCTCCTTCTTTCTCCTCCTTACGTCTTACCCAAAACTTTTCCCCGGCCGACACCCACCCACACATCCACCTTTTTTTTACCCATCAACCAACCACGGTGGGTATGCCTCCTTGTTCCAAGCTGGAAAGGGAATGCTTCCGTGGGCACAGGGAACGTTTGCCCCGATTGTCACCAGGGCCTTGGCACGTTGGAATCTAGAAGGAGGGAGAGAAAAGGAGAGGAAAAGATACCCATGTACAGTAGAACTTAAGTATTTTTTGCCACCATCTGTTGAAGATTTATACTACCTACACAAAGACACCTTTAAAGACACTGTTCGATTCCGTCCCTTTTCTTCTTCTTGCAGCCTTGCGTCATGTTCTGCGGCCAC
>JAAUYJ010078377.1_pt1 | contig 11263 bp, 6 predicted proteins | sample 7278031 | NCBI WGS metagenome assembly JAAUYJ01 (sample SAMN14350222, study PRJNA611818) | marine sediment metagenome | isolation source: surface marine sediment (1.8m) | place: French Polynesia: Moorea | collected 2018-08 | reverse complement strand
GGTTTGGTTTCCAAACCCTGTTTTAGTTTTGGTTTAGAGACTAAACCCCTACAGTTTTTTTCACAAATCATTTAGGATTACTATTTCAGCTATTAGCTATGAGTTATTAACTCGTTATTACACCTTATGAGGAATTAGTCTCCAGAAAGTGACATAAGGAATGAAATGAGGATGGGGAGGATGGGGAGGAAGAATTCGGTCTACAGTCTTCACTCAAGCGTGTCTAATTCAATACATTTTTCTCCCGAAAAAGTCGAACCCATACCTACCCATAACTTGTCAATAATGCCTAAGTTTTATGTTCAGAAAGATGTTTATAAAGCATAGCTTAAAAAGGGGGACTTTGAAGTTTCTCCCCTTAAAAAAGGGACGGGGGGAGCTAAAACTGTACCTAATACATTAAAGAATTGCTATAGGTTATCAGCTAACTTTAATAGTTGGAGTTGCTTGATTCTTTCAAATGCTGTTTGAGTAACATTTTGTAGGAAAAGCTGAGTGGGAGCTACCTGAATTATTGGATTTTGTGATAAATTACTCCGCCTAAATCTATAAATTAGGCGGAGTTTTACCGAAAGAATTTTACGTTTTTCCGTTGCTAATAATTTCCTCTAAAAAATTAGGAAAATTTATCAGAAAGTTCCACGATTCCAACCCCACATGGAACCTTTAGCATCAGAAAATTCTATATAAATTCGATTTTTAGGAATGTCTAGAGTTTGATTAATTTCTTGACAAAAATCTTGACTCATTGCTTTAGTTTGGTTAGGGTTCATACTACCAACATTTTTAATTTCTATGTAGCAAGTTGGTTCGTCACTATTACCACCAAAAGTCATGGGAATATCTGGTTCAAAAATTGTCATTACTTGACACTCAACCGCTAAATCAGAGATTATAACGGGTGATTCTTGCTTCAAAAACTCTTAACTAGATAACAAATCAAACAAACTGAGTTGTACCCCCGTCAGACCGTCTCCACAAGCTTTTTCTTTAACCGTGTGTCCCACGGCTATTAATCCTCTATTTTTAATTACTTTTGCAGCAGCTATATCACGATTTATTTGATATCCGCAGTTGCTGCAATTGTGGTTTCTTTCAGACAATTTCTTTTTCTGAATACAACCACATTTCGGACATTCTTGAGATGTGTAATTCTTGTCAACTTTTCCATAATACTTACCTCTTTTCCAGCATATATAAGGAAGTATTTCATTAATAAACTGACCTATGCCACTATCTAAAGATTGCTTTCTGACAATACCTTTAGACCAAGAAGTAAAGTTAATATCTTCAACAAAAATATTATCCGCTAAATTACAAAGCTGATGAGCTAATTTAAAATGCCAATCACGTCTAGCATTAGAGATTTTTTCATAAAATCTAGCTATTTTATTCTGTAGTTTTAACCAATTATTTGACCCTTTATTTTTATTTTTTAACCTTCTTTGCAGCAATTTAAGCTTGCGTAATTGGCCTAACAAAAACTTAGGAGACTTGATTAATTTTCCTGTAGAAGTAGCTACAAAACTTTCTATACCTGCATCTATACCTAATGATGTTTTACCTACTGGGTTATCTGGTACTAACTCAGACGATTGGAAAGTAATCGTCAAATAATAACCAGTTGCTTTTTTAACTATCCTAGCTTGTTTAGCTACCATTCCTTCTGGATATGGCCTACTTTGTCTAATCTTAATCCATCCTAATTGAGGCAACTTGACTTTACCGCAACCTAAACAATTTTTCAGCATTACAGGAAAAACAAAGCTTCTCAACTTTTTCTTAAATCTAGGGAAGCCTTTACCTAAACTTTTCATCTCAGAAAATGCTCTCTCTAAAGTCTTTAAAGTTTGTTGTAAAACCTGAGCATTAACTGACTTTAATCTAGGATTAATTTTCTTGGCTATTGTTAAACTTTTAGCTTGATGATTGTAATTAGGATAAGGAGCATCAGCAGGAATAATATATTCAGAAATAATTGAACAACTTTTAGTTTGTGACTTCCTTGAATTTAACCAGTCTTTTCGCTCTCTTAAAGCATAATTATATACGCTTTTACAAACATCAAGAATATGCTCAATCTTTGGTTCTTGTTGCCTGCTTTGCCGAAGTTTGTACTGATAAGTTAAGGTAATCACTTGACAATATTTTTTACTTCTGAATATACTTATATTTTAATGCGAATTGTATATATTGTCAATAATTAGAAAAAATCCTTTAAGTTAACTAACGATTAAAAAGAGCGTTTAGAATAATATACAAAAACAATGCAAGTGTCAATGTCAGAAGTAATTGAAGACTATTGCAAGAGGCTACCAAAAAGACCTAAGAAAAAAGATTCGCTACTGCTCAATTAATTTGCGTTTTTGTAATTCATCTCACCGCGTGTTTCAAAGATTATAGCGAGAGTCCTCTTTCAAAATTCTCTGATAGGTAGTGTTGTCCTAATGTAAACATTCAGGTCTTGGGGTTGTATTCTTCTTGATTTTGTCCATACTCAGTGTTTCAAAACTGAAAACTGTATCTAAGGGTACTAAAGAATCTATAAATGAGACTAAAAGGTTTCTGGAAAGTGATAAATACATAGAGATGATTATTTGTCAACTCCAGCACCTGAATACTTACGTCCTAATTTTCTTTGTTTGGAGAGCTAAAATGTTTATTTTGATTGGAAATGATGAAATTGGAATAGTTAACAAAAAATGGGCTTCAAATCTTTCTCTTCGCCTTCCTCCAGGTCGAATTATTGCTTTGAATGGAGAACCAGGCATTCAAGCTAAAATTCTTGAACCAGGACCACATTTTGGATATTCTTCTTTGCAGTATACCATTACTAAAGTACCAGTTATCACTATTAGTCAAGAAGAAATCGGATTAGTAGAAGCTAAAGATGGTTATCCTCTTGAATCAGCACAAAACTTTGCGAAGGTAGTCGATTGTAATAACTTTCAAGATATAAAAGCCTTTTTTGATAATGGAGGTCAAATCGGCAAACAACAAGCAATTTTAAACCCTGGTACTTATTTCATTAATACAGAAATGTTTAGGTGTCGCAAAGTTCCAGTAATTAGAATTGAAGCTCATCAAATAGGTTTAGTAGAAGCACAAGATGGCTCTCCTTTAAAACCTGGTAAAAATTTTGGTCGAATAGTTAATTGTAAGTATTTTCAGGATGCACAAGCCTTCTTTGATAATGGGGGTCAAGTTGGCAAACAAATAGATTTTTTACCGCCAGGAACTTACAAAATTAATACTGACCTATTTAAGATTATTCTAGTCGAACAATTGTCAATTGGAACAGAAGAAATAGGCTTAGTAGAAGCTCAAGATGGAGTCTCTTTAAAACCAGGAGAAAGCTTTGGGAAAGTGGTTGATTGTGATGACTTTCAGGATGGAAGTGAGTTTATCCGCAAAGGAGGTCAGAAGGGTAAGCAACGTACTATTTTAACGGAAGGAATTTATCAAATTAACACCGAACTATTTAGGATTCGCAAAGTTCCTATTACTTATATTTTTTCAGAAGAAATAGGCTTAGTAGAAACTGAAGATGGACAGCCTCTAAAACAGGGAGAAAACTTTGCTAAGAAGGTTGATTGTAATAATTTTCAGGATGCACAAGCTTTCTTTGATAATGGGGGGCAAGCTGGTAAACAACTTGCTACTCTAAGAGCAGGTAAATACTACATTAACACCGATATATTTAAGATTAAAAAAGTCTCTGCTACGACAATTAGTTCTGGAGAAATTGGGTTAGTAGAAGCAAAATATGGAAAGCCTCTAGAACAGGGAAAAAACTTTGCTAAGAAAGTTGATTGTAATGATTTTCAGGATGCAGAAGCCTTTTTTGATAATGGGGGGCAAGCGGGTAAACAGATTGCTACTTTAGAACCAGGAATCTATTACATTAACCCCGAAATTTTCACTATTCGTACAGTTCCTATTATTAGGATTCCTCAAGGAGAAATAGGACTGGTAATTGCCAACGAAGGAGTTTCTCAGTCTGATGAACAAACATTAGGTAGAGTGGTGGAATGTAACAATTTTCAGGATGCTGAAGCATTTCTGAAAAATGGAGGACAAAAAGGTAAGCAACTTGCTATTTTGAGTGATGGTGACTATAAAATTAACACCGATTTTTTTAGCGTCATTACAACAGCTAATGCCAATAAATATGATGAAAATTCAAATAAGCTAAAAATTTACAAAATTAGCTCTGGTAAAATTGGTATTGTGACAACAACCGTGGGGAAAACGCTCCCTAAAGATGAAATTGCCGGACCAGTTATTGAGGGACATGATAATTATCAAAATGCACAAAAATTCTTAGATTTAGGAGGATATAAAGGATTACAAGAAGAAGTTATCAAAGAAGGAAACTGGAAGCTAAATCCTTGGTTTGTTGAAGTTGAGCAAGTACCACTAACTAGAATTGAGCAAGACGAGGTGGGAGTTGTTATTTCTTTTGTTGGGAAAAAGTATGACAAAAATGATGATAACCAGAGTACATCTCTTGATGAGAATGAATATACATACCAATTAGTTCCAGAAGGATACCAGGGGGTTGAAAAAAAACCTCTTATGGCTGGTGACTACGCTATTAATACCAGAATTAAAAAAGTGCAGTTAGTGCCAACTACTCAAATCATACTGAATTGGTCAGATGAAGAAAAACATCCTTGGAATTATGACGCCAAGCTCAAGACATTGAAGCTAACTTCATTCGATGGCCGTGAATTTAAAGTTCAGTTTACCCAGATGATTCGTATTGCTCCTGAAAATGCACCAAAGATGATTTGTCAAATTGGAGCGCAGGCAGCAGAAGTAGAAGAAACAACAATGAATGATAGTTCGGGAAAAACTATTAAGAAATATCCAGCTATTAGAAATCTTGTGGTTCGTGTATTAACCAGAGTTGTTGAAGGTCACTTTAAACAGGCTGCTACTGATAAAACAGCGATTGAGTTTCAACAAGCAATAGTTTATTCTCAAAATGCAGCTAAAGATTATATTCAGAACGTTCTTAAGGAAAATGGTGTGGAAGGACATGGCACATATATTAATGCAGTTGATTTACCAGAAGATTTAGATAAACGCAGACAAGAATTAGAAGATTTGAAACAACAACAAATCAAAGCGAAAGAAGAGAGTGACACAATTAAAAAACAAATAGATACTGCACAAGAACGTCAGAAACTTGTTGCAGAAGAACAAAGAGTAGAACATACAAAAAAATTAATAGATGCCCAAACAAACTTGGAGATAGAAAAAGCAACAGCAGAGGCAAACTGGGAGAGAGAAAAAACAACAGCAAAGATCGATAAACTGCATTTAGACAACTATCAAAAACGCTTAGATATTGAAACCTCCCAACAGGAAAGAATTAGCCTAATAGAAATTAATGCTTTTAAAGATAGAATTGCCGTTCTTAGCCCCGAACTTTATGTCCAAATAGAAACACAAGGAAAATGGGCGGAAGCAATGGCTCAAATGGAAATCAATTATCCTCAAATTATGATGACTGGGGGTGGTAATAGTAGTTCTGGAGACCCAACATCAAATTATTTTCGGTTATTGCAATTAGATCATTTAGAGGCAATGAGAAATCGCCTTACTCCAGGAACACCCACAGCATCATTTCCCCCATCAGCAACAAAAAGTTTTCCTCCTCCAAACCAAGAAACGAAAAGTTTAAAACATTCTACTGAACCCCATTGTCCAGTTGTGCTGCTTCTTGATACATCTAGTTCTATGTCTGGTGAACATATTAATAAGTTAAATGATGGAATTACCGCTTTTGGAGAGGAATTTGTTAACAGTAATGTATCTGAAATTGTCGATTTAGCCATTGTTACCTGCAATAGTCATCGGGAAACATTTCAAGGATTTGACAATATGGATAACTTTGCCCCAATTACTCTCAAAGCGGAAGGGGAAACGACAATTGGTAAGGGAATTGACTTAGCATTAAACGAAATAGAGAGTTATCAGCATCATTGCCAGAGCAACAACTTTCAGTGTCGCAAACCTTGGCTTTTTTTGATTATCGGTAGCTCACCCACTGATAATTGGCAAAGTTCAGCCAAGCGTGTCAGAGAAGTTGTTGAGGCTAATAAACTCAATTTCTTCCTTGTTGGTGTCAAAGGAGTAGATATGATTACCTTACGACAATTTGCTCCTCCCTACATACCACCAAAAATGCTTGATAATTTTAAATTTCGGGAATTATTCGAGTGGCTTGCTGATTATCTCAAAAAAGTTGCCAGTAGTGAAACAGGTACTAAGATTAAACCTCTACCAACTACAGAATGGGAGCAAGTAAATGATGAATTGGAATAGATAATCAAGGAGAGGTATGTTAATTAAGTAACAATGCTATATCTTTGATTATTTAATTTTTACCGAAAATTTTGAACAATGAGGCGATCGCTATTAAGAAAAATTTGCTTTAAGTTAGTAAATAATTGGCATATCATTACGCAGTAATACCATCCCAAGGATTTCCTTGTATATCCTCATACCCTTGAATTACTTCTTGTGAAGACTGATTACGTAGCAAACGAACACATACAGAGCCATAATCTTCCCTACAAGTAAGACTATCTTTCCCGTTCATCTCTATATATTTTCTAAAGGTGGAAAAACCACGACCTATTTCTTCAACCGATTCCAAAACTCTTAAATACTCGGCAAGCTTGGGATTTGTTGCTTCAGGCAAAACTTCAAATGAACTTTTAACCAATTCATCCCATGATTTATGATTTGGAAAACTACCAGGACTAGAGACTTCAACCGCTTCTTCCGTAATAGACACCTTGATATTGCCTGATTCCTCATAATTTCTATGTGCAATAGCATTAGAAATTATTTCACGCAAAACTACCATATTAATACCAGTTACATCTCGTCTTTTACCATCACTTCCTATATATGATTCCTTGATTGTATCATCATCTGTTGTCTGAACACACTTAAAAAGTTCATCAAACTGATAACTTAATGGGCCATAAATATATTTCTTTTTAAAGTTAAGGTTGTGAAGATTACCTGCTGTAAATATAGATTTAGCCTGTGGATATAGTAGATGTGGTTTTTTATGAAAGCAAAGAACAGCCGCTTTATGTAAATTTTTTGTATCTTGATGTGTAGTGCTTGAATAAAGTAGGGATAATTTTTGTAAAACTCTTTCTAATTTGTTGGATTCAAATAAACCAGGTTCCTCTTTATCTGAGTATTCTTTTAGCAAGTCTAGATCCAAGTCATCAATACTTACGTCGAGATAAAGATAGGAATTAGCTGCAGTATTTTCAGATAGAACTCTGAATTGATTAGGTGAGTGAATAATAGTATTGTTGTTCAAAACATCTCGATGAATCGCGGTTTCTTCATTATTGGATTCTTTCTTAGTGTGATTTGTTATATTTTTAGTTATCCAGATATTCTGATCGGATTTATCAATATGATAGAGTGCTTTTTGAGGAAATGAAGAATAATCTTCTTGTGATAACTTATTGTTTACATATGTAACTATATCTCCAATAGTAATTAATCCGTTGTCAGTAGGTTCGTTATCTAATCCACTCTTAATTCCTTTACAGAACAAGTGTGTAAAAACACTCTGGGAACGATCCTCAAGTTCGCGACTTTCTTGTGTTTGTCTTGAAGAAGCTATCATAGCTATTCCTTCCGGAATATCATCTTCTTTAATAATTCTTGAATCTCCACTACTTTTACTACCATTATTCATAGCTCCACCGCTATGACAAGAATCTAAAATTATAATTGCACGATTGACTTTATTAATCTCCAGATGCGTTAACAAAAATTTAAAAGCATAATTTTCTTCACCGAACTTAAAGCAATAGTGATCTTTAATCATTTCTCCATGGCCAGAGAAGTAAAAAATAAATTGATCAGATGAATTCCAAAACTTTAATACTGCGGAAATCTCTGATTCAAACTGTTCCTTACTCAGGCACTCGGGGATTAATTTAGACTGTGTAGGATGACAATTGCCTAGAGATGAATCTGTTAGAATAATAAAAACTTCACTAACATCTCTTTTTATAGCTTGTAATTCCTTACCTGTTACGGGTGCTACTATAAAAGCTATTCTTTTCGGATAATCAGACTCATTAACCATTAGTATTATTTTTCTGATATTCTAATTTCAATATTTTGAATAACATCTGGTGAACATGAAACAATTATAGAAGTAACCTTATCTGCTTCTTCTCGACTTGTTTTATTGTCGAGAATGTATGGTGCATCATCTGCATTTAAATAAATCTTTAACATACATTCTGGATGTTCAGACTTCCAATACTGAGCTACACCAATGATTGTTTGAAGAGTAGTTAAAACTAAACCAGCAATAGCTATAGCAGTTGTCCGTTTACCTTTTACTCCCTGTTGAAACTCTTGTTTCTCTTGTATGACAGAAACACCACATTCTTGTTCAATTAAATTTGCAAGCTCAATCAATTTATTAGAGGTATCTAAGGTTGCCTCATCCTCAAATCGTATACTTACTTTCATTAAAAAATTTCCTTATTTGTTAAAATCAAGACTTAAGGTAGTACCACTATAATGTGGTTTATTTTTACCAGAATAACGTTGGAATTATGCACCATGTAACAGGACTTACCCAGTACCGCTATTTATGGTGTATTTTTGGTAATTATTTCAGATATTTACATGACAATTGGTAACTTTGCGAGGGAAAAAAGACCATATCGACAAAACTAACAACACGAGGACTAAATATCTAGGAAAGCGATCGCCACTTCCATAATCAAAGGCCATACTTCAGGGTTTGGAGTTAGCAAAGATTGTCCAAACTGCTACCGATGATAACTGTGGATAGGAAAAGAAGAGCCACCAGAAATTGATGAACTAATCCGACTAAGTTTCTGGCCTTATGCTCCCCAGTAGTAGTTTTAAAATGAGTAAACACCAAAAAGCTAATTGCTACATATAACAACTAACCACCATAATTCCAGCCTGTACTTTCTAACAACAGAGGGTCTCCCTCACGATGTATACCTGCTGCAATTACTTCCCCTACATATACAGTATGATCCCCTTCTTCTACAGCACCAATAACTTTACATTCAACATAACCAAGAGTATCAGAAATAATTGGGCAACCAGTTTCTCCTAAATAAAATTCTATATCTTCAAATTTATTTCCCACACGACGTTGAGGTTTGAAAAATTGTTGAGCTAAATCTTTTTGCCCTGCTGCTAAGAAACTAAGAGAAAATACTCCACTAGCTTTAATCATGGCATGAGATTTAGATTCTTTATTAACACAATTAACAATTAGGGGAGGTTTAAAAGATGCTTGCATTACCCAACTAGCTGTAAAGCCGTTTACTTCATCGCCATCTTTAACACCACAGATGTATAATCCATGAGGAATTTTACGCAGTATAGTTTTTTTTGCCTGTTCGTCTAGCAAAGTTTTACCTACTATATATTTAAGAGTTTGACATTCTTTATTTTAACTAAAATGAAGTCTCATCATTTAACTAAAGTCTAAAAAATATATAGGAAGCTTAGTGGTATAATTAAAAATTTGGCTCACCAATACAATGTTTTTAGTTAAAGGTTCTTGAGTGGTAAACTCTAGATATAGTGTAGCACTATAGTTTTGATCCTAGCTATATAGTGTACTTAGCTAAATTATAAATATACAATAAATATTCTAATGTTTTCCCTAAATCACTTTCTCCAAAAATTAACTCATCAAAAAAATTGGCGTTTCATAGCAATAATATTAATAGTCGTCACCTTAGCGATCGCCTGCAATAACACCAAAACAACCACTACAACCTCAGAAATACCAACCACTCCTGAACCAGGAACCCTGGTTTGGGCTAGATATAGAGATTCCGACACCCTCGACCCCCACAAATCAACATCACCCTTATCTAGACAAATAATTGACCAAATCTACGACACACTTCTAGCCTTCGATGACCAAGGCAAAATTCAACCCAACCTTGCTAAAGAATGGTCAGTTAACGACAATGGCAAAGAATATACTTTCAAACTCAACGAAAATGTCAAATGCCATGACGGCACAACCTTTGATGCTAATGCCGTCAAATTTACTATAGACAGAGCGATAGACCCCGAAACAGAAAATTACACCAAAGACAGTTGGGGGCCAATAGAAACAGTAGAAGTCGTGGACGACCTGACGGTTAAGGTGAAAATGACCGAAGCTTTTAGTTCCTTTCCTCGCTTCTTAGCCGACCCCTACTCCAGCATGATTTGTCCGTCAGCCATAGAAACTTATAACAATAAATTTGGTATAGATGGAGTAATAGGTACGGGTCCGTTTCAATTTGTGCAATGGACTCAAGGGGAAAAACTTGTACTTGAAGCTAATCCAAACTACAAAAATTATGGGCGACCTATAGAAAATTCTGGTACTCCTTATATTAAGAAGTTAGTAATTAAAACTATGCCAGAAGTAGAAGCTCGTTTAGCAGCTATTAAGTCTGGAGAAATTCATTTAACTGAACCTCCAATAACAGAAGTTTCTAATCTCAAGCAAGACTCTAATTTAAAACTTTATACTGCCGAAAATACTGGGCAAATAGTATTTTTAGAATTCGTTACTTCTCGATCACCTTTTAATGAAAAAAAGGCAAGACAAGCAATAGCTTATGGAATAGATCCAAAAAAAGCAATAGATGAAGTATTAGCCGGTTCAGCTAAACCTTCGGAATGTGCGATCGCCGATGTTATTTTTCCTAATGATCAAAAACTTTGTTCGGAGTTTAGTATTAAACCAGACCCGGAAGAGGCAAAAACTCTACTAAGTGAACTTGGTTATAGTGAAGATAAACCATTAGAAGTAACTCTCCTAACTTGGAAGGGAGGAAACCGTGAAAAAATTATCGAAAATTTTCAAACTCAATTAGAAGAAGTGGGTATAAAAGCTAATTTAGAAACAATGGATATTGGCAGTCTTAATGCCAGAATTAAACAAGAAAATAGCCAAGAAGAAGGCAATGGTGTTATTGATATGATGGGTTGGTCTTGGTACGACCCAGATTTTCTTTATAAATTGTGGCATTCTCCTGGTTGGATGGAAGGTTATCACAGTGATGAACTTGATACATTACTAACAGAAATGAGAACTGCAACTAAATCTGAAGAGCGGCAAGAAAAAGTTGTAGAAGTTCAGAAATATTTGCTTGATAATGCTGTGATGATACCACTTTATAGTCCTGGTTGGATGTGGAATTAT
>JAAUYJ010079048.1_pt1 | contig 11266 bp, 9 predicted proteins | sample 7278031 | NCBI WGS metagenome assembly JAAUYJ01 (sample SAMN14350222, study PRJNA611818) | marine sediment metagenome | isolation source: surface marine sediment (1.8m) | place: French Polynesia: Moorea | collected 2018-08 | reverse complement strand
GAACTAACTCAAGTGATTTTTGATGGAATAGATGAGGGTTTATTTTTGGGAGTTACTTCTCCAATCACTTTGTCTGAGTGTTTAGTATATCCCTACAAGTTAGGATTAATAGCACTTGCTCAGGATTTTATTGATTTAATTGTTGATGGAGAAAATATTAATTTTATTCTCATCAATGAGGATATTGGAAAGTTGGCAGCACAAATGAGAGCCAGGTATAATTTATCGTTAACTGATGCTTGACAAATTGCCACAGCGATTCAGTCTAATTGTGATGCTTTTTTAACCAATTATTTAGAGTTAAAATGAGTCAATGAGTTGTCTATTTTAGTAATCAGTGAATTAACATTATGAATCTATTTATGACTACCATTTATCAGCAATATTTAGGGGAAAGTTGGGTGATGAAGCTTAAATAATTACTGTTATAAAACAGAAAATAAATTCTTGAAGTTACAGCTTAACATGGGGCGTATAATATCAGGATTTTTGGTTCCGTTGCCAGGGGAGATGATGACGAACAAAGCGATATTTATTTTTTAATTTATTATGATTCAAGCAAAATTAGCCCTTGGTTTCCTTCCGGTTTAATGCAATATTTACAGTCTATTTTAGGTCGTAAAGTTGATATTGTTACGGTGGGGGGATTGAAAGAACGAATTAGAGAAAGGGTGTTACAGTCGGCAATTAAGCTATAATATAGGAATGGTTATCTAAAATTAAAGAGGTAACATTAATGAGTGATTCTGTTTTAACTAATATTCTCGAACAATTAGACTCTCTTAGTTTAGATGAAAAAAGAATTTTATCTAATCATCTAGCGTCTTTAAGTGAGCAAAATCAATCGGGTATTAATCGTAGTCGGTTAAAGGTGATTGAGTCTAAAAAAATAGATATTTTAGACGTTGCTAATAATTATAGTGCGTCAAATATTCGTTATGTGATGGAAGATAAAGAGGTAATTTTTATAGTAGATTTGGCTAAAAATAGAAGTTTATTTTATTTGGGCGGATTATTGGAAAGTTTACGGGAATTATTAGGGTTTGAACTGGTTGTCTTGACATAATCAATGATTAAAGAACAGTATCAAGAGTCTATTATTAATAATGCGATTAAGTTATGATATTTGGTCAACGCTGACTGCATATTTACCGCCTTTTAAGGAGACAGTACAAGAAATGTTAATCAGTTTTTCAGAGGATTAATCTATGTTTATATTAATCTTTTTCCTACAACTTTTTAAGCTGAAATTACGGGGGTTAGGTTATGAGTAATTCTGATTGGCAAAATGTTCAGTTGGGTGATGTAGCTCAAGAATTAACTGTAGGTTATGTTGGTTCAATGACCAAAGAATATGTAGAATCAGGAATTCCATTTCTTCGTTCTAAAAATGTTGAACCATTTAATATAAAGTGGGAAGATATGCGATATATTGGAGGCAATTTTCATAAAAAAATTAAGAAATCTTCTTTATCTCCGGGCGATGTAGTAATTGTCCGAACTGGAAAACCTGGTTCGGCTGCAATTATTCCTGAATGGTTAAAAGAAGCAAATTGTTCAGATTTAGTAATAGTTCGACCAGGGAATGATTTAGATGCAAGATTTCTCGTTTATTATCTTAATTCGTTAGCTTCTCATCATATTAATTCTCACTTAGTAGGTGCTGTTCAACAACATTTTAATGTGGGTTCCGCTAGAACGTTACGTTTAAAACTCCCTCCACTTCCCGAACAAAAAGCGATCGCCTCGATTCTATCCTCACTGGATGACAAAATCGAATTAAACCAACAGATGAACCAAACCCTAGAAGCAATGGCAAGGGCAATATTTAAGTCTTGGTTTGTAGATTTTGACCCAGTACGGGCAAAAATGGCAGGTAAGCAACCTATGGGGATGGATGCTGCAACTGCTAACCTATTTCCTGATAGTTTCGAGGAGTCAGCTTTAGGGTTAATTCCGAAGGGGTGGAGAGTTGGAGTTTTTAGTGATTTAGTTAATATTTTAAGTGGTGGAACTCCTAAAACATCTAATTCTGAATATTGGAATGGAAACATTAAATGGTTTTCTGTTAAAGATGCACCTAACCCTAGTGATGTATTTGTTGTTGAAACTGAAAAAAGAATTACACAGCTTGGAGTAGAAAAAAGTGCTACTCAAATTTTACAAGAAGGAGTAACAATAATCACAGCTAGAGGAACAGTAGGAAAACTTGCGTTAATCGGCTCAGAAATGGCAATGAATCAATCTTGCTTTGGTATTCAAGGAAAAAATAAAAATACAGATTATTTTACTTATTTTAATTTATATTCTGTAATCTATGAACTTCAATGTAAATCACATGGTAGCGTATTTGATACTATTAATAGACAAACCTTTCAAGTAATACAGTCTATAATTCCACAAACAATAGTAATGCAAGAATTTGATGATAAAATTGATCCAATTATGAAAAAGATTAAGCATAACTTATATGAATCCCGAACCCTTGCTAACATAAGAGACACATTATTACCAAAATTAATGTCAGGAGAAATAAGAGTTAAGGAAGCAGAAACAATAATTGAGGAGGTAACATAATATGAAACTTCCTAACCCTGAAAATACCATCATAGACGATAACAAGTTGACTGGTTATTCTTTGAATCTAAATCACTCAGAAGGACAGCATAAAGCCCGTGTTTTTAAATCTGCCTTAAACCTAGATATTAATGATGTGCAATTTCTAAAAAATGCACTCCTAGAAGCCGTTAAAAACTATGACGCTATTCCTGATAAAATCAACCAATATGGACAAAAGTATGTTATTGACTTTCCCCTGACTCACCAAAACCAAACAGCTATTATTCATAGTGTTTGGATAGTCAGAAATGATGAAAAATTCCCCCGTTTAGTTACTTGTTATGTACTTTAAGGAGAAAATCAAATGAAACTCTTAGATGTAGTTGCCTTATTAGAAGACTTACCCCAATTAGGATTATATCGGGGGCAAGTCGGAACAATCGTAGAAGTTTATGAACCAACTGTTTTTGAAGTTGAATTTAGCAATACTTCAGGACGTGCTTATGCCATAGAAACCTTACAAGAAAAACAATTAATGTTATTACATCATTCTCCTCTAGAACCAGAAAAATTAACCGCTAATGCCTGATAATATTATTCAAAATTTCGATAAAAATATTAGTGTTTTTTGTGACAAAATTTCCAACAATGAAAATTAATACCGAATCATTCGCTGTCAAATTTTATCAACTATTAAAACCGTCAACCCTATTGATTTTATTACAGAGGTATCTGATGAAAACCAGAACAACTAACGAAAAACAAGTGATTACTGAAGCGCTTTTAATTCTTAAAGAGCATTTAGAACCCTTAAATTTTTTCCAATTTGTAGCTGCTTGTAATTTAGGAGAAGGAGATTATCTAGAGTTCAAAGATAGGCTATTTGAACATGAAACCCACGAAAGCTTGTATCAAAAAATTCTTGAATTTAGAAAAGCTAAAGAAAGTTCAAAAGATACTTTATTTACCGAATAATTAATAATTATTAATTAAATAATTCAACTTTATTAGCATCTCCTTTCAAGGGAAAAAATAATTTTTTTTCTTTATTGCTCAATCCTCTCCCTAAAAGGGAGAGATAACTATCAATTATCAATTATCAATTATCAATTAATGAAGGAGGTATGTGATGAAAACGAACCTAACCCATAACGAAGAAATTATCCAAGAAGCGTTATTAATCCTCTTTAATCAATTAGAACCTGCTAATTTTTTAGATATTGTCACGACTTTAAACTTAGGAAGTCAAGGGGATTATGTCAAACTTAAAGAGGAATTATTTAAAAATGAAACCATTGATAGCATTTATGAAGAAGCTATGAAAGAACGAGAAAATAAAGATATACACGAACAAACTCAAACAATTTCCCCAAATAATAAAGAATTAATAGAGAAAGCTTTACTTATTTTACAAAAGCAATTACCCCCTATTGATTTTTTGCGCTTTGTAGCAACCTTGAATCTAGGAAAAGGTGATTATTTAGCTTTTAAAGATCAACTACAAGAAAACGAAACTGTAGAAAGTTTATATACAAAAATTAAAGCTGTTCAAGATGAGAAACTAGCTGACAAGGAAATTAATAATGATTCAACTATAGCAATCAGGAATGAGATGTGAGAAAAAACTGTAGGGGTTTGGTCTTAAAACCCGATATTAGCTTGGGTTTGGAGACCAAACCCCTACAATCAAATATTACAAATTCTCACAAATCACAACTGATTGCTATATATCAAAATGTCTCATTAAACAAATACTTTTTCGATAGAAAAGATTGAACCTTTGGAGTAAATTATGTTAAAAGATATCATCGAAGTTCACCCCCAAGAAAACTATCAACTCTATCTAAAATTTGAAGATGGAAAAGATGGAATTATTGACGTAAGTAGTTTAGTAGAATCAGGACTTATGCAGAACCACCATATATAGTAGGGGCGAACGGCCGTTCGCCCCTACAGATAGTTTCTGCTCTAATATTTTGCGTAAGTCCTGAGAATTTACAGGAATTTTTGCACCTTTAAACAACCTAGACTATTTTGACATACTCCCCACGTTGCCCTTACGGGACAATCCGGGATTCTTCAGTCTGGGAAACCCTGACCGCTGTTTAGACAGAGGTGATGTCCTCCCCCTGTGTTGAGCTTTATAATAACAAAATGTATCTAGCTTGTTAAGGGGATAGCAACAGCTTATGAAGGTATCCGAATCTTAGCCCTGGCTTTCATCCCGACGCTCCCCCACCGGAGAGCTTTGACTTCCCCGAAGGGAAGTTAAAACCGTTAAAGTCAACCCAGAATGGGGAACAATTTACTGGGAAAATGGCGCAGATTTAGACCCCGATGTTTTATATTCGATTGTAACAGGTGAAAAGCTGCCACAGTATCAATTGAGAGATACACAAACTATTTCGTAGCAATCTTTGAATCTAGAAAAAGTAATTATTTAGCCTTTAAATCTCAACTACAAGAAAACGAAACTGTACAACGTTTATTTCAAAAAATAGATAAAGAAAAAGCTGATAACTGAAATGACAAACTTTACCGAATTTACTGTAGAAGAAGCCACCCTAGACTGGTTAACCCAACTCGGTTACACCATCTGTCACCCCTCCGAACTCGATAGAAAAAACTACAGCGACATAATCTTAACCGAACCTCTCCAAAACGCCCTAGAAATAATTAACCCGCAAATTCCTGCCGAAGTTATCCAAGACACCATCAAAAAAATCACCCGTAATGACACCCCTAACCTTTACGAAAATAACTATAACTTCCATAAAAAACTCACCGATGGCGTAGACGTAGAATATCAACAAGACGGACGCACCACATACGATAAACTCTGGCTAATAGATTTCAACCACTCCGAAAATAATCAATATTTAGCAGTTAATCAATTTACCGTAAAAGAAAAACAGCCTCACCGCGCTGATGTCGTTATCTTTATCAACGGTTTACCCATCGTTGTCATCGAATTAAAAAATCCCGCTGATGAAAACGCCACCATCACAGACGCATTTCATCAACTTGAAACCTATAAAAGCAATATCCCCAGTCTTTTCCAAACCAACGAACTCCTAATTATCTCAGACGGAATAGAAGCCAGAATAGGTACATTAACCGCCGACTTTGAACGATTTGCTCCTTGGCGTACCCGCGATGGCGAAACCATCATTTCCAAACGAGTCGCAGAACTTCAAACCTTAATATTAGGGGTATTTGCTCCCCAAACCCTCCTAGACATCCTCAAATTTTTCATTGTCTTTGAAATAGACGGGGAGACTATCATCAAAAAACTCGCCGGATATCATCAATATCATGCTGCCAATAAAGCTATGACTGGCACCCTAGAAGCGACTCAACTCCAAGGAGATAAAAAAGTAGGTGTAGTTTGGCATACCCAAGGGAGCGGAAAAAGCCTAACAATGGCATTCTACGCTGGAAAAGTCATCCAACACACCCAAATGGCTAACCCTACTCTGGTTATTCTCACCGATCGAAATGATTTAGACAACCAACTTTTTGACACTTTCTCTAAATGTAGCGACTTATTACGCCAAACTCCCAAACAAGCTGAAAATAGAGAACAATTACAAGAATTACTCAAAGTCGCCTCTGGTGGCATCATTTTTACTACTATTCAGAAATTCTCACCCCCAGAAGGCAATAAATATCCCCTACTCTCCGATAGACACAATATTATTTTGATTGCTGATGAAGCTCATAGAAGTCAGTATGGTTTAAATGCAAAAGTAGTTAAAAAAGAACAAGAAGCTTATATCTCTTACGGGTTCGCCAAATACCTCCGAGACGCCCTACCCAACGCCTCCTTTATCGGTTTTACAGGAACACCCATCGAAGCTACAGATATTAATACCCCCGCCGTTTTCGGTGATTATATCGACATTTACGACATCCAAAGAGCTGTAGAAGACCAAGCCACTCTTAAAATCTATTATGAAGGCAGACTGGCAAAAATTAACCTAGAACCCTCTGAGAGACCTAATATTGACTCCGACTTTGAAGAAGTCACCGAAGATGAGGAAACCACCACCAAAGAGAAACTAAAAAGCAAATGGGCAAGATTAGAAGCACTTGTAGGTGCAGAAAAACGAATTAATCAAATTGCCAAAGATATTCTCACCCACTTTGAAGACCGACTCGCCAGCATCGACGGCAAAGCCATGATAGTCTGTATGAGTCGCCGTATATGTGTTGACCTCTACAATGCTATTATTGCCCTAAAACCAGAGTGGCATCATAACGATGATAATCAAGGTATTATAAAAGTAGTCATGACAGGTTCAGCCTCCGATGACCAGAAAATGCAGCCCCACATCCGCAGTAAAAAACGCCGTCAAGACCTCGCCAAACGTTTTAAAGAATCGAACGACCCCCTAAAATTAGTAATAGTTAGAGATATGTGGTTAACAGGTTTTGACGCGCCCTGTTTGCATACCCTCTATGTCGATAAACCCATGAAAGGGCACAACTTAATGCAGGCGATCGCCAGGGTAAACCGAGTGTATAAAGACAAACCAGGGGGATTAGTTGTAGATTATCTCGGTATTGCAGACCAACTAAAAGAAGCCCTTAATAACTACACCCAAAGCGATCGAGACGATACAGGTATTCCCATTGATGAAGCGTTAGCTATCTTGCAGGAGAAATACGAAATCGTAAAAGCCATGTATTTTGGTTTTGACTATCAGTTATTTTTCCACGGAACACCCGCAGAAAGACTCAATATTATTCCTGCTGCTTTAGACCATATATTAGGACTCGAAGACGGCAAAACTCGCTACCTAAAAGCCGTAACAGAACTATCCAAAGCGTTCGCCTTAGTCAGCAGTACCGATGAAGCCATCAAAATAAGAGATGAAGTAGGCTTTTTTCAGGCGATCAAAGCTGCCATGATTAAACGCACCACAACCAATAACGGTAAAAGTCCTGAAGAAATTGATGCAGCCGTTCGTCAGATTGTTTCTAAAGTCGTTACCAGCGATGAAGTTATTGATATATTTGCAGCAGCAGGACTAAAAAGCCCTAATATTGGCATCTTATCCGACGAATTTCTAGAAGAAGTCCGAGGTTTACCCTATAAAAACCTTGCCCTAGAAGTCTTGAAAAAGCTGATTAATGACGAGATTAAAATCCGTTCTCGCAAAAATTTGATTCAAGCTCGTTCCTTCCGAGAAATGCTAGAAAATACTATTAAAAAGTATCAAAACTGTTCCATTGAAACTTCCCAAGTCATTGACGAATTGATAAAATTAGCTAAGGACATTAGAAAAGCATATCAAAGAGGGGAAAATTTAGGCTTAAGTGAAGATGAAATAGCCTTTTACGATGCTCTAGAAGTCAATGATAGTGCTGTTAAAATCTTAGGAGACGATACATTGAAAGCGATCGCCAAAGATTTAGTAACAGCCATTCGTAAAAATTTAACTATTGATTGGACGGTCAAAGAAAGTGTCAGAGCCAAATTAAGAGTCATGGTAAAACGACTCCTGAAAAAATATGGGTATCCTCCCGATAAATGTGACAAAGCTACCGTCACCGTACTGCAACAAGCAGAGTTATTATGTATAGCGCCTAGCGCTATAAAGGTTCTTTGGCATAATAACTAAATGCAGTTTCTCCTAAAGATGAAGATAAATTTTCGGTTTTAGGGTAATTAACACCTTGACATAATCTATGATTATCTACTATGATCCCTGATGATATATATTTGATTTTATCTCAAAGTTGAGGCAGGAATCGAACAATAACTATCAATTATTAATTATTAAATGGCATTAAAAAAGACAGAAATTTATAGATCCTTATGGGCGGGATGTGATGAATTGCGGGGTGGAATGGAAGCATCCCAATATAAAGATTATGTTCTGACTCTGTTGTTTATGAAATATGTTTCTGATAAATATGCAGGGGATGAGGATAGTATAATTTTTGTGCCGGAGGGGGCTACTTTTGACGATTTGGTGGCTCTGAAGGGGGATCGAGAAATAGGGGATAAAATTAATAAAGTTATTAGCAATCTGGCAGAAGAAAATGACCTTAAAGGAGTAATAGATGTTGCCGACTTTAATAATGAGGATAAGCTCGGCAAAGGTAAGGACATGGTAGACCGTCTTTCTCGTTTGGTGGCTATTTTTAATGATTTAGATTTGAGTGCTAACCGTGCGGAAGGGGACGATATATTAGGGGATGCTTATGAATATTTGATGCGTCATTTTGCTACGGAGTCTGGTAAAAGTAAGGGGCAATTTTACACTCCGACGGAGGTTTCGCGGGTTGTGGCGCAGGTGTTGGCTATTCCTCCTGATACTTCCCAAGACGCAACGGTGTACGACCCCACTTGTGGCTCTGGTTCCCTGTTGTTAAAGGTTGTAGATGAATCTCCTCATGGTTTGAAAATTTACGGGCAGGAAATGGATAACTCTACGGTTGCTCTCGCACGGATGAATATTTTTATGCACAATTATCCGAAGGCAGAGATTTGGCAAGATAATACTCTCTCCTCTCCTTATTGGAAAAATGATGATGGCAGTCTGAAAACTTTTGACTTTGCTGTTGCTAACCCTCCCTTTTCTTATAAGTCTTGGAGTAATGGCCTTAATCCAAGTATGGACGAGTTTAACCGTTTTGAGTACGGCGTACCTCCGGCAAAAAATGGCGACTATGCTTTTTTGTTACACATTCTCAAGTCTCTCAACAGTACGGGTAAAGCTGCGGTTATTTTGCCCCACGGGGTACTGTTTCGCGGTAATACTGAGGCAACTATCCGTCAGGAGTTGGTGGGTCGGGGTTACATTAAGGGTATTATTGGCTTACCTGCTAACTTATTTTATAGTACTGCTATCCCTGCCTGCATTATTGTCATTGACAAAGCTACTGCTGCCGAACGTCAAGGGTTATTTATGGTGGATGGGAGTAACGCGTTTATCAAGGATGGTAATAAAAACCGCCTGCGCAGTCAAGATATTCATAAAATTGTGGATGTATTTAACCATCAAATTGAATTACCCCGCTACAGTCGCATGGTGCCGCTGGAGGAAATTGCTAAGAATGATTATAACTTGAATATACCCCGCTATATAGATTCTAGTCTACCAGAAGACATTCACGACTTAGACGCGCACCTGAATGGAGGCATCCCTAACGCCGATCTTGAAGCTTTAGATAATTACTGGCAAGTGTTTCCCTCCCTGAAAACAGAGTTGTTTGCTCCCGCAAGGGAAGGTTATTCAAAATTAGCAAATGCCAATTATCAATTATCTATTAAAAACAATCCCGAATTTACTGATTTTGCAGAGCGGACTTTAGCACTTTATTGTAAATGGCGCAAGAGTCACGAGAAACGATTAAAAGCCATTGCTAGGGGGGAAAAGCCGAAAGATTTAATTGTTGAGATATCGGAGGATTTACTCAAGCAGTTTATTGAAGCTGAATTGGTAGATAAATATGACATCTATCAAATATTAATGAATTATTGGGTGGAGGTAATGCAGGATGATGTTTATCTTTTGGTGCAGGATGGTTGGGAAGCGGGGAGAGTCTGGCGGGAGTTGGTGATGAAAAAAGGGGAAAAGTTGAAGGAAACTCCAGATTTGATCATAGGTAAGCAGAAGTTTAAGACGGATTTGGTTCCATCGGAGTTAATTACAAATCGCTTCTTTAGCCAAGAAAAAGACAAACTAGATAATCTCAACAATGAGCTTGAAGAAATAGAGCAAAAAATTGAGTCAATGGTTGAGGAGAATGGGGGCGAAAATGGTTTTTTAGAAAACATAAGAGAGGGAGATAGTAAAATTAAACGCCTTGATGTTTTAGAGCGGGTTGAGGAATATGAAAACTTAGCTTTAAAGGCTTTTTCTCCGTCCATATTAGAGCAGATTGAGACAACGGTTAAGCTCATCAATAAGCTTCAAAAAGAACTGGATGATTTAGTTAATCTGGATGAGAATCAAGATTTTTTTGAGGCATTGAAAGGGAAAAGTGGAAAAGTAACTAAAACAAATGTTGATAAAAAGAAGAAAGAACTCTCAAAACAAGATGTAAATAGTAGAGAGAAAAGGGCAATCGAAAACTATAGCGAAAAATTAGCTCAAAAGAGTCAAGCGGAAAGCCAGCTAAAAGGACTCCGAAAAGAAAGAGATAGCGAGCTAGAGAAAGTTAAAAAACAGCATAAAAGTTCCTCTGAAATACAAGAACTTACAGGGGTGTGCGATTTTTTAAGTCTGATAGACGAAGAAAAATCTCAAGAAGAATCCGTGAAAACTGCACAAGTAAAGCTAAATGAGGCGGTGTTGGCTAAATATCCTGAGTTAACAGAGCAGGAGATAAAAATTCTGGTGGTTGATGATAAATGGCAGGCAACTCTCGAGGGTAATATTAAAGCAGAGATTGAACGGGTGAGGCAACAATTGGCTAATAGAGTGAAAGTTTTAGACGAACGTTATGCTGAAACTTTGCCAGATTTGGAGATGGAGGTGGAAAATTGGGTGAATAAAGTTGAGGAGGATTTACAATTGATAATTAACAATTATAATTAATAATTTGGCGTTGCTGAATAAATGTATGATTTTACAAGATTCAGGTGTTAGTCCTCAGGAGGTAGGGACGTTCGCATTTTTGTTATGCAACGTCCGTACAGAGTCAGGAGGCGCGGAGTTAGGAGTTAGTCCTCAGGAGGGGCGTTCCGGAG
>JAAUYJ010180016.1_pt1 | contig 11270 bp, 15 predicted proteins | sample 7278031 | NCBI WGS metagenome assembly JAAUYJ01 (sample SAMN14350222, study PRJNA611818) | marine sediment metagenome | isolation source: surface marine sediment (1.8m) | place: French Polynesia: Moorea | collected 2018-08 | reverse complement strand
TCTTCTTTCATACCTGATCTCGAGTCTTCCCACGTGCCAGGCTAGGTGGTTGGGGGTCGGGGGGGGGTGTCTCTAGCCTCCGTCGTGTGTTGCCGGGGGGGGGGGGGGGGGGGGGCAGCGGCGGAGCGGCCAGGTATGAAACATCCGAGAGAGGGTAAAACAAGAGCAAGAGTGGAAAAAAAGTGTTGGGAAGGAGACATCGAGGGGGCGGTGGTGTGGGGACATGGATTGAACTCCGTGGGCGGGAAGGAGGCGCGACACGACAAGAGGAAAAAAAACTTTTTTGTATCACGGACAATCAAATCGATGACAGCAACAGCATGCAGCTACTTACACACTATGAATACTACTCCTTACCGCTACACACTACAATTACTAAGAATACTACTACTACTACCGCTACTAGGGCACTGCGTACTGGACGGGGAGTGTGTGGGACAACAAACTCGTCTTCCTCTCTTTCTGGAGACGGGAGTGCGAGGGTCAAAAAGGGTTTCGGAAAAAAAGGGCTTTCCTCCCCTCTCGGTGGCGCTCCTCGGACGGGGGTTCCTTCCAGCCCCGCCGCCCTCCCTCCCTCCGCCGCTCCCGCCGCCATTTCCCCACCAAAAAATGAGACGCTCCCCCTGTCGATCCCCCTCGTACTTGTTGCCGCTCTCCGCGGAGGAGAATAGACAAAGAACAAGGAAAAAATTGCTTGCCTGCCTGCATGCTGTACTACAAGAAAGATGATGAAAACTGAAGACAAAAAATAGTGGGTAATTTTTATAATGTGAGCGCGAAAAAAAACACACAAGCAAGTGGAGAACAATACTCCCCCATCTCTCTCTATCTCTCTATCTTTGACATATTCACTGCCAAAAGAAGCAAGAAGAACTATACGACACAACACGAGGAGATGGGAAGTGCAGGATTGACTGACCACGGAGTGAAAAAGAAAAGAAAGGAATCATAACAAAGGAGCAACGAAATGTTGACTGCTTGCCCTCCTCCCATCCGAAACCTCCTCCTCCTCCCTTGCCTCCCAAATAAACTTCAGGACCTGGGTGGGGAGAGCTCAATAAAAAGAGAGGTCAGTTTAGGTTGAGGAAATAATCCGTATTGACACCCTGGCACGACAAAAAAGCAAGTACGTCAGCTCATCTCCTCTGCCACCGAAAAAAAAGAATAATTTTTCCTCAATAGACCTTTTTTGGTTACCTTGCCTCCCGGGGAACTACCACACAAACACAGACAGAAAAAGATAAAAAAGTGAATGTGCCAAAATCGCGATTTTTCTGCATGAACTTTACTGTTTTGTCTAAATCTCATATAGCCTCATTGAACATTTTTACGCTATCTAGCTGTGATTGAGCATCATTAAAAAGTTACGGAAGGAGGCCAGGGGAACGGGGGGAAACACGAAAATTTTGGGGTGGGAAAGACCTGCATGAAGAAAGCAACTACATAGATGGAGGAGCCTGTGGCAAGAGCACACGTAGGAAGAAAAAGAGCGAGGGAAAAAAGCATCTTGAGATATTCCTTCATAAACTACCACCTCCCTTCCGACCTCCCTTCTCACATCCCCATTTCAAAAAATGCAACAAGCCACACCCTGATCGGTGATCGACCGCCGTCCCTCTCTTAATTTGGCAAGTAGTGCGCGCTGATGCAGGCAAAGAACGGTGGAACAGCGTGCTTCTACAATTCTATTTTCATCTGATAAAGACTTGCCCACACCTTCCCCCGGCCCCACCCTATCGCTCACGACACAATAAAACTAGGGGAGAGAAAAAAGAAGAAATTCATCGATCCTTCTCCTGTTTCCAATTCTCCTTTCTCTCTTTCTCTCCCCTGACAAAGTAGCCGAGAAGGCAAACCGAGAGAGATACAATACAGAGAGTTCTGCTAGGACGAGTGAGAACCCGCCTCCTCATCTTCCACCCTCCCCCTCCTTCCCAACCCTCCCCCTTCCCCCGCAAAACAAAAAGCAACCACAGCGACCCCCGAGCGAGAATCGGGGGGCCGACGACGTACGGCGGACAATAACTCATCATTCTCAGCATGTCTGTGTTTCCCATATTTTTATTTCTCAAGACGACAAAAAAGGAAAGAAAATGCGTGTGCGACATATGATGGGGGAAGTCTGGTGTGTGCCATGATGCGATCGACGGGGAAAAAAGGGAAAAAAAGGACCCAAGGTGTGCTTGTATCTGAGGAGGAAGAAGGTTCGTCCCCCTCGGAAGACGAATATCCGAAGAAAAAAGAAAGAGGAAGAAGGTTCATAATTGCGAGAGTGGCACGAAGAAGAAGAAGAAGAAGAGAGGCGCGCGCGAACATGAACATGATGATGATGATATATGCTTTTACGAAATATATCTCGACTTTTGACAAAAAAGGCCTGTTGTTTCGTTCTACATCTTGTTTCACTGAACTAGCAGCAGGCCCTGAAACATTAGTGGCTAGTGTTGAACGTGCCCAGGTCATGCAAACTAAACTGGGGTTACGGGCCATTAGGATAAAAAGACAGAAGCAAATTATTTCGGACACTGAGTAGGAAAAGGGGGGGAGGATGGCTCTACAAGTTTTTTTCTCTTTTCCACCAATCCCCCTTTCTCTTTCTCTTCCAACTTTCCATCTCTGGCTCTGCGGGCTTCTCTCTCCTACTCTCTCTCCTCTGTCGGTCGGTCGGTCGGTGCAGTTAATTAATAGCCGCTATGGGGGTCCCCTCGTCTCGATCCCCCCTTGCCCAAAAATCATACATGGTTGTTGTCGCTAGTCACGCCACAAGAACGACCGTAGAGAAGAAAATAGGCACAAAACAAAGATTCGGTAGTTTTCGAGCTGAGAAACACGACATTGTTTTTTATTCGTACTTGCCCACTCATGCCCTACTAGGATCGAGGTTGTTGGGCGGAGGGGTCTCAGCCTTCGGACGGGAGATGGGGGGAGTCACTGCTGCTATGGGGGCCCCGCGGCGGAGGGGCCTCGGTGTGATAGGGGGTAGGGAGGAGAGGGACGGACCCGCTGGAGGCCAAGAGGGAGGAAGTGAGGAAAGAATTAAGACTCGGAAAGGGTGGGGATCTCGCGAGTGGAAGGGATTCCCAACCGGACCAACAGCGAAGGAAAATAAAAGTTGCCAAGGACGAGCGAGTCTCGGTCTTCCTAAATTCATTCGAAGCGTACCAACTAGCATTTTGTACTATATGCTAACGTTTTGAGCCGTCGCTACACGTATATATATATAGAGTCCTACAAACTCGGAGGGATATACCGTACCTCGACATAATTTTCGGAGTTTCGTTGGGACAGAATAAAAAAAGGACAAATGGGAGGAGGAGGGTGGGAGAAAGGGAGGAGAGGGGTTAGAGTCAATGGGGCAGCTCTAGATGGTCGCAGGGAAGGAGAGGGGAAGAAGAAGACCGACTGAGGTCGTAAACCACTGAATATGCATGGACACAGTTGAAAAGAGAAAGAGAGAGGGAGGAAGCAGAACAAGAGGAATTTCGAGCCAAGATGATAAATAAAAAATATATTAGGCCAGATAATCCAGCAGCATGCTGCGGGGGAAACATATGAACGCGTTGGGCACATTTTTGTTTATAATTATACAAAGGAATATCCATCCGCTTGCTGTCCTGAAAAGCCGAATGAGGACAACAATACGTAGGGTTTTTATACATTGTTATTGCACAATGGGAAAAAATTTCTGGCAGTAATGTCAAGAGCTCTCTGAATTTCTGATTTCTTCTACGTAGAGCCTTAAGCATCATCAGTCTTTTCGTTTGGAAGAAAAGCCAAGGATTGTTTTTCTTTCCCTGAGCCGAAGAAGCCTTGGCGGAGATAGAAGGTCGCACGTAAGAACACTCTGTGTACGACTCCTCCCATCGCCTCCTCCGCAAACCAGGTCATTAGGTCCGCCCCAACTTTTTTACTCTCTCTCTCTCTCTCCTGGCGGCTGCGGGCAATAACACTCTCGAAGGAGGATTGGGACAAAAAAGGGTCGAGCTGAGCCGCCGCCGCCGAACGCCTCCTCCTCCTCCCTTGCCGCTCGGGAACAAATTCCCGCCGCCGCGGCAGCCCCAGCCCATCCTCCCTCTTTTTTCTGACGAGGCGGAGCCGGCAGGTCTTACAACGGTTAGAGTTGTTAGATGGGTGTGAGAACTTTTATAGGAGTAATGCTTTCGTTGTAAAAATAATAGTAAGAGGGTGATCTTTTAATTTTTCTCCGTCCATATCCCGCCGCTGGTCTTTAAACAAAGTAGGTTCTTGTTTCCCCCCTCCAATCTCTCTTTCGCCGCCGCCGCCGCCGCCGCCGCAGACTGATCAGCACCTGGCTTCGGGAAAAGTCGCTTCCCTCCCGTGGGAGCAGTTCCCACGGGCAGAGGAGGGGAAGGAGCGGGAAGGAAAAAGGGGGGACTTTTCTTTTTCTTCTTCCAAGACCTCCTCCTCCTCCTCCTCCTTCGATCACCGCCTCTCCCACCACAAATGACACGAGGAGGAGGAGGAGGAGGAGGAGGAGATGGTGGCTTCGCTCGCGGCGAGAGAAATGCCGCTGGGGAACACGCGGAGGAGGAGGAGGAGGATCTCTTCTTCTTCCCCAATATGTCGGAGGCGTGGGTCGTCGTCGTCGTCGTCTTCTCCGGTTACTCTTCTTCCTGGTGGCGGCGGTATAGCGTGCGAGAGCGAGCAAAGAAGATGCGACGGTCGGGTGCAAATGCGAGAGGGAAATAAATGTGCGGACAAATGGTGCAGTATGAAGCAGGAAATGTACAAAATAGCGACTTCTCCTCGGATTTTTTGACAGATTGTAGGCTAGAGAAGCGGCAAACTGTTTCCCATAAATTGTGTTTCTTTTCGGAAGAGCCTTCTTTGAAAGAACGAAACGCGTTTATGCATAGTTATCCTTGGAGGGGGAGGGGGCGAGGGGGGGAGGGGTGGATTCCTCCCCCAAGCACCCATTTCTTTTTAAGTAACGTACGAACTTCCCGCAACCCCATGGAGAAGTATGCGTTTATGAAATAAATATTTATGTTCAAATATCTTATTCTTTATAAAGAGGCTGTGTTCCTTACAATGACTTGAAAAAGCAGGTTGCGAGAAAGAGAGAAAGCTGGAAAAATTTGCGAAGAGCCTCTCTTTGAAAAAGACCGCTCGTGCTGCTGTCGGCTTTTTAAAGCGTCAAAAAACGGGAAAAGTCAAAACAATTACTTCGGCGGCTGCATGTTAAGTAAGTAATCAGTAGTATGCTCAGTCAGAACAGTTACTGTGATACAGTCAGTGTGACCAGAAATGGCGATTTGTCGCCAAGTTGGCGATTTCAAGACCTCATTGGTGACATAAAAAATGTTGGCGACTGGCGTTTTTTGGGCAAAATGAAGGCGATTTTTTCTGCCCCGTTAGATTATTAGTATAATACGGCAATCCAGAGGGCCAGAAAATACCCTCAGAGGCTCAGACCCCTTAAAGTACGACTTCCACTTTACCCTCAATTGCGAATTTTTACTTAGCAATTGCGACTTTTGACGAAAATCCTTGCAATTTTTTACTTTGACCCCCTGGCAGCATTGCTTGTGAGAGCTGGGTGTTTATTGAGCCACCAATGGAAGAGCCAATTATGGTTTCTTTTGTATAATTTGTGAAATATTAATTTCTTGTTTGGAAGAGTGCGTAGAAAATTTTTTCTTACATACAGACACAGTATCAAGGTACAGTTGAGTTTGTACGCAACTCAGCCATATTCTTCCATTCTTCTACTTACTAAAAAGTTTGGAGCAGGGGGAATAGAGCGGTCCCGTCTATATGCTATAAAACTTTTTAAAAGTTTTTATGCACTTCGAGTAAATATCTCTTTTTGGCCTTTCAACATCGTACTCATTTTCGCTTGATTTGGTTGGGTACTTTGAAGCAGTATAGACTGAAACGCAACAGAATAGGTTCAATTGAAAAGGCTTTTTATAGCTTTTTTGTCTCCGAAAGAAAAGTGTACGATAGCCTCTTTCAAACACTTTTCTGCCTCTCTTTCCCTCCTCCCTTTGGTATAGTGCACATTTTCACTTTCCCCCTCGTTTGCCCCCATCCAACTCTTGCAACAGAGCACACAGTACAGTGGAAAGCACTTTGCAAAGAAAGGTAGGGGGAGAGGCAGAGGAGAAAGCCACGTACTCTTTGCTACAAGCCTGCTCTTACTCTACTTTTTTTTCAGTCTGGCGGCCTCCAGCACTCCGCTGCGGCAGAGAGGACAGACAGAGCCGCGGGCGGGGGCGGAGCAGCCTCTCTCACTCCAAGCCAGGCGGTTTTTCCCTTGAGACGAGGACGTGCGCGCGCAAGACTTTTTGGAGGCTGACTGACGTCCTCGGCTCCGGCGGCGGCCTCCGTCCTCGCTCGGTCACCTTGTCGCGGCAGCCTCTTCCATCAGACTCTGCGACGAAAACTTGAGGGGGGAAACTTTGCACGCCAAAAAAAGGTGTCGGCAGGGCGAACAACAACTGGCGCGGAGGCGGAGCGTTTTGCTGATCGGGGGAGGGTAAGTTATCTCAGGTCGGCGCCGCCGTTTATCTCTGCCAACTTGCATTTTTCCCACGGTAATCGCCGGTACTTTTCTTTTACGGCCAAAAGTTTTACACGATGTAACTTACCTCATCGTACAAAAGTAACAAAACATATTTGCCGGCTATTTTTTTTGTTTTCTCTCTATTTTCTCAGCCTCCATTTGCAATTTGCAAACTAAGCAGTGCGAGAGAAATTCGATCCTGCCTGATCCAATCCACCTCTCGCGTGTCATCACGCCAGTCAGAAGTGATTGACTTTTTGAGATTAGGTTTCGGAAAAAGAATTCTACATAATTTTGTAAGGTTCTATTCAAGTGATTAAATAGGACTTTTTCAGTCCATTAACCAGTGCAGCGAATCTTTCTCTCCACTATGGTAGCCCGACATGACGTTTGATCAACCTGAGAGGCAACGACGAATTTCCCCCTCTACATTCGCAGGCACGGCAAACACAGGAGCGAAGAAGACTGTTGCAGTAGTGAACGGCAGCGCCTTTCAAGCAGGAAAAGAGGAGCTTTCAGAGATGGAATTGCGCCCCGCTTCGTCACTCCCCGCGGGTCCGCCTCCGCCTCCGGAACAAGTGTGAGCAGACAAGGGGCGAAAACCGGAGGAGGAGACAGTCATGTCCCGGAGGAGCTCCACATCGTCCATGTGAGTACTGGGTAGAAATTATACGGCCTGACAACTTCATGATGCTCAAGTCCGACAAGGAGCTAGCGGGAGAAATTTGCAGATGTGGTAGCAAAGATTTCTTTTCTTTTTCTTCCTTTTTCCTTTTTTTAAAAATAGTTTCCTCTGTCTCACACTGCATCTCGAATGCAGGAGGAGCTGAGGACACTTTCTGTGGAAGCAAGGGGTGGCTGGTTGCGTTGGCGGATAGGGAAAATAGCAGCATCACGCTGGAGATCGAGAAGGAAATTCGAGTAAAATTTAGGGCGAGCGATTACGCGGAAGAAGCGAGTAGTGGAGGGAGTTTCTCCTTGTCTGCCTGTGTAGGGGTACAGTAACTGCTGCATAGGTAGGTAGGTGTTGTATGCGCATTTGATCAAAGAGGAGAACAGGAAATGGGACTAGAACAGCTCCTGGGGCACCTGTGTTTGCTCTGCGGTGAAGACTGCTGCCCCCATTTTTGCAAATTGTCGGAAGAAGTCCCTAAAAATCGATTCATCCGTAGCGGCATTGTCTCATTTTGCCAGCGTAAAAAATTAATTCCCTCCGACCTTGGCAGCCAACAGAGTGCCCGATTTTTTTATTCCCAAAACATTCGCCAAAAGTGCTGCACCGTGCCTTCCCCTCCCTGTTTTTATAGAGAATATTTTTATCTTCCGTCAGGCAGGCAGTGTCGCTGCATGAAGTGGGGGACGGAACGTGCGGGAGAATTGCCCCTTCTACAGTAGTAGTAGTGTGCATCATCATCATGTGAGTGTAGCCGGGCCACCGCCAGCATTTCCTCTTTTCATAAAACGTGTGTGCGTAAGTGAGGGAGGAGGAGGAGGAGGAGGAGAAGTGGCACATTAGGGAAACCCTCCCGCGCGCCGGCGGAGTCTCTACCGCATTGTTGCTGCTCACCTGTTTGAGGCCTCCGCGGTTGACTTGACTGTCAAAAAGCGTCCGTCTATTGGTCGAAGTGCGCGGCGTGTCAAACAGGGGTGTTGAGAAAGGATTTTTTCCGAACATTGTGTGACTGGTGACTGGTGACCTTCCTCAATGCTGCATCCTCCACCACCACTTCCCTCAGGAACGGCAGCGCCAAGCGTCGCTCCCGCTCTCCGCCTCCTCCGCCCGCCCCGTCCTCGCCGCCCTCCTCCTCGACCACGATGGCGCCCTCCACCTCGCACCTCCTGCTGAAGGACGGAGGGGACAGGACGACGCAGGGGAAGGCCGGAGGGGGGCAGGGGTCGGCACAGCAGTCATCGGTGCTATTCAGGTAAAATATACACATGTTTCCTTCGACTAAGATATATTTTTTTATTGACCCCTTTTTCCAGCTCTCGATCTGCCAAGATGCGAAAGAACCGCGTGGACCACAGCGAGGCCGCGGAGTTCCTGGTGGACAAGCGGCCGCGGGGGGCTGCGGGGGCCAAGGAGCTGGGGGCGGCGGAGGCCGGGGAGGAGGCCACGTCGGACTCAGACGAGGAGGAGGAGGAAGAAGAGGGCGGCCTCGGCGGGGGAGGAGGAAGCGACGAGGGAGGCATGGACGGGTAAGCGCTGCATTTTTTTGCAGGGACAATCCGAGTCAACATGACAATATAAATTAAATGACCTTCAGTTTGAGAGGGAGAGTTTGTAGTGACTATTGCTCGGCTTGCAACACCTGTACAAAAGTGAGCAAATATTTCGCGGCAAAGCATAAAAAAGTAAGTGCGTAGTTTTTGTACACAGGCTAGCCAAACATGTTTTCCCTGCGTTTCTCCGACAAGGGCGTACCCCGATTTTCTCCACCTCAGGCAATTTTTCGACCTTACGGCCTCCTCCGGCCGCGGTGTCGGCATCGGCGGCGGGCGCCCCCGCGTCGTCCTCGACCGCCCAGCCATGAACGAGAAGCAGCTGCACGAGCGGTTCCAGTACGAGGCGGCGGCCGCGGCCGCGGGGTCGCCCTACCTACCGTGGAGCGGCGGCGGCGGCGGCGGCGGCGGCGGCGGGTCCTCTCCGCCGTCCAATGCCGGGCGCTGGGCGAACAAGGCGGCGGTCCAGCCGTCGGCGGCCCGTCTGCTGGGCAGGGCCAAGCAGTCGTGCAGGAGGTGCAGCCCCGCAGCCGTATTCCTGGCCCTCTTCCCCATACTGGACTGGTAAGATGAATTTATTTTTAACTCTCAAGTGTGATGATTCACTTTTTTGAGTTCTCTAGGTTGCCCAAGTACCAATGGAAGAAGGATCTCCCGTCCGACCTCTCCGCAGGTTTCACCGTAGCTGTGATGCACATCCCGCAAGGTAAAAGTTAGGCATCTTTCCTAGAGCCTACATTTTCTTTATTTTACTCTTCCCATCATCCAGGCATGGCGTACGCGCTCCTGGCCAACACTGACCCAATCGTGGGCATCTACACCGCGTTCTTCCCCGTCATAGTATACATCTTCATGGGCACATCCCCACACATATCCCAAGGTGAGAGAAGCGTAGCCTTTTTTTTCCTGTTCCGTTTGCATTGCTCGGTGAGACGACGTCGGTCCTAGCTCGCACCTGTGTACAATTGTCGTGCATTACTTATTGCTGCCTTTAGCAAGTAGGAGGAGCGTGGCCCGCTTTCCGCCCTATGGAGCAATATTTTGTCAAGAATCGCAGCTTCCGGAAGGAGCTAGAAAAGCACCTGTGTTTTGTCACGCCCACGTCATTGGTGATGCTTATCTTATAGGTGTTAGGTGTTCGTGCCAAGAACGATGCGTCATATGCCATAAGATTAGACATTATTATCTCTAATAATTGTGTCTAATGATGTGTGTAATTTTCTCTCACATTACTTACCCTTTACTTTGCCGCAGGTACCTTCGCTGTGATATCGATTCTGACCTCCAGTTCCGTCGAGCAGTTCGCAAGCGACGACGACGACGACAAGGCCGATCAACTTATTGGGTAAACTCGGGCAAAATGATTTCCGCAATATCGCGTCGAAATACTGTTTCTTTCTTGCAGGAACGCCACCGCCACCATCGCCTCCGCGAGGGACGCAGGCGGCGTTTCTCCCTCCAACAAGCCCAACTACACGTCCGTCCAAGTAGTCACCGCGGTCGCCCTGGCGGCGGGGCTCTGGCAGGTCGGTGCTAAAAATATTGTATATATCGAGATATCTTACGCTGAAAATTGTTATGTCGTCTTGCCGTAGGTGCTATTCTACTTCCTGAGGCTGTCTTCCTTCTGCTCCCTCCTCTCTCACTCCCTCATTCGGGGCTTCACCACGGGGGCCGCCATTCACGTATTCTCGTCCCAAGTACGCAGTATCCTTGCATATATTAGTTAAATACGGTAGCTTGTAAAAAAGTTCGCTTCCTCAGGTCAGACACTTATTGGGGATCAAGATCGAGAGATACAATGGACCTTTTGCGCTCTTTAAAGTGAGTATAGCAAAAGTTATTCAATTGGAAAATTAAATACAGTTCATTCGGTCATGCATTGTGTTCAATTTCGTCTTCGCAGATGTACGGTGCCCTCTTCGGCAAGCTTGGCGAGACGAACCTGGTGACGCTTCTCATGTCCCTGACGATCGTGGCGGCGCTGGAGCTGTACGCACAGCTGCTGGAGAGGAGGCTGACGCGGCTCCTCCGCGGCGTCTCCTTCCCCGCCCACCTCTTCGTCGTGGCCATCGGCATCCTCGTCTCGCACTTCGCGGGCCTGGAGAGCAGGCACAGCGTGAGGGTGGTGGGACACGTCAAGAGCGGGATGCCCTCGCCGGAGCCGCCTCCGTTCGAGCTGCTGCCAAAGGTGGCGTCGAACGGCTGCATCGTCGCCGTCGTCAGCTACGTCGTCTCCTACTCGCTGGGTATGCAACGACGGAATTTCTCTTGCTTGATTTCAGAATATATTTGGCTTTCTCTCCCATTTGTAGCGACCCTAATGGCGAACCGGCACAAGTACAAGATCCGTCCCAGCCAGGAGCTTCTGGCAAACGGGTACGTGATGTGACAAAATTGCGGAAAATAGTTTCGCGTGGCTATACCGTGGAAATATGCTAGGGTCTGCAACTTGGTGGGCTCCTTCTTCTCCTCGCTTCCACTGGCCACCAGCCTCTCGCGTACCCTGGTGCAAGAC
>JAAUYJ010117414.1_pt1 | contig 11270 bp, 10 predicted proteins | sample 7278031 | NCBI WGS metagenome assembly JAAUYJ01 (sample SAMN14350222, study PRJNA611818) | marine sediment metagenome | isolation source: surface marine sediment (1.8m) | place: French Polynesia: Moorea | collected 2018-08 | reverse complement strand
CGTTCATTTTCAGTTTTTTGCGATCTCCTATCTTTGGTTGCAATGTATCTATTGTGCAAAGAATTATTTAACTCATCAAAAGTTGCTGCAATTGGTGTTGCCTTAATGGCTGTTTCTCCTTTTCATATATTATATGGCCAATATGCTAGACCTTATAGTATTTTTACAACAATGATTTTGTTTTCTAGCTTTTCCCTATTATATGCCATTAGAAAAAAAACATTTATTAGTTGGCTATCTTATACTATAATTTCCATTTTAAGCTTTTATACTAATCTCTTTACAGCTTTGGTAACAGTTAGTCATTTCATTTTTGTTTTTGGGTTAGAAAAATTAAGACTAACTAGAGTAGTTTGGTCTTTTATACTATCGAGTTTAGTCATATTTTCTTCTGCTTTGGTCTGGGTATCTGGTACACTATCTTCTAATAGTAACCAAGGAAGAATTGGTGGTCTGAAATTATTCCAATTATCTGAAGTTATTAGGATGCACTTACTGAGAACTGCTAGGGTATTTGTGGATACACATAATCTTGGTGGTATTGTTCGTTTTGAATCTAATAGCCTGTTAACAAATATTATCCGAACTTCATTAATGGGATTTTTACTAATTTTAATTATTTATTCTATTCTATATTTGATTCAAAAATCCAGCAGAAGAGAGTGGCTTTTTGTTCTCTCATTAATTGGGGTAACAGGTTTAGTTTTGGGGGGTATTGTTCGGTTGATACCTAGTCAGATGGAAACCCGATATTATATTCCAGTATATCTAGGGATTCAAATATCTTTAGCTTACCTTTTAGCTCAAAAAATAGATAAAAAATTCAATCTATTTTCTGGTATCTTCATTTTTTTAATTAGCTTAGGAATTCTTTCGGGCATCATTAGTTCACAAACAACCATTTGGTGGGTTAATCTTCCCAGTTCAATTATACAAGCTCCTCAAGTTGTTCAAGCTGTTAATAATACTAAAAATCCTATTATTATTTGGAATGATCATAAAGACAGGGGCAGTAAATGGAATACCCACGTTTTATTAGGAATGAGTAATAAACTTAATTCAGATGTCAGCTTTGTTTATCTAAATGACAATACAAGTTTAGATGAATTATTGATGCAAAATCGTTCTTTGTTTTTATATCGACCTCATAAAGAAATACAAAAAAATCTGAGTAAAAGCTATGATTTAAAACCAGCATACCAAGAAGAAAGGGGTCCCTGGTTATGGCAAATAACTTTACCTGAAGATAAATCTTAGAGCAATGGATTCATTGGATTTATTCTTCATTTTTTCCAATTAAATCAATGACAGCATTAATTAAAGTATCGTCATGAAAACTACTTTTAGTTAGATAATAATTTGCCCCTGCTTCTAATCCTTGTAAACGATCTTCTTCTCGATCTTTGTAGGAAACAATAATCACAGGGATCGATTTTAATTGAGGATTACTTTTGATGTTATGAACCAATTTTATCCCATTCATACGAGGCATATCAATATCACTAATAACTAAATCATAATTACCGACTCTAACCGCATTCCAGCCTTCCATACCATCAACGGCAACATCTACTGTGTAACCCCTATTTTCTAATAATTTGCGTTCCATTTCTCGAACAGTAATCGAGTCATCTACAACTAAAATATGTTTCTGAGACTTACGCCATTTATTATCTTCTTTAGTATTAACATGATTGATAGAAATATTGGCTAGAATTTTGTCAAGAGAACGGACCAAGTCTAAAACATCAATGATTAAAATAGGGGAACCATCTTCTAATAAGGCTGCTCCAGTAATATCTTGAACTTTGCCTAAACGAGAATCTAAGGGACGAACTACTAAACTTTTTTCGCCAAGAAATCGATCGATTACTAAACCATACTGATTCATTTGATCGCTGACAATAATCACCGATAAGGGTTCTGTTGGCTTGGAATTTGACACCAATTCTAAGACTTGTTCTGCCCTAACTAAACCTATATTTTGATTATTAAGGGTAAAATATTGACGATTTTCAACAGAGTAAATATCATCAAAATTAAGGGTTAAAATTTGATCTATTCGTGATAAAGGAAAGGCGTAGGGTTCCCCTGCAATTTCTACTAATAATGTGCGAATTACTGATAAGGTGAGGGGAAGTTGAAAATGGAAATTCATGCCCTTTCCAGGCTTAGAAATTGCTTGGAGATTCCCCCCCACTTCTTGTACCATTGTTTTGGCAATATTTAATCCCACACCCCTTCCTGAAATTTCTGTGACTTGTTTAGCAGTGGAAAAATTCGGTAGAAAGATGAATTCCATTAATTCCGCTTCATTTAATTGATGGGACATTTCATCGGTTACTAATCCTTTTTTGACAATGGATGCTCGTAATTTTTCTAAAGCAATTCCCTTTCCATCATCGGAGATGGTAATTGATAACATCCCGAAACGATGGGCTGCTTCGAGATGGATAGTTCCTTCGGAAGATTTGCCGTTTGCAATGCGTTCATCAGGAAATTCAATACCGTGATCGATGGCATTACGTATAATTTGTGTTAGAGGGGCTTCTAATTTTCTTAAAATATCCCGATCAACCATGGTTGATTTACCAACAATTTCTAATTTAACTCGCTTATTTAATTGTCTGGCTAAATCTCTAACCATACGCGGAAAACCATTGACTCCTTCTTCAAAGGGACGCATATGAGTGGCAATTACTTCTCGATATAAGCGATCAGATAAATTGAAAGAACGGTAAGTAAATTGTTCTAAAGCGTTTAAGCGATCGTTGAGAATGGAACGGCATTCTCGTTCTTTGTGAACTAAATCACTGAAATAGGTTTCCGCTTCTTTGGAAAGAGAGGTTTGGGCTAAGCTAATTTGTAATTGTTCGAGTAATTTTGAGAGTTCTAACTGACTTTTTTTGAGGTGTAAGAACGATTCTGATAAAGGTACTAAGGCAGTGGCTTCTACTAAAGACTCTCCAGCTAACCCCATCAAACGATTCAAATTGTCGCTACTGACTCTTACAAAGCGATCTTTGGATGTTCCCATACTAGGAGAAGACATCAAAGAAGTTGAAGCCATCCCATCTTCTTGATCTAAACTGTCTGAGGTTAACCCCTGAAATTCTTCAATTTCTTCTTGTTCCTCCTCTACCCAAGCAATCACTGGCTCACTTTCTGGGGTCGGCGATTTAACCTCTTCATTGAAAAGAGCCGACTCATCCTCTTCTTCAGGAAAAATATCGTCCAAGGATAAATCAAACTCCGAACTTTCATCTTGATCAAGATTAGGGATTTCTAGCTCAATGGGGGAATCAATTACAGGGGCCGCAGGTGTTTCTATCGGAGTTCGTTCTTCGGTTGTTTTGGGGGACTCTTGAGGAGAGATCATCATGGCGGCGATCGCCTCGACAATTTCCTCTGCTTGGGTTTCGTTTTCTTCTAACCAGCTATTGAAATTCTCTTGCTCCACTTCTGCGATGGATTGTAAAAAGTCCACCCCCTGCAGTAAAGAATCAATATGATTGGGGGTTAGGGTTATGGTTCGTTCCATCGCTGCCATAAAACAGTCTTCCATAACATGGGCTAGCTTAACCGCCGGTTCAATTTGGACAATTCTCGCTGCCCCTTTGATGGAGTGGGAAGCTCGCATTAGTGCTTCTAATAAGGACAAAGAGCCTTGCCCTTCAGGGGAGTCTTGCAGTTGGCTTTCTAAGGTCAGTAGGTTATCGTTAAGGACTTCTCCTTGGGTTTCTACCTCTAAACTAAAGAGGTCCAGCATGGAAAAATTACTCAAGTCCATCTTCTCATTCACTCGATGACCTCCTGACAACTGTTAAAGCATGGTTCAATCAACATAAATTTGTAAATAGTTGCAAATTGTTACAAATAGCGTTAAGTTTGTTAAAGGTAGAAAGTGCTAGTGTATACACCCGCGAATGACCCTGTTATCCCTGACAAGGAGGACGGTATTCTTATCGCTACTAGCTTATGAAAATTAAATGGAAACAGCTTCTAATTAAAGGATCTTTGTGGTTATTGATAGAAATTTACCTCAACTTCGTGGGTATCGATGATTTAGCTGACTATGGTGAGTTTGTGTTTGAACGTCATTTCATGGTTTTTCTAAGTTGATCAAGATGACAACCTTCCCATTGCAATGAGACAATAGAACCGTTAATTTTTGGCACGAATCTATGTTTAAGTCTCTGGGAATAATTGTCCTTACTTTAATTAGTTTAACCTTAATGAGTTGTTCAGTGGCCCTAAGTGGGGTACAAAGTTACGTTGATGCGACTGATGGTTATCAGTTTCTCTATCCTAGTGGTTGGGTTGGGGTTGATGTTAAACAGTCTTCTGTGGGTGTTGATGTTATTTTTCGGGACTTAATTGAACCCAGTGAAAATTTAAGCGTTATTATTAGTGATGTGAGTCAGGATAAAAGCTTGAGCGATCTAGGCAGTCCGACAGAGGTGGGGTTTTACTTATTGAAACAGATGAATAATAATACAGATGAGGGTCGCAAAGTTGATTTGATTAATGCTGAATCACGGGATATAGAAGGAAAAACTTATTATACTTTAGAATACCAAGTGACTTTACCCAATCAACAAGAACGGCATAATCTTGCGAGTATTGCTGTCAGTCGTGGTAAACTTTTCACTTTTAACCTGTCTACGGTTCAAAAACGTTGGGACAAAGCGAAAAGTCTCTTTGAAACGTCCGTTAATTCTTTTTCAGTTTATTAAAGACCTTTCTTGAAAATAGGAATAAATTGGATGAATAAGTGATGATTTCTATAGTAGGGACTTAACAATGCAGCCATTTCCTTCTTTTGTTCTCGCTTCTGCTTCCTCTGCTCGTTTAAAACTTCTCAAGACGGTGGGGATTGATCCTATTGTTTGTTCGAGCAACTTTGATGAGTCAACCATAACCGAAACCGAGCCGATTAAATTAGTTCAAATTCTAGCACAATGTAAAGCAGAAGTTGTTGCCCAAAAATATGAAGATTGTTTGGTTTTAGGTTGTGATTCCGTTCTCGTTGTTGATAATAATATCTATGGTAAACCTGATTCTTTTCAAACGGCCATCGCTCGTTGGCAGAAGATGCGAAACCATCAAGGGATATTATATACTGGCCATGCTCTTTTGGATGGAAAACAAGAGAAAACGTTACTAGCTTGTGGGATTACCAAAGTCTATTTTGCTGATATTGATGATCAAACAATCGAGGCTTATGTTCACACAGGAGAACCCTTACAATGTGCTGGTAGTTTTGCCTTAGAAGGCAAAGGAAGTTTATTTATTCAAAAAATTGAAGGCTGTCACAGTAATGTAATTGGTTTGAGTTTACCTTTGTTAAGAGAAATGTTACAAAAACTGGGCTATTCTGTTCAAAGTTTTTGGTAGTCTGATAAAATTAATCCTAGTGATTTATAATCTAAATAAAATGACATTCAGTGAATCTAACTCTACCCAGAATCCTGAAGAAAAGCCAAGTTCACTGGTGGGACTTCGTCGATTTTTAAAGGTATTGGAATACCTTTTTCTTGATGCTTTTGCTGCTACAGTGATTATTACATTGGTCGCTAATAATAAGCAGCTTTTTGTAACCTTAGATGCGGTATTTTTAGCAGGATTTGTATTTTTATTATTGTTTAATTCTCAATATTTTTCTGCTAAAGATAAGGCAGAAAGAGAAAGAAAATACGAGCAGCTTCTGGAGAGTCCAAAACTTTCAGATGATCGCTTACAATTAGAGAGAGAAAATGGATTACGGTACTCTCAAAAATTAGTTGAAGATTATACAAAAATAAGACAAACAGCCAGAAATTTTTATTATTTTTTGCAAATATCAACGATTGTTTTCTCTAGTGTAACTCCAGTTTTAGTATTAGTTAAGAAGCTAGACGGAGGCCCTGCTTGGGTAGAATGGTTACCAGTTATTTTACCAGCATTTGCTTCTATTTTTGCCAGTTTTTCCACATCTTTTCCCCTAGAAACTCGTTGGAAAGAAGCGAATAATATTGTTGAAAATTTAGAAGCTGAACAAGAAAAATTTATTCTAAGAATTACTAAATTAGATATGGAATCCATAAAAACAGAGCAAGGAGGACAGAAAATACAAAGAACAGAAGAACAAATTAAGCAACTAGAGAAACAAGCGATCGCCTCTTTCATTAATAAGGTTAATAATATTCATCTCAACCAAGTTCAATCAGAGGTAGAAAAAATACAAGAAACTGAAAGCGAGCAAATGGGAGATCAGCCAACTCCTTGAGAACTTAAAAATTTTGAATGTTACTGAGGTAATTGTTTCTCAGTAACTTGTTTTCATAAAAATTACCGAGTAACAAAAATGACAAGCGATCTTAAACTTTCCCCAGAACAATATCAGCAAAAAATGCAGCGACGGAAGGAGATTCAAGAGCAAAGATTGGCTGAAGCATCTAAAGAAAAAGGACTAATTATTGTTAATACTGGTAATGGAAAAGGTAAAACTACCGCAGCATTGGGCATTGTTTTACGTTCTCTAGGTCATGGGTTTCGAGTCGCTATTATTCAGTTTATCAAAGGAGCCTGGGAACCAGCAGAAAAAGCGATTTTAAGTCATTGGGAAAATCAACTGGTATTTTACGCAATGGGAGAAGGGTTTACCTGGGAAACTCAAGATCGAGAACGAGATATTTTAAACGCTGAAGAAGCCTGGAAAAAAGCAGTTTCTTTGATTAATAATCCAGACTATCGATTAGTATTGCTCGATGAGGTTAATATTGCTTTAAAATTGGGTTATTTAGAGACAAATACGGTAATTCAAGCCTTAAAAGATAAACCTGAAAATACCCATGTTGTTCTAACAGGAAGAGGTGCGCCTGCTGAAATTATTGAAATAGCTGATCTCGTGACAGAAATGAAGTTAGTTAAACATCCTTTCAAGGAACAAGGCATTAAAGCTCAACCAGGTATTGAATTTTGATAGCTTGATTTTGATGAGAAAACAAGCTACAATGGTAAGCTGTGAGTTTTTACAAAGCCATGAATGTTGAAGCAATTATCAAAGACATAGAATCTGAATATATCAAGACTGACTTACCCACTATCCATGTCGGTGACACAATCCGTGTAGGGGTGCGTATCCGAGAGGGGGGTAAGGAACGGGTTCAGCCCTACGAAGGGACAGTTATCGCCATGCGCAACGGGGGCATTAATGAAACGATTACTGTGCGCAAAATTTTCCAGGGTGTAGGAGTAGAAAGGGTTTTTCTGCTACATTCTCCTCGTATTGCTAATATTAAGATTATTCGTCGCGGTAAAGTTCGTAGAGCTAAACTCTATTATCTACGGGAGCGCGTGGGTAAAGCTACTCGCATTCGTCAACGTTTTGACCGCCCTGTTTAAGTGTCTTGGAAAAATAGCGTACAGCACCTGGGCAAAATGGCAGTAAACTACGCTATAATTATTAAGGCTTAGAGCATAGTCCCAGACTATGACTCCAAACTATGCGCTCTTAGTTCAGTTGGTAGAACGCAGGTCTCCAAAACCTGATGTCGGGGGTTCAAGTCCTCCAGGGCGTGTTTTATGAAGCAAGAGATTAACTAATTAGTTCTTTTGTTCTACAACAGCAGCTACTAAGGAAAGGGCGACAATGGGGGAAGTGACTGCACGAAGAACTCTAGAACCCAAACTGACAGGGATAAACCCCCAGGCGATCGCTGTTTCAATTTCTGGTTCACTCCAACCGCCTTCGCATCCTGTGGCAATGGTAATAGAATGAGTAGTTTGTTGGGATAGATGAGTTAACAGGTGTTTAGCTTTTTTCCGAGTGACACAAATGTAGCGATTATTGTTCTTTGTTTCTATGCTCCCTAAAGCTTCTGAAAAGGGAACTGGATCACTGATAATGGGAACAATTTGTCGTTCTGATTGTTCAGTGGCTTCTTTGGCAATTTTACGCCAACGTTCTATTTTATGGTTACTGGGCTTTAATATTGTCCGTTGACTGATTACAGGCACAAATCGGTTAACTCCTAATTCTGTGCAACTACGAATCACTTCATCAAAGCTATTGCCTTTGGGTAAGGCTATCATTAAAGTAATGGTTATGGGTAATTCTGTGTCTTCCTCTAATATTTGAATAATTTGACCTTTATTTCCTATGAGTTTGACTAAATAAGTATTGTGGCTGTCAATGGCAATAAATTGATCTTCCTGTTTGAGACGTACGACATTTTTTAAATAATGGTTTTGTTCAAAAGTTAGTGTGATATTGTTTTCGTTTTTTTGGGCAGTTTCAATAATAATACGGTAAACCAATTCTAATTTTTCTACCTCTTGACAATACGACAAATTAAGTCACCCACTGGATCAGATTTAAAGGGAATGATCTCACCTTTTTGGGTAATACGATGACCTTGACGACAATCGTAGATTTCTATGGGTCTTATTTCCTGATCAATTTTAACTGATGCTCGATATTCCCAGTAATTTTTAGCACTCCGTTTAATCTTGATAATGCAAATTTGATGCTCCTTGATTTGACGACAAAATTTTGCTTGAGCAGATGGGGCAATTATACTCCAGTTGATTAGGAGTAACCCAACAATTAAGACAATTTTAAAGATAATTATCATCAGTTATATTTTTTGTCTGTTACAATACTTGTTATGGATGAATCAATTATTATAATTGTAACTGATTAACAGTGTTTTGTTGAAATTGATATATTCTTTTCCTATCTGAATAACTTCTGTAGAGGTTTAATATTATGAAATACCTACTGATTGAGAACTTTATTCTTTGAGAAACATTCTATGGAATCAAATTTAACACAATTAACCCATCATTTAGTTCTAATTGGTGGGGGACACAGTCATGCGATCGCTTTACAAAAGTGGGCCATGAATCCTATTCCTGGGGTACGTTTAACCTTAATTACTGATAGGACTTATACTCCTTATTCTGGTATGTTACCAGGTCAAGTTGCGGGTTTCTACACTTTTGAAGAAACTCATATTGATCTACGTCATTTAACCTCTTTTTGTCAAGGTAATTTTTGTCATGATATTGCCGTTGAATTAGACTTAAATAATCGGCAAGTTATTTGTAAGTCACATCCCCCTATTTCCTTTGATTATCTATCCATTGATATTGGTAGTATTCCCCAACAAAATACTATTTTAGGAGCTTCAGACTATGCTATTCCCGCTAAACCTGTAAATCAATTTTTAACAGCATGGGAAGGGGTAAAAAACACTGTTAAAAATAACCCTGAACAGGTTCATACTCTGACTATTATTGGAGGAGGGGCTGGAGGGGTTGAATTAGCGTTTAATATGAGAACTTGTTTGACAAATATTCTACAACAAAATGGCAATAATCTTGATAATTTAAAAATCAATTTAATTCATAAAGGAGATACTATATTAACTGGCTCTGGTGCTTGGGTAAGTAAAAAAGTAGAATCTCTTTTGTTAGAAAATAAAACAAGTATTTATCTTAATGAAACTGTCTTAGAGATTAAGTCTAATTATACCGATGATTATCTTGTTAATTGTGCTTCAGGGCTAGAAATAAGTTCAAATTGGGTATTCTTAGTTACCCAAGCTTCTGCCCCAGAATGGCTGCAAAAATCAGGGATAAAAACAGATGATAAAGGATTTATTTTAGTCAATAACTATTTACAATCCATTTCTCATTCTTATGTTTTTGCTGCGGGAGATATTGCAACGATGCAAAACTATTCTCGACCAAAAGCAGGGGTTTTTGCTGTTCGTCAAGGTCAACCTTTATTTAATAATTTACAAGCCATTATTTTAGGGAATAAGTTACAAGATTATCATCCACAAAAGAATTATCTAAGTTTAATTGGAACAGGGAATAAAAAAGCGATAGCCGCTTGGGGAGATTTGGGCATAGAAGGCTCTTGGTTATGGAATTGGAAAGATAAGATTGATCGTGAATTTATGAATCAGTTTAAATATTTATCTGTTGAAAAAATGGATAATGCTCTACAGATTAGCAAGATATTTTCTAATTTTTTAGGCAATTTTAAAAATAATTTTTTTTCAAATCAAAAATTACAAAAAGATAAAAATGATACTTTTATGCCTTGTAGTGGCTGTGGATCTAAGGTAGGTAATTCAGTTTTAGAAAGAACATTAAAAAGATTAGATATTTATCAAAGTTCAGATATTTCTATTGGCTTAAAATCTCCCGATGATGCAGCTATTATTGATATTAGTGAACAAAAGTTATTGGTAGAAACAATTGATTATATACCTAGTTTTTTGAGTGATCCGTTTATTTTTGGACAGATTACAGCTAACCATTGTTTAAGTGATTTATGGACAATGGGAGCCACTGCTCATAGTGTTTCTGCCCTAGTTACTTTACCCTATGGAGTCGATTTTGTTATTGAAGAAATTTTATATCAATTATTACAAGGATGTCTCAAAGTTTTAAATCAATATCAAGTTTCTTTGATTGGAGGGCATACATTACAAGGAGAAAAATTGGGCTTTGGTTTAGCCTGTAATGGTTTTGTCTTACCTAATCAAATTTTACAAAAAAGTGGCATGAAAGAAAAAGAGCAATTAATATTAACTAAACCATTAGGAACTGGTACTTTATTCGCAGCAGAAATGATCTATAAAGCCAAGGGGAAATGGCTCGATAATGCCATTAAATCAATGTTATTAGCTAACCAAAAAGCATCAGAAATTTTCTTAAAGTTTGAAGCTTCTGCTTGCACAGATATTACGGGTTTTGGATTATTAGGTCATTTAATAGAAATGATGAAAGCATCTCAGGTTTCAGTTGAGTTAAAATTAGATAAAATTCCTGTTTTACAAGGTGCAATGGAAACTTTAGAAGACAAAATAACCAGTTCATTCCATCCTAAAAATTTAGATAATAAGGTTTATGTTGTTCAGCATGAAAAGTTTGAAAACTTACCTCAATATTCTCTTTTATTTGATCCACAAACCTCTGGCGGTTTACTCGCTTCTGTTCCCATCGAAAGTGCTGAAAACTGTTTGGAAGAATTAAGAAGAGTTGGTTATGTTGATAGTCAAATTATTGGTCAAGTTATCAAGAAAGATAAAAATATTAGTTGTTTTTTGACCTAGAATCATCAATATAGAACAATAGCAAGCAAGATGGTTGCACTATAGGAATGTGAGCATCTTGCTCACTAGCTAGAACAATATAGACAAATAGCAAGCTAGAACAATAGCCAGCAAGATGGTTGGACTATAGGAATGTGAGCATCTTGCTCACTAGCT
>JAAUYJ010095657.1_pt1 | contig 11274 bp, 5 predicted proteins | sample 7278031 | NCBI WGS metagenome assembly JAAUYJ01 (sample SAMN14350222, study PRJNA611818) | marine sediment metagenome | isolation source: surface marine sediment (1.8m) | place: French Polynesia: Moorea | collected 2018-08 | reverse complement strand
TGTCACCCCTTCCTCCTCATCTCTCAACACCCTGTATCAACTCTGTCGTAAGGGCCTCCTCCCCATCTTCTCCACTCCAACAACCGAGAGAAGAAAAGAAGAAAAGTCTTTTTGCCCACTGCCCACCACTACATGGAGGCGGAGGGACTTTAAAAGAAGAAAAGGAGGAGGAGGAGGACCCGAGACGGGCGACTGCTGCCCACACACACAAAAACTCGTTTGTACCCACCACCGCTTATGTTGAGAGAAGGAAGAGAGAGAGAGATGAGAAATACAGTGTCTATTCCAGCTCCAAACCGACAACTCCTCTGCGCTCGAAAATTTATCAAGATCATTCATCTTACTACTGTTTCTTCCTCTTCCTCCTCCTCCCCCTGCTGTGACAGTTTCCATACTGTCCAGCAGTAGGTGCTCCTCTGTCTGTTCTGCCAGAAAACGGGAGCGGTGGAGAGAGACAAGTGGCTCCCCAACGAACACCACCCCTGACTCTCCCCAGCCCTACGACCTGGAAGGCCGGTATTGCTGATTATTTTTCTCTGTGACCAGTTTCCTCTTTCCTATCCCATGGCTTTTTCTTAACTGTGACACCATGTTGCGGGGCTTGTTTTCCCCCAACTCCCTCTCTCGATCCTCCACTGTGGCGAACCTTGCCGAGCTGGACGATGACCCGGCTGCTGTCTACGAGCCCGTCCATGTCGACGGTGGCCAGGTCGGCCGTGCTGCCTCCCCTCGTCCGGCTGAACGTGCTGCCCACGTTGGCCAGGCTGAAGGTGGAGTGCGTGCGCACGGTGATCGTGATGCTCCGCGGTTCGAAGAGCAGCAGCAGTATGCTTCAAGGCGGCTGGGGAGAACCCCGCTTGGGCAACTGATCCTGCCTCTTGTCCACTCCATCTATCTCATGGCGGGCCAGATCGGCACAGTGCACACGCCGGACGTCGACCATATTGCTCAGCTTGTGGAGCAGGTCGAGCTGTCCACTGGAATCGATGCTGTCGAGGATGAGGAACTCCGAAACCGTCGTCTCGCGCAGGGACTTCTGGTTAATCCGCAGGTGGGGAAGTGCTTGGTGGAACCCCCTTCTCCGGACATGTTTGCTCCTCCCGGCCATGACTTTCTCGGCCCTGGAAACATGGGCAAGCTGCCCTCTCTCAAGGTAGTCTTCCCTGTCACTTCCTTCTCTGGCACCTCCCAGGACAAGGTGACTGTGGAAGAGTTCCTTCACAGTATGACCAAAGGGATGGAGCTCATGAGAGGAAGGTTGACAGAAAGAGACTTTCGATTCCTGCTGCAGACAAGGCTGACGGGTCGTGTTCTCTCCTCCTTCCGCCTGTGGAATGAGAACCGAGACTACACTCTCTCCAATCTCTATTCGAAGCTTGTGCAAAGCTTCGACTCCAGGGAAACTCCGGCAGACGCAAAGCGCAAGTTACAAGCTTTGGACCCGACATACTTCTCCTCCCTCTCCGCACTCCTCTTACGGATTGAAATGCTTGCAAAAAGGGCTAGCCTCGAGAAAGTCGGAAGGACAAGCCGTGATGTGATCTTTAACAGCTTGGCCGTTGAGACCCTCTCTCGTTGCCTGCCCGAGCCGTACAGGAGCAATGCCAACTTCCAGCGAGTCCAACTTGAGAATCTGTTTGGCAATGATGTAACTTGGCAGCAATACGCGAATATTGTGGAGAAATGGGAGGCGAACATTGACGAGATCCTGAGAAAGACCTTTGTCAAGCGCAACAACCGGAATCCAAAGAACGGTCAACCCGGCGGCGGCGCCTCTGCTGTCTTCTCCACTGATTCCAAGGGCACTAGCGAGCATGCACCTCCTCTGAGCAAGAGAGGTGCAAAAGAGGCAAACTATTTGTCAGGAAACGGAGATGACAAGGTGAAGCAGACTTGGAAAAGCGGCGCAGATTCAGCTCCTCCTCGCACTGATGCTTATCTGGTTCCCAACTCTGACGGGGTCTGTCTCAAATGCCGAGGGAAACATGAGAGTTCCAAATGTGATCGGATCCCAGGGCCTGTCGGAAGATATCCATGCCGGAATTGTGACCTCTCGCTCTTCCACTTCGACAAGCACTGCCCGCTGCCTAAGAGGGGCGCAGGCCTGACGCAGCAGGAATCGCCAAAAAACAACTAAACTGTGGACGAATTGAGCCGGTCGTCCGCAGTCTGTCCGAAAGTTCAATCCGAGTAGAGAAGGAGAATAGCCATCTGTCCATTGACGAATTTCCGCCTCTCTCGTCTAAACAGGAGGTGACCGAAAGTACTGTGTGTTCTGTTGGAGGAAGGGAGAAAAAATATTTGGAAAAGGCAAAAAAGGGACTTTACACTCCCTCCGCAGAACAGACTTATCACTTGGACTTTACGCGAGGTTTCTTTGCGCCATGGATCTGGAAGGCAGCCCCTAAGCGACCTAGGGTCGTTGTTTCTGGAGGAGAGAATCCCCCGAAATGCAAAACTGGAGCTGGTGACTGGACTGTGGTTGGCGCCTCGAGTAAAGGCCGACTGACTACTTCGGCCCCCGCCTCGCCAAAAACGGAAAGAAAACTGGCTTGGAATCGGGATGCAAAGGGCTTCTCTACTTCTCTTGTGTCCAACATCCTGTTGCAGGATGATGACCTGCTTGTGGTAGGGGAAGACGAGGATGCGCCGGAAGCTGACTTGGTCAAAAAGGAAAAGCTAGCTACTAACGGGAATCGTTCTGTTCGTACCCCGCGCCGGAAGGCCCCTTCTGCAGTAACTCCGACTGGATCGGTTGTGCAGAGGGCCTCTTGGCCGGAGGGACAAGCGGAGGGGAAAAGGTCTGCTGTCTCTAATCCGTCTGATACGGTGCAGACCTCTTCATCAAAGCCGGAACAGAAACGAAGGATTTCCAAGGGCAACCACCACCAACGTCAAAAGACCAAAGTCAGAGTCTTGGCGCTTCCAAAAAGCTTCCTCAGCCACTCGCAGCAGGCCATGAGGAGGAGACAGATGAGGCTGTTTGCAACCAGATTCAAAATACAGTATGTCAAAAGAAAACTCAATAATCATTTTGCAAAGCAGCAGAAACAAAATACCGTAAACTATGTAAGTTCTAAATGTGGGAAGTTTATCGTTGATGTCAAAATTCAAAATGTGCGGCTCACAGCATTCCTTGACACCGGAGCAAATGTGTCGCTTTTACCAAGGGACTTGGCAAAAAATTCAGGCATTAATCTGGAAAATGCAAAAAAGGGAAATTCAATAAATCTTCTTTCATATTCAGGCCATGAAATTTCAAATAATGAAACTCGAATTTTATCTCTTCAATTTGGAGATGCTGGATTTTATGCCGAACACCCCTTTGTTATCACAGAAAACTCATCCAACTTGGTACTGATAGGAGCTGATGTTCTTGCAAAGTACAAAATACCCATTTTTTGGTCCAAAGGTCAAGCCTATATTTCTCTTGTTAGCTCTACAAGCGCAGGGGGAGGAAATGAGACAGGCAAGCAAGGGGCTAGAGACTGGGTTCCTGTTAGTTTTGACTTGGATGAGATGGTCTGTGAAAATGTAAATGAAATTGTTATTAAGCCGTACCGTCTCAAAACTGTTCCGATAAAAATAAGAAAATGCACAGACTTTCCCGACAAACTAATTGTCCTACCCAGGGATAACTGTCCCCATCCGATCACTTACACTCCTGCCTTGACACATCGTTGCGACTGCATAGAAAAGGATGGAAAAAAGGAACCTTGTGGAGCTTACTTAGCCCAAATATATAACTCCGGCAACACTGAAGTAAAAATTCCAGCGGGAAAGCTGAAAGGGGTCTGTGCCCACTATGATGCAAAAGAATATACAACAGTGAAAGCAGCAGACGTGCTGAATGTCGATAAAAAGGGCAAGTTAAACGGGTTTTCTTCTCTTTTCCACAACTTTGCAGGGAAAAATGCGCTTGTGGCAGAGGTACACTCCCTGACCCGAGAAAAGGAACGCATCGGCGACTTTGATATTCGACCCGAAGATATTGATATTTTTGAGGAGAGTGATCCCTGGGGAGTAATTGACGAGGAGACCGGATTCCCCCTCGAACCAAAAGCGTTTCGGACCGCGGCAGATGCCATTGACTTGACGTCCTACGACAAATTGACTGCAAAATACGTAGAGGACATTTTCATAAACAGGTATCCTGAGACTGTTGCCCGGTCATTTTTTGACTCTGGTAACGCGTCACGTCGGGGCCTAGGCAAGGTACGAATAGTTACAAATGCTCAACCGAAAGACGGAAAACGAATTTACCCATTATCAAAGAGACATCGGCTTCAGCTGTTGCAATTACTAAAAGGGATGACTTCCGTCCATTGGCTAAAAAGGTGCACTGCCAGTACAGGATTTCCTACTTTCATTATTCCGCGCAAAGATCCTTCTAAACCCTGCAGGCTTCTTATCAACTTGATTTCTCAAAATAAATGCTGCATTCAGATACCAGCCAGTCTGATGTCATCCCCCCTTCTCCAAATACAAAAATTGTCCAACGCTTCTCTATTCAGTTCTATCGACTTGTCCCAAGGGTACTTTAGTCTTGAACTTGAGCCAAATTCCAAAGCACTGACCGTGCTTAACACGGAGTTTGGCCAATTTCAATGTAATAGACTCCCTCAGGGAGGTTCTTACTGTCCCTCACTATTCCAGGCCCAAATAACCCGTGTCATCAACGATGACCCAATTACTGATTCCCTAGAAAATTTTTCTTACCCGGATGAATTCAAAAATGTTCCTGACTCTTTGAACCCATACAGTCCTCTTGGAAACTTTACTATAATTTGGCTAGATGACATTTTGGTAGCAACAACAACATGCGGAAATAGGGAGGAAGATTTCAAATTTCACAGTTATATCTTGGCTAGGGTGGTAGACAAATTGAATTACTATGATTTTCGAATTTCCCTTAAAAAGTCTTCTTTCTTCCAATCTTCAATCAATATTTTGGGATACACATTAGAGGCAGGCAGAGCTATACCCGATGAGAAAAGGAAAAAAGATATTCTTGTTGCCCCTTTCCCCGACTCCCGCAACAAACTTTTGGGATTTAATTCACTTTGTGGTACCCTGCGTCACTGTATGAGTCTAAAAAGTCATGAACATCTTGCCAAACTGTATGACCTCACTTCTGTAAACAAACCATACAACCCCACAAAAGAGCACTTTGAAGCTTTTAGAGCCCTCAAATTGGAACTGACAAATGAACCCCTCTTTACTTACCTTCCAAACCCTGAAAAGGCAAAAATTCTGTATTGTGATGCAAGCAAATCTCTTTTAGGTGGTGTGCTTCTTGAAGTAGACTTTCCCTCCCCATTTGTCCGTCAAGATGAAGTACCAAAAATTGAAGGGAAACCATTTTCAATCTATGATGCTTTAGGTCGGAAGATCTATAAGTATCTCTCAAAGCAGGAAATACAAATGGGAAATTTCATTCCAGGGGATGGAAACTGCTTTATTCATTCCATTTTGGATCAGATAAAAATATACGGCTTGCAGCACAAATATCCTGACAACGTCATGGATTTCCGGGTACTGGTATGCACTTACTTAAGGAAAAATACAAAATTCAGAGACGACACGCGTGACATCCTACAGGTTATCTATCCTGGGAAAACTTGGAACTCTTTCGTTCAATATCTCGAAACACCTAATGAGCCAACTGACTTGGCCAATGTTTTTGTAAAAGCAACTGCTGACTTGACTGGGAGGAACATTGTAATAATTACTTCAGACCCAACTCAAAAAGATCCTCTTGTGATCTCTTCATCGTCCTCTTCGGCCTCTTCCCTCCCCCCGTTTTTCTTGGGCTTTAAAACAGCCACTACTGACAATGGCGTTGGCCACTACCTGAGCTTAGTGGTGACACAACCTAATGTTTTGACTCAAACTCCTTTCACTTCCTTTTCTCCAGAAAGAACTGTCAATGATATGTCCCAAGATGAAATTTTCAGTGAGGTGAAAAAACTTTGGGGGAAAACTGCTATTTCAAAACCTCCTGTGAAAGTACTTCAGTATTTGACACGCTCCCTAGATAAAGCTTCTCAAAACGAACCTATATATTTGTTGGAATTGCGATCCCTCCTCCAATGTCTTCATACATTTCGACATTTAATTGTAGATGCCCCCGTAGTCGTGGTGGTCTTGGATAGTCGTGCGTTATGGTGCCTCCTGCACCGCACGATATCCGAGACGGCCTTAAAAGTCGGCCGCTGGGCCGTTTCCATTCGTATGAAATACCAAAATTTGATGTTCTTTCTGGTCCCCTCAGGGGACAATATCAGTGATTATCTTTCCCGATCTTTCACCCCCACTGATTTCAACCCAAACAAACTTGTGTTTACAAAAAATCTTCCCCAAGATATTGTGGAGTTGCAAACTGGGACCCCTTTGACAATGCAAGAAGCAACTGAAATTACAAATGGTGCAAATCAATACTTAGAAACAGCAGTCAAACCCAAGGGCAACAAAAAAGGGGTGGGGCAGGTGAACGCTATTTCCCTTAGTAACTTGAGCGAAACTTTACTTCCGCTGCAGCAGATTCGTGAAAAACTTAATCCACTTTCCCTCATTAAACGGCAAAAGGAGGAACTGAGTACTGAACTCAACACGGCTCTTACAGTGCCTGTTGAAAAACAATCCGGGTCACTCAAATTCACCTTGCAAAATGGTGTTCTCTCTGTCGTTTCCGAAAAATTTACTGTTCCTCTCATTTTTATTCCTCCTTCCCTTGAGGGTCTTCTTATCTCCTACTACCACCTTCTCTCTGCACACAGACTGGGACGAACTGGGTTGTACTGGACAATTCAAGAACTTTATTATTTCCCTAATCTCCGCCAAAAATGCATCGACTTTGCCAGCCTTTGTCTCAATTGTAATCTTGTCCATGGCATAAAGGGGAGAAAAGCAACTCTGGGTCAAACCCATCTTCCTTCTAAACCTTTTGAAGCAATCTATCTTGATATTGTCAATCTTGACGCGATGGCAAGCAAAAACATTTCTAGCTTTTTAGTCATCGTGTGTGGTTTTAGTAAATTTGTCAGCGTTTTCCCATGTAAAAAGGTGAATGACCAAACAATTATAAAACATTTACAAAATTATTTTTCTATTATTGGCACAACTACCGAATATATCATAGCTGACAATGCCACCATTTTTAGGTCAATCAACTTTTTAAAATTCTGTAGTGTGCTTTCTATAAAAGTGACAAAATCTGCAGCTTACCGTAGTCAAGCACGAGGCCAGGTTGAAGTTTTCAACCTGTTGCTCAAAAAGGCATTGTCTGCTATCCTTTTGTCTAAAAAAGATTATAAATTTCAGGACTTACTTTTCATTGTTGTGAACATGATGAATAATTCCAAACATTTGCATACCAAGCACTCAGCTGCACAAGCTGTGTTTGGACGAAACACTATGGGAAATGAAGGGTTTGGAATTAATCTGCATGCTCCTGTGTTAAGTGGGTCACTTATTGGGTCTTCTCTTGCCACTGACATAAAAAGGCTGCGCTATAGTCTTGATGTTATATGGGAAAACGTGAAAAGCAATATTATCAAGATGAGAGAAAAGCAAGAACTGAAATTTAACAAAACTGCTCGAGATTCTGACTTTGCAGTGGGCGAAATTGTTTTTTTAAAAGACAAACGGCTGCCTAAGCCTGGCACTTCAAAAGCTCTCCATCCCCCTTTACAACCCAGCCCCTTTATCATTTCCAAAGTGGGTTCCAAGGTGCTGGATGTGACGCGTATTGTCGATCGTTTTACTACCCGTGTGCACAAAAATTTTGTGAAAAAGGTTTCCGATATGGACAAAACTAATCCTTTATTTCTTTCTTTACCGCCGTCTGTACAATCTGAAATGGGTAGACCTCTTACTTTGTCTGAAATTCAACAACTAGCTGAAGCCGATGATCTGCCCCTGATTCTGAAAGACACTATTGGGGCGTACCATGACGAAAGTGGCAGCGGTGTTGAAACACGAGCCGCTCGCCGGAAAAAAGAAATGGAGCGACTTGAACTTGAACAAGCCTTTGCCGGGGACACGGATAATACAGACTGGTCCTTTTTGGATGAAGACGAGGGGGATGACGATGACTTACCCACAAAGTCTGTGCATTTTGATACATAAAAATACAAAATGTGTCAAAGAAACAAGAATATAGCTATAAAAAAAGAAAAAAATATATATATATGTTTCTTTGGCTGGCGCCCAAAATATATTTTTGCTTTGTATGTCGTTGTATAAGGAGTATTTCCCACTTTTTTGGATTTTTGCTGCTTTGCATAATGATTATATCCTTCTCCTCTGATTGAACTCGGCTCACCCATATACAGTACAATACTGTACAATACATTTTTGACATTTAAATTCCAGACACGATGTATACTCTTCTCCTCTTCCTCCTCTTCGCCTTTGCGACCGCTGACGACTCGACACCTGACCCTGACAATGACCACCCTGACCCTCGCCCACTGGATTTTTTTACTTTTACCAAATCTGTAGACCTGTTTGAAAGCTCAAAATTAGAACACATTTGCCTCACAACGGGATCAATTGACACTACAAAAGAAAACTGGAATGCAAGGATTTCTGCAATAAAAAATGACATCACTGCTATAAAAGAAAATGCTGTTGTTAAGGAACTAAAAGCGGGACCTTTGATGGCTCATGCACTTGATTATTTGTTCAACACTGACTTTGCCCTTGATCAACTAAACTCTGATGTTCTTTCAATGTTTGAGATTGGTGTGGATGGAAACTTCTCTGCCCCTTTCTGCAATCACTCCCTCACTGTACCTTCTCCTCCCATATATGCAAATTTAGCTTTTCTTAAACAAGATATTGGGCTCATGAAAACAACTGCAGCAAAAGAAACCACCTCTTCCAGTGACGATGCAAAGACAAAATTGACAAATGAAATGTACGTGGACACCCGAGTTTCCTTCCTCTATCTCACTGATACCTATGACGAACTGCGACTTATGTATAGCATTACGGAGATGCTGCTAAATGGGCAAATCTCTGACTTCCTCTATAATTTTTTGAATGAAAAAGTGCCGGGGTACAAGGGAACTCAAGAAAGAACCAAAGTAGACCACTGTGTAAAAATTGGAACAGGACTCAAATGTCTGATTGAAATTACAAAATTGGAAAATGTGGGAGAAGGTTATTATTTTACTGGGGTACCTTTTGAATTTGAGAACGAAATTTACGTAATGACTCTTCCGGGATATTTTATGGACAACACTGGGACTTTTCTAGCACATGCTTGTACTCCCTACCAAAATGGGGAAGGATGTGTAGATGTTGAATTTGCCACTTCGGCCTGCCTTAACGCCATTAATAGCGGCGATTTTCCGAGCATTGGACAAAATTGTGACTTTGAAATTGTATATCAGGATTCCCACTTTGTAAAGCACACTCTGCAGGGAGGATTGGTCATTGGACCAGCAAAAAAGGAAAATTTGGTAGTTTTTGTAAATGGGAGAAATAGGGTTCTTGAGTTTCCCACCTACATCTGTGACCTGGGTCAAGTTTCAATTTCGCAAGGAGACGTCCACACGGATTTCTCCATTGCTTGCGCTCCTCCTGTCGTCTCCACTTTTCTTTACAATGAAACTGTCTTGGGGATAATCTTTTCAAACACAAATTCATGGGCTAAAACTTTGGAAAATATTCTTCCTGAAGATATGGAAGATGTCATTCTCATTGGCAGTCTCCTACTTCAACTACTTTCACTTCCCTTTTTGGTTACTGTCTGCTGCACTTGCTGCAACAAAAACTGTAAAAAAGGAGGACGACTTGATTTTGTGGGAAAATATAGAAGGTACCGGCGGGTTCCTACAGCACCCCCGGCTCCCTCTAAGAGTGAGCGCATCGAAATGAAAGCAAAAAACTTTGTAAAAGCAGAGGCAACTTGTTCCCCTGCCAGGAAAATGTAAAAAAAAAACACGGAAAGAAAAAACTGTTCTCTTCAATTACCTTCAAAATTTACTTTACTGTTCAGGCTTTTGGGCTTACCTCTCCTTGCTCCTTCCCCTCTCCCCTCCTAGATCCCACCTCCTACTCCACTCTCCTCTCTCGTTCTTGTCGGCGATGGACACGAGGACGCACCTCAAGGCGGGAGACAACATCCCCGCTTTGGAGGAGGACGCCAACGATAAGAGCGCGGCAGCCCACATCTATAACCACCACGGATACTCCCTACCTACAGGATCGCCAATGTGCACACTCCACTACATCCAAGGTGACCTCTTCCAGTCAACGGAGACACTTGCCCACTGTGTCTCAGAAGATCTTAAAATGTCAAAGGGGATTGCCTCCACCTTTCGCAGCAAATTTGGAAATATCGACAAGCTACAACAACAACACGCTCAAGTGGGCCAGATTGCCACCCTCTACCAAGAAGAAGAAGACCGCCATCTGATATACCTTGTGACAAAGAAATACTACTTTCATAAACCACACTACTCTGACATCTTGAGGAGCCTACTGGCACTGAGGGCCTATCTTCAACAACACAACATCAACAACCTCTCCATCCCCCTTCTGGCCTGTGGCATCGACCGATGCCGTTGGGGCATTGTGGGAAACCTAATACGATTGGTTTTCCACAATACAACAACAGTCATATCCATATTCTACCTTTAAAACCTCCATCCTCAATATACCCATCCAACTTCCTTCCCCTCAAAACTCGTCGGGTCTCCACCACTTCCAAAAAATATTTTTCTCCCCCTCCTTTTCCACCGTCCCAACGTCGTAAACCTCTCCTCCTCCTTCTGTCCATTCCCCCATCTCCACCGGTGGACATAAGAGGGAGGAGTGGCCACCATCACCCCCAACCATCGACCGACTCCTTCTCTTCACCGAAACTGGCCGAGGGACCCCCTGGAGGGCTCCTCCCATCCTGTAAAAGGAGGGAGGGCAGCAACAAATAAAATACAGGGGAGTATACCATGAAAACCAATTTCAAGAAAGAAGATGAGGACCATTTTTGTACTTTTTTCTTTAACTTGTACTTTAATTTCTTTTGTGTCTGGAAATATTTTTTTGAAAACATTTTTGTATTTTTTTGCAACTATTTTTATAATGTTTGGACTTTTTCTAAATTTTGTTTTTCTCTTCTCTCTCTCTCTCCAGGGAAGGAGGGGGGAAATCTGTCACCCCTTCCTCCTCATCTCTCAACACCCTGTATCAACTCTGTCGTAAGGGCCTCCTCCCCATCTTCTCCACTCCAACAACCGAGAGAAGAAAAGAAGAAAAGTCTTT
>JAAUYJ010000522.1_pt1 | contig 11276 bp, 11 predicted proteins | sample 7278031 | NCBI WGS metagenome assembly JAAUYJ01 (sample SAMN14350222, study PRJNA611818) | marine sediment metagenome | isolation source: surface marine sediment (1.8m) | place: French Polynesia: Moorea | collected 2018-08 | reverse complement strand
AGTGAGTACCACAGATATCGCAAGCTGTCAGCAGAATGCTTTCCAAGAAATGGAAAGATTGGTACAACAAGGAGTAATTCAAAAAATTCCTGGTATAAACAGTCGCTTTAAGAAAGGAAATAATACTGTGTTCAATGTTATCTGTACTAACGATGGTCAATGGGTAAGGGTTGACGTAATTTGTTTTAATCAGTGTGCAGATGGCTTTAGTCGTATTCGCAGTAAAATAGAGGCACTTCTGGTATGGTGAATCAAGACATTTTAAGTATTTGTAGGTTGGGTTGAGGCAACGAAACCCAACATATATAGCACTACCCATTAATAGTTAGGACATCCTACTCTTAATATTCTGATGTTTTTTTCAACCAAAATTTATTCTCTTAACTAAAAAAAACTACTGCCATACAAATTTTTGTTGGGTTGCGCTGTCGCTTAACCCAACCTACAATTATCTATACGGAGCTTAGTCTTTGTAGGTTGGCTTGAGGCAACGAAACCCAATACACATATTAAAACGCACTAAAGTTAGGATATTTTACTATTAATATTGCGATGTTTTTTTAACTAAAATTTATTCTCTTATAGCGCTTTTCAAAACAAGCAAAATATGGTGGGGACGTTCCATGGAAACTCCCTACTACTGTGGTCTACCAAAATGAAAACCACTGTAACTAAAAAATGTACTTTCATATAAGTTTTTGTTGGGTTGCGCTGTCGCTTAACCCAACCTACAACTTCTAATAGCTATACCTACAATAAATCCTTAAACTTAGGATGATTAGCTAAACTTTTTAAAACCTGCTTAATTTCCTGCGATCGCTCCTTCTTAACTATCAAAGTCACATTTCCATCCCTGACAACAACCACATCATCCAAACCAATAGTCACAATCGCATCCTCATCACTAGTCGCATAAAAAATCGACCCCTCAGTATCCAACCCCAAATGATTAGCCAACTCTACATTCCCACTTTCACCCTTATTCACCAAACGTTCCAAAGCATTCCAGTCACCCAAGTCGTCCCAACCAAAAGCCACAGGTAAAACAAAAGCCTTATCAGTCTTCTCCATCACCGCATAATCAATACTCTTCTTCTCCAACTGAGAATAACCCCCTGCACCCATCGCCTCCAAGACAGTCATCATTGTCGGCGCATACTTTCGTAACTCAGCCAACATCACCCCCACCCTGAACACAAAAATACCACCATTCCAACTAAACCGACCCGTAGCCAAAAATTCCTCAGCCTTCTCTCGGTTAGGCTTTTCCGTAAACCGTGCCACCCCATAAGCATCAAACCCGCCAAAATTTCCTGCCTCTTTTCCCTGTTCAATATATCCATAACCAGTAGAAGGGAAAGAGGGTTTCACACCCAGGGTGACAATAGAATCCTGGCTCACTGCCAACTCAGCTGCCGCCTCCAGAGTCTTCTGGAATACTTCCGGTTCGCCGATCCAATGGTCAGCAGGGAAAAATCCTACTACTGCATCTTCTCCATAACGGCGTGCTGTTTCAATTGCTGTCCATGCAACAGCAGGAGCAGTATCCCTTCCTTCAGGTTCTGCCAAAATATTTTCCTTTGGGATTTGAGGCAACTGTTGTGCCACACCTTCGGCCAACATCGCCGAAGTCACAACCCACAAACCATCCCAACCATTAGATAATGGCAATAGTCTATCTGCAGTTGCTTGTAATAAACTTTTACCACTGCCATCGAGGGAGAGAAACTGTTTGGGCCGATGTTTCCGACTTAGGGGCCAAAAACGTTCTCCTTTACCACCAGCAAGAATTACAGGTATCATCGAATTTTAGATTACTTCATAGACTAAACAATTCAATCTTAAATTCTCATTGCCAGTTTCTCCAAAGTTGCCCAACGATTTAGTTGGGAGATTTAAAAATCTCTCCAATTTAGTTACAGCAATAATCTTACTTCTAACTTTTAACTTTTAAATTTTAACTTTTGATTTTTGATTATGAATCATACTTCTCAGACTAATACTCGACCTATTTGGTACAAATGGTGGTTCTGGATGTTTCTGTTACTTTTCACTGGAACCGTAACTACCTCTTTTGGAGCGATAACTGCCCTATTTGCTCCAGTCGAACCTGAATTTTTCAGTCAACTAATACAGTTTAATGCGTCAGATATTTTGTGGCGTAGACGTTTTCCTTACAGACTGTCGCGACCTATGAATATTTTAGTCATGGGAATAGACAATGTTCCTGGGGTGGAGGAAAATTCTCCAGATGTGTTTGAGGGTCGTAGCGATACTTTATTACTGTTACAAGCTAATCCTAGCAATCAAACTATTAGTTTACTTTCGGTGCCACGAGATACTCAAGTCCAAATTCCCGGAGTAGGTCTTGCCAAAATTAATGAAGCTAATGTTTATGGGGGGCCGAAATTGGCAGAAAGAGTGTTAGAGAATACTCTAAATGATATTGAGATTAACCGTTATGTGCGAGTCAGCAAAGGTGCTTTTCGAGAATTAGTTGAACAACTTGGGGGAGTAGAAGTTTTTGTTCCTCAGCGTATGTCTTATGTTGACAATACCCAAAAGTTAAATATAGACTTACAGCCAGGTTGGCAAAATCTCGATGGGAAACAAGCAGAGCAGTTTGCTCGTTTCCGAGATGAAGTTTATGGGGATATTGGTCGGGTACAACGACAACAGGTTTTGCTACAGGGGTTAAGAAACCGGGTGAGTAATGTGACTGTTTTACCTCGGTTGCCGCAAATTATTCGGGTGATGCAAAAGTATGTTGATACTAATTTAAGTTTTCAGGAAATGTTGGCTTTGATCAGTTTTGGTCTTGACCTAGATCGGGATGATTTCAAAATGGTTATGTTACCAGGAAGACCTAGTTCTAGTGATGAGTATTTTAGTAGTTATTGGATTGTAGATAATGAGGGGCGCAAACGGGTTCTTGAACAATATTTTGATGTCAAATTAGATAAGTTTAATTCTGACAATTTATATAATCCGATGGCGGTGAATGAAATTTCGCTTTTAGAGACTAAAATAGCTATTCAAAATGCTTCTAGCAATTCTAAAGGTGCTGAGAAAGTAGCTGAGTATTTGCGTGACAAGGGTTTTTATAATGTTTATGTAGTTCCTGATTGGTATGAGAAACAAAGTTTGACTCAAGTTATTGTTCAAGGTGGTTATTTGAAGTCTGCGGAAACTGTGAAAACTGCTTTGGGTTTTGGTAATATTGAAGCTGCTTCTACTGGTGAAATTGGCTCTGATTTTACTATCCGCTTAGGAGAAGATTATGTTACTCAAATTTTACAGGAAAATGATAAATCACAGAAATAATTAATAATTAATTATTAGGGCTTGCTGATTAAATATCAAAGTATTGAAATATAAAGGATAAAGCATTTTTTCGGTGTAAAAAAGTACATTGTTAATTGCTGAATTTAGTTTCTAATTACTACTAATTTGATTAGAATGATTAAAGTTTATTCTACGTTTTTACTGCGGGTGATTTTGATTATCAGTTTGGCTTTGCTATGGATTTTTATGAGTGCAACTCCCATACAATATTAATTAGTTTTTAGTCTTACCTCTGATTTGTAGCAGAGGTAATTATTAATTATTAATTGTTAATTATTAATTGTTAATTATTAATTCCTGAACTAATACCTAAAACCTTCCTGTATGGGTTAACAAATTAAAAGATTCCCACTCAATCACATCTTCTAAAAGAGCTTGATAACCTGCTACATTAGGATGAATTCCATCTGCACAAAGACGCGATCGCCACCAATTTTCTCCCCGACTTAACCAATTTTCAAACACATCTAAATAGGGGATTCGTCGTTTTAAACAAGCTAACCTAGTTGCCTCTTTATATAGATATTGGTCATCGTGACTATAATACAAACAATTCTGAAAAGGCATTTTAGTCTGGTCAACAGGAACCATCCCTATAAACAATACAGGACAAAGTTGTTTTGAGGTGTCTAATAAATGGTCTAAAATTGTTTTGAATTGGGCAAAGTCAGTAAAATAGCGACCATCTGATTTTTGGACTCTGGCCGAATCATTTACCCCTACAGAAAGAATAATAATATCCGGTTGACGATTCCTTAATTCTCCCCGGTGGTAAAACTCATGTTCGAGGCGTTGTTCTACTTGTAAAACACGGTTTCCCCTAACTCCTAGATTATATAGTACATGACCAGGAGTTTCTGGCAACATCCACTGTCTTCGTAACCTTTCCACCCAGCCACCGCCTTCGTGATCGCCAAAACCATAAACTAAACTATCTCCTAAAGCAACTATTTTTAGAGGATGATGAATCGGAGAAAAGTGCTTTAAAGTAGAAGAAACTGTAGTTAACATAAGCAATAAAAATCAATAAATGTTGGAATTTATTCATATTTCTTAAATATTAACCAGAAATTATAGCATTAACTAGGCCATTGTGCCAAATCTTGAGTAATTTTGTTAAAATAGAAAATTAGGATAATAATAGGCCAAAAAAATTATGCACATACAACATCAGTCAAATATTGATTCTGCAGAACTAAATCGTCGGGCCGAAGACCTGATAACTGCTGCTTCTAATCGTTATCGGATTGTGGTGCAAGTAGCTAATCGTGCCAAGCGTCGTCGTTATGAGGATTTTGATAATATTGACGAACAAATGATGAAACCAGTGCTGCGGGCCATAGTTGAAATGTCTGATGAGTTGATGCAGCCAGAAATTATTAGTGATGTCAGCACGAGTATGGAGCATAGATAATATTATAGATATTTAGTTAGTATTTATAGTTGTTAAAACTGGCCATGACTAAGAAACGATGGCTTAGGTATTTTAAATTAACTGTCAGTGTAGCAACTCTGACATTAGTGATTGGGGCAGCTACGGAATTGTTGGGGAAGACATCTCTGCCTACTGTAGCAACCCCTTCCACTTATTTATTAAGTAATCACTCAGAGCAAAGAACAAATTTAACAATTCCTGAATACCCCCTTCAGATTACGCAACGGCAGGTTAGACCAACTGATGTATGGCCTTTTGTCTATGAAAAGATACCAGGTTTGCCTTTAGAAAATGATTATGTATCTAAAGAAACCGGAGAGGTGGATACTGAGAATACTTTAATCTCACGTTTGATTCGATACCATTTTTATGTGAAAGGTCGTCCCCCTAATTTTCGGTTTGACTGGAAGTTAACACTGGCAGATTATCTAGGAGCAAACGATTATTTACAGTCTTCAGTGTATCCTGGTCATAATGATTTGACGGAAAATCCGATGGAGGGCGATCGCGAAGCTATTCAAAGTTTGACCCGCTCTCAAAGGGAGACTTTGGTTAATAGATTAGTAGACATTTTTAGTGGTGACCCCGATCCTCCATCAATACCAAGAGTACAAGAAAGAAGTAACCCTCGGCAGTCAAGTCCTAGAACTCCTGTACTTCCCCAACCAGGAGATGCAGATTTACTAAAGCTCTAAACTATGGAAAAAATAGTCAAAAGTGGAGCAGGTTGGCGGTTAGGTTGGAATCCTCATGCACCAGAATTTCATGGTTTGGTGGGGGGAGATGATTGGTCAATAGAACTAACGGAAGCTGAACTTAATGATTTTTGCAGATTATTAAACCAGTTGACCAAAACCATGAATCAGATGGTGGATGAGTTGATGGATGAGGAAAGAATAGCTTGTGAAGCTGAAAGTGATTTGATTTGGATGGAGGTAGAAGGGTTTCCAAAAAGTTACACTGTTCAGTTTATCTTGAATCAAGGACGTAGAGCTGAGGGTAAGTGGTCTGTAGATGCTGTACCTAGTTTAGTCCAGGCTACAGAAATGTTGAAAATTTTTTGATTCAACTTTATTGGACTATGGTAATATAGTTTGATGTACAATTAAATATTTTGATATTAGTTGCATAAACAGTGTAAGGTGTGATAATATCCTTAATGTTGTCGGGGCGTAGCGCAGCTTGGTAGCGCACCACTTTGGGGTAGTGGGGGTCGTGGGTTCAAATCCCGCCGCTCCGATTCAAGGTTCTTTGTATACCCTAACTGCCTTTCAGTCTTTTATGTTAGGCTTATCTTTCCTATCTTCCTTTTTTAAATACACCTAAATTTTAACATTTAGGTAATTTTCAGGAAATTACTAAGGGTCAAAAATTAGAAACCTGATAGATGAGTTACACCACAAAACAGCTTTGTTTTTAGTGTCTCTTTCAGAGGAGCTTTCCTATCGGAATGCTGCGCAAACGCTATCAAAATTTTGATGTAATTTTACTGCCGACTTTTGAAGTTTCTCAGATGACAATCAAATCTGGCAGAAAGCTCAGAAGTAAATCAGTGAGACAAATGTTGAACTGGGCACACTATAGGTTCGAGATGCGCTTAAAGCATAAAGCTGTTGAATACAGCAAAGTCGTTGTAGATGTTTCGGAAGCCTACACTAGCAAAACCGTTAGCTGGACTGGTGAAATCCTCAACAATTTAGGAGGCAAAAAAGTTGTGACTGGTAATGATGGTTTTCGCCTCGTTCGCGAAGTGGAAAGGATGTTCTATCGCGACTTAAACGGAGCGCGTGGAATCTTGATCAAAAGCGTGGTAGAAAATTTCTCTACCACATTGGGAGATACCCCCTCAGTAAGTTAATTTTACTGTGAATTGTTAATAATTGTTAGCAAAATAGTATCGGTTGTATTGGATAAGAAAGTTTCCAAAACTTCCAGCATACTTTCTTTGGGTTTGTATTACAAATTCAACTATAAATGTGTAGTAATTGCTTGGATAGTTTTGGCAACATAATTATCTAAGTTTTTCCTGGCAGAGACTTTTCTGGATTTTGGTACTAAAGCCTCATTTTATTTTGAAAGTTTTCCTATACCTAAAGTAGATTAGATAGTTTAAATTTTGAGAACTACCCAGGTTTATATTTTTTCAAGTGATGAGTCATAAAAACCAGGTATTCCTAAAAAGTCTTTAGCTAAATCTGAATCAATTTCACTGGCTTTAGCTTTTACCAATTTGAGATTATTCACTACTTCTGTTGAACAAAAGTTAAAACCGCGACAACTAAAAAAGCACTTTTACATCTAGGCAAGAATAATAGATTCACTTTCTCAATATTTACTTTTCGAGTTTTCATTATTCCTTAATTGCAAATAGGGAATATTGAAAACACTTTAAATGCTTGCTTGGGGGGACGTTGGTTGATCAATGCCATCAAGCTACTACTCTATCAACTTACATATGTATCCTAAATTACATTATTAGTATTACTAATTTTTGAGAAGTTTGTCAAGGGGTTAAGAAAATAATTTCCGCAACACCCTTGGAATATTATTTTTCAAGGCCAGGGCCTCATCTATCTATCAAAACATAGCCATAATCACCATTCTAAAAATATGTGTAGGAATGTTGAGACATTTGAGTTAAGTGAGTCATACAAGTACCCATAAGAAAATAAACTACCATCATTGCCGCAGCAGATGTAGCAACTAGAATGCCAGCAAGCATCAGAGAAAACTCTCGATGCTGAAAAGATTCCTGCATTAGGTGCAGAGACCAAGCTACTAAGGCAACATCAAGTATTAAAATAGTGACTAACATAAGTTACGTTTTGTAACAGTTCTTATATTCTAACAACATTTCTTCAAAAAATACTTAAGTATTTTTACCAATAAAACCAAAATTTTAAGTTATATATCAACTTCAGTGTGTCTTACAGGGACTTGATGGGCGTTCAAATGGGCCTTTATTTCGGCTACACTGAGTTGACCATAATGAAGTAGGGAAGCCAGCAAAGCTGCTTCTGCTTTTCCAGTTGTCAGGGCCTGAAAAATATGCTCGCAGTTCCCGGCACCTCCTGAGGCAATGACCGGAATCTGAACAGTTTCAGCTATAATTCTGGTTAAATCTAGGTCATATCCTGCCTGAGTCCCATCAGCATCCATACTTGTGACTAGAAGTTCACCTGCACCACGTTGTTCTACTTCTTTTGCCCAGGCGATCGCATCCTTACCAGTATTTTCTCGTCCACCCCGCACATAGACATCCCATCCTGGATTACCTGGGTCTGAACGACGACGGGCATCAATAGCTACTACGATACATTGATTTCCGAAACGGTCACTGGCTTGATTAACAAAATCAGGGTTCTTTACTGCTGCTGAATTGATACTAATTTTATCTGCACCAGCTCTTAACAAATTTTTAATATTTTCTAAGGATTGAATACCTCCCCCCACCGTCAGAGGAATAAACACTTTCTCGGCGGTGCGGTATACCACATCTATTATTGTATCTCTTCGTTCATGGGTAGCGGTAATATCAAGAAATACTAGCTCATCAGCACCAGCATCATTATAGACTTGGGCCAGCTCTACAGGGTCTCCAGCATCTTGAAGATTAACAAAGTTAACCCCTTTGACTACTCGGCCTGCATTAACATCTAAACAAGGTAAAATTCTTTTGGCCAGCATGATCAAGAAATTTTTTCACTCCGATAGCAAACTATATTAATTATTGCTGATTTTAGAGTTTAGATTAATCGGAAAATGAGTATTGCAGGATGGAGGAAATTAAGTGACTAGAGACAAAATACTCAAAGCCTTCTAATCAAAACTTGTTACCCCTGCCAGTCTATCCTCGCGTAGGCGGGGGGGCGGGGGCCAGCTTCTAAATTCCGCGTAGCGATAGTATGGCAGTTGAACCTGTGGTGAGGAAATTCTTGAATTCTGATTGGTTTAGTTGCAGCAATAATTTAATTATTAATCTTTGACTTTTTATTTTTGACTTTTGACTTAGAATTTTGAGCTGTGATCAAGCACTAATTTCAGATAAACTGTGGATTGATTCATACCACTAAGAGAGACTGTAAATAAAAATGGAAATAGGTCAGCAAGTAAAAGTGCGCCGTGTTCGACAACGGATACCTGGCAATATCATCAGCCGAGTCAAGCAAAATCCCATTGGCACAATTAAAGACTTCAAAATGGTAGACGGTAGCGGAATCGGCTTCTGGGTCCAATTTGAAGAAAACTTGGGTACTTGGTTTTTTGAGGACGAACTAGAACCTATCTCTTAATACATAGCAGGAGTATGCGTGAGGTGTGAGACTAAGAACGGAGAATAAAAGTATTACCAAAAATAGGTATTCAGATTTCCATATTCTTTTCATCCCAGATTGGGATGGATACAGTCTCACCCCTAGCCTGTTTTCTGTTAACCCTAATAATTATTAGCCGTATAGTATGATCTCTACCTAGTAATCGTTGAACTTGATTCTAATGACAAGCGTTATAACTTTGACATTTTTGGGTAAAGGTGGTACAGGGCGAACTACAATCGCATTTGCTACTGCCAAAAAATATGCTGCTCAAGGTAAACGAGTGCTATTTGTAGCACAAGAACCTGCCCCAGTATTATCAGTATTATTAGCTAGTGAGATTGGCCCAGAACCTAGAGAAATAGAACCGAATCTAAAAGCAGTTCAAATTCAGGCAGCAAGATTACTAGAAAACGGTTGGGAACAACTGAAAAAACTAGAAGCTGAATATATCCGCACGCCATTCTTTAAAGATGTTTATGGTCAAGAACTGGGTGTATTACCAGGAGTAGAAGGAATCCTTACTATCAATACTCTCCGGGAATACAGCGCTAGTGGAGAATATGATGTAATTATCTACGACGGTGCGGGAGATAAAGAAACCCTAAGATTATTGGGGTCAGCAGAAATTATGAGTTGGTATATTCGTCGCTTCCGTGAAGTTATTCTTGACTCAGACCTTTATAAAGCATTGTCCCCATTTGTTCAACCCATTAGCAGTGCAGTGATGAATGTGGATTGGACAAGTAATAACTTTTCTCAACCTAACCAACAAATTAATGACCTGTTAGATAATGCTAAGGCTACTATCGCTGACCCAAATAAGGTCGCAGCATATTTAGTTACCACAAAAGACAAAGCAGCGATCGCCACAGCACGTTATTTATGGGGTAGTGCCCAACAAGTTAATCTTACGGTAGGGGGTGTTATTCTCAATCAAGGAGACCTGACAGACAATATTGCTTCTGAATTTGCACCATTGTCAGTCACCTCAGTTCCCCATCCTCCAACTCTAGAGTGGCAAACAATAGTAAATGCACTGCCTGACTTTAGCAAAGCAGCTATGGCTCCTAGACCTATTACTATAGATGTTGCCAAACGTCAAGTAAGTTTATTTTTGCCCAGTTTTGATAAAAAACAAATTGGACTCACTCAGTATGGACCAGAAGTCACTATTGAAGCTGGAGACCAAAGACGAAATATTTTACTCCCACCTGCTTTAAGTGGAAAACCTGTTACTGGTGCGAAATTTCAAAACGATTATTTGATAATTTCTTTTTAACAAGTAAAAAGTTAAAAACATCAAGTAAAAATGTTGTATTGTTTAACCGTCTCTACAAACAGGCTTTTTACTCTTCCCTACCACGAAATTTAATTGTAATATAATTACTTTTACTCATCCCCAAAAACAGGATTAAATAATGACTAACCAAGAAACAAAAAGAGAAAAAAACACTGGTAAAACCAGACAATTATTAGGAATGAAAGGTGCTGCAAGTGGAGAAACTAATATTTGGAAAATCCGCCTGCAATTAATGAAACCGATAACTTGGATTCCTTTAATATGGGGAGTAGTTTGTGGAGCAGCTTCTTCAGGAAATTATAGTTGGAATCTAGAAAATTTCTTGATGTCTGCTACTTGTATGTTATTAGCAGGACCTTTAATGACAGGTTATACACAAACTTTAAATGATTTTTATGACAAAGAAATAGACGCTATTAATGAACCTTATCGACCAATTCCTTCAGGTATAATTTCTATTCCTCAAGTTGTAACTCAAATTTTAGTTTTGTTATTTGCAGGAGTCGGTTTATCATATCTTTTAGATTTGTGGGCAGGTCACGAATTTCCAATTGTTACTATTCTTTGTTTATTTGGTGCATTTATAGCTTATATTTATTCAGCTCCCCCACTGAAGTTAAAACAAAATGGTTGGTTAGGAAATTATGCTTTAGGTTCTAGTTATATTGCTTTACCTTGGTGGACTGGTCATGCTTTATTTGGAGAGTTAAATTTAACTATTGTAATTCTGACTTTGGTTTATAGTTTTGCTGGATTAGGAATTGCGGTGGTTAATGATTTTAAGAGTGTAGAGGGAGATGAAAAGTTAGGTTTAAAATCTTTACCTGTAATGTTTGGTATTGGTACTGCTGCTTGGATATGTGTATTAATGATTGATATT